>ERZ1370068.4468-contig-3540_pt1 | contig 97921 bp, 140 predicted proteins | sample MGYA00561227_ERZ1370068 | MGnify/ENA primary metagenome ERZ1370068 (study PRJEB38410, sample SAMEA6850437) | metagenome | study: Metagenomic assessment of the ecological functions of the soil: analysis of the soil microbiota associated with the...
GATGTGCTTCCGGTTCAGTTGCAGCTGTTGCTCAAGTCACGCGCCAGCCGTAAGCGCTCCTCTCGATCGCCGACGTGTCCCGGAGGCGTTTGAGCAAATACAGGCCATCGAGCCTTGCAGACGGCCATCCGCGCGAGCCAGAACGCCGAACGGCAAAACCAATCGGGCCGCATGTTGGACTTGTCCAGGCAAAACAGGCGGCCTCGGACCAGCTCCCCGTCGAGCGACCAGGACCGTACGGCGCGCATCTCGAAACTGCCTCGCTGAAGGGCCGCGCTTGATCGGTCCCCGGCACCCGCCGCCGCCTGTAGCTGCCGCCGGACCAATGGACGACGGCTGCCCCGCTCGTCGGTGGCGTCGTTGGCCTGAAAGCTTCTTCCCCTCCGAGACCCGGAATGACCACCGATCCGTAGGTTGCCTCCGGCTCGTGGGGTCGAACGACCTGTGAAACCCGATTGGGAGGCGAGATTTGCATTAGCCTCTTCACCACAGCTCATCCCAAACTTTCAGCAGATCGCGCGGCGCGTTGGGGAATCTCCGGCAGATTCCGCGAGAACCTCCGCCACGAGCGCGGGAGCTTCAGGCGGAATCTTTGCGTGGCCATTGAAACGAGACGTGAGATCTCGTTCACGGTATCGGCGCTGGCATGCCGCCATTGCAACCTGATCAGTCCCGCGACTGCGGCGAGATGCACGCTTTCGCGGTTGGCAACGGCTCCCCCGCTCGGGCGTCGGCCAGGTCCTGAACAGAAGGCGCAGCGTTGCCATACACGTTCGTCGCAGTGGACGCGGTGGATAGCGGCAACGGCGGTCCAGAAAGCCCCGCGCGAGTGCCAGCGCAGGGGTGCCACAAATGAAGAGAGGGCAACGTGAGTAGACAGACGCCGGACTCGGCGTGCCGACGCTGGAGAACCGAGAGGCACGTGAGCGAGACGATATCGTCGACGTATGCGACAGCGCGGATCCCAGCCAGCGGCGAGGCTTGACCGGCGCCCCAGACCATGGCGAGGACGGCCAGGCGGCTGTGCAGAAGACGGCTGCAGCTCAGGGACTTTCCCGTCCAAGACGCGAGAGGTTGTGGCCGGCCGAATGGAACGATGACGAGCGTGATGAACGCGCACTGCCGCGATGACGGCGCGCGCCGTCGCTAGCATGAGCCACTCGAGACGGCACGCGTGGAGGATTCCTCAGGATGCACGTGAGTCGAAAGCAACGGCCCCAAGCAGCGAAAGTTCTCGCTTCGCGAGCGCGTTCAACCGGCGGCGAGCGTGGCCGATTACTGCCTCGGCCAGCACAGCCTATCCGCAGTTGACGGGGAAGGGTCGTGGCCGGCGCCGCGGCCCACGCCAGAGCGGGCTCGTGTGGGGCAACCGTCTTCCCATTACCGGCCACGTCGTATGCACGCCGGCCGCCGCGCCAGTAGGCGCGACGGTGCGCCGGCTGCCGGCGATCGCGTTGTGGGGGACCAAGGGCGGTAAAGGAAGGAGGTCGAGTCCATTCAGTCTCGTTCTATGCTCCTGAAAGCGCCAGATCGCGGCACATGTGATATAAACCCGACAAGTGCTGGCATACCACCACGGGGTTAGATCGAGAGATTTCGGCTCAAAATTCCGAAGCTGGCAAGCAGAAAGGCCCAAGAAAGCGCCGAATAGGCTGAGGTTGTTCCCTCGAGAGAACGGATCTAAGGTCCCCTACGTCTCCGAGGTTGGGTCGAGGGCCAGAAGATCCCCGACGACGCGGTGAAGTCTGAGGTGAGGCCAGGGCACCTGCGGAGCAACTCTGATCACGGCAGCAACCCCGCAGGGCCGTAGACGCTCGCTGCGGGCCGGCAGTCGGGTGGGCCGCTCTTCTGCTGGTTCGGCCGTCACGCGGGCAGATGGAAGGCGACGCCAATCGCGGAAAGCGCCATGAACCAGGTGTGGGATGGCGTTCGGTGGAGCGATGGGCACGAGGGCCGCCCCCGACACCAAGCGAGTCGCGTCCCAGCAGGCCCGCCACGTCGGCTCGCCGAGATCGAACGCCGTGGTAGACCGCCTGCGTCGAATTATTCACCGGACCCGTTCGCGCCGGTTGTTTGACCAGCCGGCACTGTCGGCATCCGATTTTTTCGAGCAGCGGCGTCGGGAACGACAGACGCTGTTTTGACTCACACGTTGGGTCACGCTGGGCCCATGCTGCGCCAGGTGGCGCCAGGTGCTGGGTGCTGCGACTGAGTGCTCAGCGAAGCGCTGCGCTGGTGCGACCGGTACGGCTTGAGGGCTCTCACCGCGAAGCATGGTAAGGCCGGCATAAGATCTCGAGTGCTGGTAAGCTTGCGGACGGAACTCCGCTGCTTCAGGCGCATGCACTCTGTCAACAACTCATCAGCTTGCCAGATTTCTGAATTCCGCGATCACTTCGATTCGGCCCCGATCCGGTCCTGAAATATGGCAGAGGGATTCGCTCAAAACATCATCCAGAATTCGCATACCTTCGCGTGCTCGGCGCGGATCGATCATCGAAACGCACAACCACATCGGAGAATCCGGAGAAAATCCGCGCCGCGCCCGCCGACGGCAGCAAAACCTAGAACCACATGAGCCCTGAGCACTGGCACTGGCACGGCGCATGCAGCACCCAGCACTAGCCTCCAGAGTCCGCGCCTGCCATGCCCCGCCATTCGTCATGCACGAACGCGAGAGCCGGCGCCGGATCGTAGCCGGGCAGAAGGGCATCATCTTCTCGGCTTCCGAGCGATCCCCTCGGCGTGCACCGCCAGCACTTCCTGGTAGGTGGCGGAACTCGGCAGCGACGAGATCCTTCACGAGCGCGAGTGCTGCAGCGCAGAGCGATGCGTCGCCGCTGACCCCTTCCCTGCGCACGGTAGCGCCTGCAGTGGCGTGACGCGCGTCTCCGCCGCGGACGAGATCCTTCGCGCCAGGGGCTTCGGTCACCAGCGAGCCACCGGCGCGAGTTGTCCTGGACGCTCCTGACGGCTTCTGGCTGATAGCCAGTGCGCGAAGTGACGCATTCGGGCCACGTTCAGCGCAAAGTGGATCGGGCACGAAGATGCCTGCAGTCTGCGCGTGGCGACTGATCCACGATTCGCCAGCGCAAATGGAGTCAGGCCCGCGCAGCCTGGCCAACGTAGCTGATCAACTGCACCAGCTTCTCGCGCACGTGGCCCGCCTTCGCGATCGCCGTTCAGATCGGCCATCAGCATGCGCCGCCGACCAGCGCGTCGACCAGCGGCAGCTTGTACGAGACGGCCGTGAACCGATGATGTTCGACGAAGGCGAGCGCCAGCGGTCCCGCGAACTCGTATTCGCCGGCCAGGAAGACGCGCTCCCACGGCACGAACACGTCCTCGAACACCGTCGTCGTCTCCATCATCTTGTGCCGAGCGCTGATCGGGTGCTCGACCGGCAGAGCTCTGCGGCGCCGTGCGAGTCGTAGCGCCGACGCCAGCAGCGATCAGACCCGGCGTGTCGATCGGAATCGCAAAGCTGACCGCGTAATCGCGATCCGCTTCGCGCCATCGCGCGCGGTTGGCAGCACGATCGAGTCTCGTTGGCGTTGGTGCTCACCGAGGTGTGCGCCTTCGCGCCGCGGACGACGATGCCGTCCGCTCGCGCGGTCGACGATGTGCACGTAGAGGTCGGGATCGGCCTGGGCGGACGGCCCGAGCGAACGGTCGCCCTTTGACGTCCGTCTGGGCGACGGCGACGGCGAGGTCGTTCGCGATCGGCAGTGTCGGTAGAAAGCGTCGACGCGGCGCTGGCATAGCGTGCCTCGCGTACCTGGCATCGAGCGCGGAAGCGACGCGCATCGAGCGCACACAGGGCGTCGCTGCCGATCTCCTTGATGAGCACGACGCAGCGTGCCGCCGGCCGCCGTCGCCCGCTCGATCGAGCGCGCCGCGCTTCAGGCAGGTCGTCGGCGCTTCTGGGAATCTGGTAGTAACGGGAATACTCGCCGTCCTCGAGTCGCTCGACGACCGCAAGATCGCGGTGACGCCGGATCGTCGGCGAGCTCGATAGTCGATCGACGCATGACTGACGGCGACGCGAGATGACCGGGTGACGCGTCACGTCTGGAACCCGCTCGCCTCGGTAGTAACACGGTCCGGCCATCCCGCAGGCTCTCGACGTACTGTTCGACTGTTCTCAGCGGCATGGCAGCGATTCCTCATAACTCGTCGCGCCACAGGAGCCACGTGCAGAGTGACCAGGCGAGGCTGCGCTACATATAACGCGCACTCCGATCAGGCTCGATGTCGCACGTCAAAGAACTCTTCGATCTCTCAGGCAAGGTCGCGCTCGTCACCGGCGGGTCGCGCGGCGCTTGGCCTCGAAATCGCCACACGGCGCTCGGCGAGGCCGGGGCAGCGGTCGTCGATCACCGCCCGACGCGAGCCGTGGCTGGCCTCCGCCGAGCCAGACGCTTCGAAGCCTCGGGCATTCAGTGCACTTCGCGGACGACCGTGCGACGTGTCGCAGCCCGATCAGGTCAGCGCGGCGGCCGTCGGCCGCGTCCTCGAGCGGTTCGGACGCATCGACATCCTCGTGAACAACGCCGGCATCAGCTGGGGCGAACTCGGTGGAGACGATGCCGGTCGAGAAGTGGCGCGGCGGTTCTCGACACCAATGTCACCGGATGCTTTCTGATGTCGCGGGCGGTCGGGCGCGGAGATGATCCGCTCCGAGCCGCGGCGGCGCGATCGTCGAACATCGCATCCGTCGCCGCGCTGGTCGGCAGCGCCGCCGAGATGTCTCGACGCGATCGGCTACAGCGCGAGCAAAGGCGCCATCATCAGCCTGACGCGCGACCTCGCGGTGAAATGGGCGCGGCACGGCATTCGGGTCAACGCGATCGCCCCAGGATTCTTCGACACGAGACTGACGACCGGCGTGCCTCGAACGCAGCCGCGCCGACATCGAGCGCTCGACGCCGATGGGACCGAATCGGCCAGCCTGGCGAGCTGAAAGGCGCCGCCCTGCTTTCTGGCGTCAGCTGCGGCGTCCAGTTACATCACCGGACAGGTGCTCGTCGTCGATGGCGGCGCGACCGCGTGGTGACAGGACTTCAAAGTTAAAAGGCACGAGGAAAGGCAAAAGGGAAAAGGCAAAAGGCACGACGTGACATCGACCGCACACAGCGCAACCACAACGCACGGTTGGATGGATCGGAACCGGCGTGATGGGCGGCCTCGATGTGCAGCCACATCATCGGCAAAGGGCTATCCCGTCGCCGTCAACACGCGATCGAAAGAGAAGGCTCGACGCAGCTCGTCGCGCACGGCGCGACATGGGCCGACTCGCCGAAGGAGGTGAGCGAACAATCCGACATCGTCTTCACGATCCGTCGGCTTCCCGGCCGACGTGCGCGGAGGTCTACTGTCGGCGGGTACGGGACTGCTGCTCGACCGGCGCGTTCGGGACAGATTTTCTGTCGACATGACGACGACCGAGCCGGACGCTGGCGAAGGAAATCCACGAAGCCGCTCGCGCGAAGGGCGCGACAGCCGTCGACGCGCCGGTCTCGGGCGGCGATGTCGGCGCCCGCAACGCCACGCTTGTCAATCATGATCGGCGGCGACAGAGGCGACGGTCAGACGGGCTGATGCCGCTGTTCGAGACGATGGGCAAGCGGATCCTGTATCAGGGCGGACCCGGCGCCGGACAGCACACGAAGATGTGCAACCAGATCGTAGATCGCCGGCACGATGGTCGGGCATGTGCGAAGCGCTGCTCTATGGCCACAAGGCCGGCTTGACGCTCGAGACCATGGTCGAGACCATTCGCGGCGGCGCGGCCGCCTGCTGGGCGCTCGACAACCTCGCGCCGCGCATCGTCAAGCGCGACTTCGCGCCGGGGTTCCGTCGTCGAGCACTTCATCAAGCGACATGGGAATCGCCCTAGCCGAAGCCGATCGCATGGGAATATCGCGCTGCCGGGTCTCGCGCCTGGTGCACCAGTGTGATACTCAGTCGTGCGCGGCGCAGGGCCACGGGCACAGCGTGGCACGCAGGCGCTCATGCTGGCGTTCGGAGGAGATGTCGAAGACGGGAGAGCGCTGAAGTGCGAATCTGTCGACGACCAAGTGAACCCCTGAACTTGACCCAGCTCCAGTTCAGCCCCGAGGCCGACCGTCTGCAACGACGTGAGGTTCAGCCGCGCGTCGTTGGAATCTCTGTACAGAAGCCCGCGCGCTTCCATCTTCTGGCCCTTGTGCGAGTCGGGCTTGAACGCTCCTACGCTGACCAACTGGAACGTCTGGGCGCCTAGCGCTTTCCTTCTGCGTCTTTCAGATTCGCTGCGTGTTCGGCTCTTCTGTTTGGTGGCGACCGGTTCGGTGGTATTCGGTCAGCACCCACGCGTTGTTCTGGCCCTGTGCCAGGCAGCCCGACGACCTGAACGAGCGCGAAATTCGGCGCTTCGACCCCTGGACCTTCCTGACAATCTCCGATCGCATCCAGGCGCTTCCACGTCCGGCTTCAGCTCTGAAAGGCCGGCCGGGAAACCGTTGGACTGCAGGAGGATATGCAACGACGTCGATCTTGGCGTCTTCGGTCGTGTCGTTCGGGCTGTTCGGCGGCATCGTGTCGCCGAATCTTGGCAAACAGGCTCGGTCACGCTGCCGTTCTCCCAATGCGACAAGAATCCGTCTCCCTTGAGCGCCGGACCCCGGTCTCCGCTCAAATCGAGCTGATGACACCCACCGCACCGGCCGGTCAGGAAGTCGATTTCCGCGGTCGGCCTGGGCCGCGGTGAACACGCCATCCCAGATGCCTCGCTTCGCAATCTTGACTCCCTCGAGCTGGGTTCGGTGTCCAGCTTCAACTCCTCGTTGCCTGCCGGCGCGTCGCTCTGTTGAAGGATAGTAGGCGAGGATGTCTACTTTCACTTCGTCGCTCACGACGGCCGCGCCGCCGTCTTGCGGCATCGTGTCGCGGATCTTGATGATACAGGCTGCCGAGGCTATCGTTCTCCCACTTCGGACCAGAATCCGCTGCCCTTGAGGGCCGGTCCACGTTCTGAACCGGTCAGCGCGATGTTGTGGGCATCTGATGCAGCTAGTCTCGAAGCGCGGCTTTCCGCGTGCGGCTTGACGGCCTGTGTAAACGCCGCTCCACATCGTGCGGTCGGGGCTCGGCGCCTGCTGAGCGGCTCCGAGCGGCACGCTCGACACCGAAGGCCGACCACCACGCCTGACAACGCCGCCGCTCCGAGAAACGCGATAGGTCTGCCACACATAGTTTTGCCTTCGCCTCCCAGCCCTCGAGGGCTGCGCTACTTCTAACTTCTCAGGTCTTACTTCTTACTTCTTTCAATGACTACCTGCTCGAGCGTTTTGGGGTCGCGATCGAGCTCGCGGCTCCCCGCTGGGAAATTTGTTCGCCTGCAGGACGTACGCGGCAACGTCCGCATACGCCCGCGCACTCAAGCTTCCCGGCTTATCGCGCGGCATCGAGCGTGAGACGTTGACTCGACGAAGTCTTTGACCGTCCGTCCGCTCCAGTTCGTGAGAAAGGCATCCCACACGAGCGCCGGCACTTCTTCGACCTCATTTCCGGAGAGGTCCGAACCGTGGCACGTTTCGCAGGTCCGGCCGTACTGAATCTCCCCACGTCTTGCCTCGCTCGTTCGGTGTAGATACCGTCCCACGACCGATCGCTTCGGCGACCGGGCTGGCAGGCGAGACCTCTTGCGTAGCGAACGCGACGCCTGTTCCCAATCCAACCACTGCAATAGCAAATGCAGCCCGCCTGCACCAGTCGTGTGACGATGTCATCAGGTGATTTGGCCCCGCACGAATGAGCCGGGCCGCCGCTCCGATGCCGAGTGCTCAGTTCGCCGGAGCAGTCGTCGCGGATGCCGTTCTTGGCCATCAGTTCACGAAGCAGGTTGGCCATCGCCTCGCTCGGCTGTGCCACGGCCGCGACGATTGCCACCCCCGCCAAGCTGCGCAGCGGTGGCGCCGACGCCCATCGCGACGTCGAGAGGCGTGCGGCCTTGCTTGTCTTCATGTCCAGCTTGGCACCGTTCTCAGCCAGATATCTGACGACCAGAGGTGCGTTTCGGCTGACGGCATTGTGGACGGCCGTCTGACCGTTCGTATTGAACGCGTTCAGGTCGACGCCGTGCTCCACACACAGCTTGATTGCCTCGAGCGAGCTTTCCTCGGTGACCGGAATCGCGCCCGCGTAGGCGCCGACCACGCGCCACCGGCCGCCGCGATCATCGGCAACAGTGGTGCGATCTTTCAGTGTCAGACGCGGGTCGGCGCCGGCATCGAAGAGCATGCGCATGACCTGGAGGTCGTTGCTCTTTGCGGCACGAGCCAGCGGTGTCGTGCCTTCGCCAAGCGACGCGTCTCCAGTGGGCGTGTGGTGTCTGCCGATGATTGGTCTCTTGAGCTTCACGTTCGGATTGGCACCGTGGGCAGGAGACGCTTCACGACATCCGCGGCATCGAGCTTGTCGACCAGCTTGGGCGATGGCCGGCTCAACATCGGCCCCAACGTGTGCATATCGACCGCTGAGTAGAGGGCGGTGGTTCCCGGTGCTGTCGGCGACGTTCGCATCGGCACCTTTGTCGATCAGGACGGCGGCCAGGATCGAAGTGGGCATTGATAACGGCCAGCATGAGCGCCGTCGTGCCGTCAGGATCGCCGGTATTGAGATTTACCTTCGCGTCGGCCAGCACCGAAGCGGCGTCGATGGCGCCATCACGAGCCGCGTATCAGCGGCGTCCACGCGCCTCGCGGAAGAACCGTCACCACCATGCCCGGACGTCTCGAACTTGAATTCGGGAAAACTCAGAAGCTTGGATTTTGCTTCCCTTGTCGGCACCGAGCTCGATGAGCGCCTTCACAGCTCCCGCGTTGTTCTGCGAAGCGGCCCACATCAGTGGAGTCTGGCCTTGCCATTGCTCGCTGGCATTGACGTCCGCGCCACGGGATACCAGCGCGCGAATGACGTCCACGTTGCCAGTGCGGGCAGCGGTCATCAAAACCGTCTCGCCTTCCGGCAACGTCGCGTTCGGATTCGCTCCAGCCTTCAGCAGTGCTTCCGCGATCGTCGGATTGCCATTCTGCGCCGCCAGGTGAGCCGGCGTGATGCCGTAGCGGCTCGCGGCCTTCACGTTCGCGCCAGCACGAATCAGGAGCTGCGTCGTCTCCTGGTCGTCGGCCGCGAACGGCCCAATGGAGTGCGGTCATTCCATCGGGCTCGGCAGCGTTGACGTTGGCGTGCTCGGTAATCAGCGCGCGGACTGCCGTGCGATTACCCTGCTTCACGGCATCGATGAGACGAACGGTTGCTCCCCGCGGCTTCGAGCCCGGCAACCGCCACCAGAGCTAACAGCCAAGCGGTGCGCACACTCTTGAAACGCATGATCGTCATATCTTTTCACTTTGCGGCGGGGCCCTCAGGCTCCGCTCGCCGTAACCCCGCGAGCTACCGCGACCCAGCGCGTGCCCTACCTGCCTGCCGTCAGACCTCTAAACGGCCCGTGCTGAGCGTCCCGAACTTGTCCATCTCGCAGCCGAACTTGTTGGCGAAGTCGAGCATCAGGTTCGCCAGCGGCGTTTCCTTCGGCGCCTGGATGTGACGGTTGCCCTTCATGAGACCAGCGCCACCGCCGAGGATCGCGGCCGGCACGTTGAGGCGTGAATGCGTGTCGCTCTCGCTCATGCCGCTGCCGTAGAGGATTAGCGAATGATCGAGCAACGAGCCGTCGCCGTCCGGCGTTGACTTCAGCTTGTCCAGGAACTTCGCGAACAGCGACACGTGATACGTGTTCAGCTTCACGAGGTTCGCGAGCTTCTCCGGGTTGTTGCCGTGGTGCGACATCGAGTGGTGCGGCTCGGTCGACGCCGATGTTCGGATACACGCGCTGGCTCGCGTCGCGGCTCATCATGAACGTGAACACCTTGGTGATGTTCGCCTCGTAGCGCGAGCGCGAGCAGGTCGAACTGCAGGCCGACGTGCTCCTCGAACGACTCCGGCACGCCGATCGGCGCATCCGGAACGGCGAACGTCGGTCGTGGCCTGCTTCTCCGCGCTGCTGAATCCGCTGCTCGATCTCGCGGACGTTCTCGAGGTAGTCGCTGAGCCGGACGCGGTCCCTGCGGCCCGAGACCGCCCTGCAGATCTTTGACGTCGTCTCTGACCGAATCGAGGATGCTCCGATCGTTCTGCATCCGCGCCAGGCGCTGCGTGCTGCATGCCCGCGCGGCCGAACATCCGCTCGAACGTGACGCGCGGATTGATTTCCATCGGCAGCGGCGCGTGGTGGCGGTCGCCCACGACAGCGTGTTCATGTAGGCGCAGGCATACTGCGTGTCGCAGCCGCCGACGTAGCCGGTGAAATCTTCGGTCGCCAGCTCGATGCGACGGGAAGACGGTGTCCTGGCCGATCTGCTTGGCGATCACCTGATCGATGGTGACGCCGTTGTGGACGTCCTCGGCGATGGTCCGCTTGGGGATCGAGCCGCTGAGCCAGGCGGCGACAGTCGTGGCGTGGCCGTCGAGCGGGTCGCAGAGCTCGGAGACCATCGGTCACGTGGTCGCGGAACGCCTCGAGCGGCTTCAAGATCGTGCGTGAGCTCGAAGTTCTCGCCCACCGTCTTGGGCGTCCAGTAGCCCGGCCGCTCGCCGAGGGGCACGAAGATCGCGCCGAAACGGCGCTGCGGATTGTGCCGCGGTCGTCGGCGGTCGCCGTCAAGCGCCGGCACCATCGATTCGAGCAGCGGCAGCGCTAACGTGACCCCCATGCCGCGCAAGAACGTCCGCCGAGGCAACGACATCTTGGTGATGAACATGGTCAGCGAGCTCCTTTTCAGTCGTTCTTCGTAACGTTTGTCGTCCGTCTAGTTCCTGATCCCTAAGCCCTAAGCCCCGAGCCCTGAGCCTTAAGCGCTGGACTATCGCTCCGCAGTCTTGACCGCGGGATTCTCGATATCCGGCGCCACCTTGATCCGCTTCTGAAACGGCGCGCTGTTGACGATGCCCAGAACGATCGAGGTGAACCGATAGTTCTGGCGCCGTGTCGCGCACGATCGCACGGACCGCAGGCATGTCGTAGTAAGCCGAGGCCGCGGCCCAGCGCGTAAGTCATCAGCTTCTCGGTGACCGTTCCAACGAAGATTTCCGGCTGCCGCACGAGCGCCTGCCGAAGCGTCACGACGCCGTCCACCTTCGTCCCGTCCAACAGCTCGCCCGACGCATCGATCGGATTTCCGAGCGTTCCGCCATCACGCGTCCGCCATGCGCCGACCGCATCGAAGTTCTCCATCGACAGTCCGATGGGGTCCATGATCTTGTGGCATGAGGCGCAAACGGGATTCTGACGGTGTTCTTCCATCCGCTCACGCATGGTCAGAATCTTTCCACCGCGGTTGGCGCTCTCGTTGAGCGGCGGAACGTTGTTCGGCATTGGCGGCGGAGGCGCATCGAGCAGGTTGTCGAGAATCCACTTGCCCCGAACGACTGGCGACGTTCGATCGGCGTGCGACGTCACCATCAAGATCGCGCCCTTCCCCAGCAGGCCTTTTCTCGCATCGTCTTTGAGGACGACACGCCGGAAGTGACTGCCGTAGATATTCGGAACGTTGTAGTGCCTGGCGAGACGCTCGTTCAGGAACGTGTAGTCCGCCGTCATGAGGTCGAGCACGTTGCGGTCCTCGCGCATGACGCTCTCGAAGAACAGCTCCGTTTCGCGCTGCATCGCCTGGCGCAGGTTGTCGTCGAAGTCGGGGAACTCGAGCGAATTCGGCTGGAAGTTCTTCAGGTTCCGCAGGTACAGCCATTGACCCGCGAAGTTGGTGATCAACGCGTCCGACTTCGGATCGTTGAGCATTCGCTTCACCTGCTGGTTCAGGACCGCCGGCGTGTGAAGCGTGCCCTGGCGGGCAACCTGCAGCAGCTGATCGTCGGGAATGCTGCTCCACAGGAAGAACGACAGCCGCGACGCGAGCTCGAGATCGCTCGACCCGGTAGACGGCTCCAGCGGCCAGGTTGTCAGGATCGCGCTCGACGCGGAAGACGAACTTCGGGCTGGCCAGCATCCGCTGAAGCGCGACTTGGACGCCCTTTCGAAGGTTCCGTCGCGCCTGCCCACCTGGTAGAACTCGAACAGCCGATCGATATCCGCCGGCGGTCGCCATGCCGCGATACGCGCGGCGCGCAAAGGTTGAGAGGATTCTCCGGGCGCACGGGTCTTCTTCGGCCTCGGTCGTCGGCCGGCAGAAGAAAACACGTCGGCGGCTGGGCGTATCGCCCGAGCCGGTGGGATTGAATGGACCGGTCAGTGTGAACGTGTCGAGGTGCGGATGCCCAATGGTGTCGAGCGTGTCGTTCGAGCTGCGGATGAACGGCTGGAGTCGAAGCGGATTCGGCGCCGCCGTTCTGCTCGAGGAACGCCGACCGTGATCGCGTGCGGGCCAGCCTTCAGCGGCATCTTGAACGCCGCGCGCGCCTCGACATCGTCGCCGGCCTTCGTCATGTTCTTCAGATTCGCCTTGAAGTCCTCATCGCCGCCGACTATGCGACAGATGCACGCGCTCGCCGTCCACCGTGAACTCGATCTGGTGGTCGTATTCGAGGCCGCGCACGACGCCAAGGTTCGTCCGGAACAACTCGAATCGAGAACGCGTACTCGCCGTCGAGCGGCAGAGTGGTCTTGGCGAGAATGCCGCCGACGGTGCCGAGCGGCAGGCCTTCGATGTGCGTATCCTGCGATGCGTCCTGACGGATACGGAAGGTCTGGCCCGCGCGGACCAGTCTCGGGATCGCCGACCGCCAGCGACGTGACTTTGTCGGCAGCCGTCAAATATCGCTCCAGCAGCACAGGCGAGACGCCCAAGGCGTCGGCGATGTTGTCGAAGCCGTATGCCGAGTCATCTGGCGGCAACATCGACGAGGTGTCGATATCGAGCGCAAGCAAATCACGGATGGCGTTGGCGTACTCGGCGCGGTTGAACCGATGAATCAATCCGCGGCCGGGATTCAGATTAGCCGCCGAAGCCCGATCGAGCTCGGAAGCGAGCCATGTGACGAGAGTCTGACGCGTTCCTGGTCCGGGCGGGGCGATCCTTGCGGTGGCATCATCCCAACGCGCACCTTCCGGACGACCTTTTCCCAGGTGTCCGCACCGCCCGCTACGTTGCTGACGTCTAACTTGTCCAGCATCAGGCCGGCGATCTTGGTGCGCCTCGTTGTGGCACGTGATGCGGTATTTTTGGAGAACCGCGTGGTATTCGGAAGTGTTTGAACCTGGCGCGTCGGCACGAGTGGAGGCAGGGGTTGCGGACCTGTCCTGCGGACCGGCAGCCTGTGAAGCAGTCCACATCGCGGACCAGGCCCATAGACATGCGGCCAGTGCGAGTGTTCGCCTATTCATCGGGCCTTTCTCATGCCCAGCCCCCGAGCCTCGTCTCTTTTCCTAACAAGGCAGTGAAGCTGAATTTTATCACTTATTTAAGGGGTGTCTAAAGAAGTTGACCGCACCTTGATCGGTGCCTGTCCGTGCAAGAAAACTACGGTCGTAAATGGCAAAGGGCAATACCTAAAAGGTGGTAGGGGCGCCTTCATGGCATGATTTCGCATATCTTGCCCACCAGATACATGCGCGCATTGCTGTGTGGCTTGCTGATTGTGACGGCGCCGACTGCGACCGCCACAGCCGCAGATTTGGACAACCTGCTGACCGGCTATGCGCTGACCTCCTGGACGGATGGTGACGGCGTGCCGCTCGGCACGGTCTATTCCATCGCGCAGGATCGGGATGGTTATCTCTGGATCGGGGCGGACGCTGGTCTGCTTCGATCTCGACGGCGTGCGCTTCACGCCCTGGGAGGCTCTCAGCGACACACCGCTTCCCAAGCTCCCGGCGTCCGCATTGTGCATCACTCGCGACGGCAGCCTCTGGGTGGATTTGCCAACGGTGGTGGAGTCAGACGGATTCGCGATGGACAGATCCGCCCTGTCGATCAGCCATGGAGGTGTGCTGGGATCGATCGCTGATCTCGTCGAGGATCATCGCGGGACCGTATGGGCCGTGGTGACAACTCGCTGTACCGAGTCCAGGACGGACATTGGTCCAAGATCGATCTGTTGTATGACGGGCGCGAGCCCTCTTATTCAGCATCCGTTCGTCAGCAGTAAGGGTGAACTGTGGGTTGGAACGGCACGAAGCGGGCTGTTCAGACGAGTCGGAGAAACGGATGCGTTCGGGCGAATGACGCCAGGCTTCATGTGGGGCGTCAGTGAGGACGCGGAAGGCACAATCTGGATCACCGACATCGTCGCAGGCTTCAGAAGACTCGGCGAGCCGAGCTCACCTCCGCGCCCGCTGGAGGGCAGCGGATATCGATTGATGCACGACCGTCACGGCAACCCGTGGGTCGCGACGCTCGGTGAGGGGCTTCGGCGCGTGAGACCCGCCGAGAACGGCGAGCAAAGAGCAAATCCGCGCACACCCCCAGCCTTCGGATCGAGCAAACGGCGTTGCGAACTGGCCTGTCCAGCGACTCCGTCCAATCTCTTCTGGAAGATCGTGAGAACAACATCTGGGTGGGCACGACAGGCGGCTTGCATCGCCTTACGCAGCGCTCGTTGACGCCCGTCGAGAGCATCGGATTCGTCGTCGCAGTGGAAAGAACCAACGACTCGAGCGTCTGGGCCGGAACGACCAACGGATTGATTCGCTTCTCGACGTCCCCGGCCATCCGGCAGCGCGAGAGAATTACTCCCGGACCTGGGATCCGCGCGTTGTTGCGGGATCCTCAAGGCTCACTCTGGATCGGAACGAACGAAGGACTGTTCGCGCTCCGCAACGGCGCACAGGTTCCGGTCAAGCTTCCCCGCAGCAGTATCCGCTCTCGTCGATCACCGTGATCACGCCGGACGCTCGTGGAGGCATCTGGCTCCTCTTCAGCGACTGGTTGTCCAGGTGGGATGGCACGAATCTCGTCCGGCTCAACGTTCCCGACGACCTGGGACTGAAGCGCGTGACCACGGCTCGGACCGACAAAAACGGACGCGTGTGGGCGGCATTCGACGAAGGCAGAATCGGATATCTCGACCTGAACGGATCGTTCCGCCTGCTCGGCGCCAAGGACGGTCTGAGCGACGGGGTTCACAGAACGATCAGCCTCGATCTTTGCCGACAAAGATGGCGTCGTATGGTTCGGAGGCACAGGCGGCCTGAGCCGATTCGAGCACGATCGCGTCACGACCGTAGGCCGACCGAACGGGTTGCCCGGCAACGGCGTGCTCTCGATCGTGGATGACGACGATGGGTATTTGTGGTTGAGCATCGACCGCGGACTGGTTCGTCTCAGTCGCGAGGAGTTCAGCAAGGCGGCTGCCGCGACCGTCTATCGTGTTCAGTCACAGGCTCTACGACACGTTCGACGGCCTTGCCGGTGCTCCGCTCGGGAGCATTCGATCGGTCCGCGGCGCGGACGGCCGACTCTGGTTCGTCCGTGGGGGTGGTTTGACGCTCGTCGACGTACGCACGGTCGAGCCCGCGCGCACTCTCGCTCGAGCGCCTGTTCGGATTGAAAGAGCGGTAGCGAACGAGAGCCGGCTCAGTCCGACACCACAGACCCAGCTCCCCTGCCGCATTACAGGCGTCTGCAGATCAGCTATTCTGCGCTCACGCTCACCGCCTCGAACAAGATCCGATTCCGTTACCGCCTCGACGGCTTCGATACGGAATGGATTGATGCGGGACTCGCCGCCAGGCGTTCTACACGAACCTTTCGCCGCGCGACTATCGATTCAGGGTCGAGGCCGACACCGAGGACGGCACGCGGACCTCGTCGACGGCGGCATGGGACTTTGCGATCCGCCCGGCCTTCTATCAATCGAGCTGGTTCTACGCGATGACCGCCGCGATGATCGCATTGGCCGTTTGGGGCGCCTGGCGAGTCCGGCTTCGGATTGGTTCGCCGTCAGTTCTCGTTCGTGCTGGCTGAACGCGCGCGCCTGAGCAGAGAGATTCACGACACTCTGCTTCAAAGCCTGGTCGGCGTTGCCTTACAATTCGATGCCATCTCCACCACGCTCGACTCGTCGTCGTCAGCCGCCAAAGCTCAACTCCTGCGAATCCGGCGGCACATCGAGGCTTATATTCGTGAAGCGCGTCAATCGATTTGGGACCTGCGCTCACCAACGCTGGAGACTCACGACCTCGTCGCCGCGTTGCAGGACTTCGGAAAACGTGCCGCGTCCGCGCAGCCAGTACGTTTCGCGGCAACTGTCACGGGCACGCCACGTCGATGCTCGGCCAAGGTGGAGAACCAGCTGCTTCGAATCGGACAAGAGGCCATTACCAACGCTATCCGTCACGCTCAGGCGAAGAAAATTCACGCCGAGCTCCGCTTCGAGGACGCCTCGATCACCCTACGAGTGTCGGACGACGGTTGCGGATTCGATCATGGCGACATGGTCGCGCACGAGATGGAGAGCCATTACGGCCTGACGACGATGCGTGAACGAGCGGAGGAACTGGGCGCCCGATTCAGGATCGCGACATCCGTAGGACGGGGCACTCAGGTGGAGACGGTAGGTACCGACATTTAATATCGACGATCGCATGAACTGCTGATCGAATGATTGTTTGCTCATTGTGGCCATCCGGTCATCGATCATCGATCCTGGAAATCATTGCTGAGCAAGCTGACGTTATGACCAAGTCAACAATTCGCGTGCTCTGTGTGGATGATCATCGAATCGTCCGCGAGGGCATCTCACTCATCATCTCGCGCCAGCCTGATATGGAAGTGATCGGCTCGGCTGCGACAGGCGAAGAAGCGGTCGCACTCTTCAAACGGGAACGACCGGACGTCACCGTTGATGGACCTTCAGCTGCCGACCATGAGCGGGCTCGAAGCCATTCAGGCGATCCGCCGCGAGGATGCGGACGCACGGATCATCGTCTTGACGATGTACCAGGGCGACGAAGATATCCATCGATCGCTCACGGCCGGAGCGACGACGTACCTGCTGAAGGACACACTCTCTGACGATCTGATTCGTTTCGTCCGCGAGGTCCACGCGGGCCGGCGTCCCATCCGCCCCGACGTCAAGGCCCGGCTGGATGAACGTGCGGCGGCGCCGACGTTGACGCCACGCGAGATCCAGGTGATGGAGCTCGTGTCGGAAGGGAGACGTAACAAGGAGATCGCGGCCACGCTGGGCATCAGCGAAGAAACCGTCCAGGTCCATCTGAAGAATATCTTCGCCAAACTCAAAGTCAGCGAGCGCACGGCGGCGGTGAACGTGGCGCTTCGGCGAGGCATCGTCCACATCCGCTGAATCGACCCTTCAAAAATAGGCGCCGTTAGCGGATAGAATTGTTTGCCCTTCTGCGCCGGCCAAACCATCTCCGCGCACACAGGGACACCATGGCCACACCAGCGACAGTTGCGAGACCCACGTCGATTCGGATGGTCGCGTTGGCCAGTCTCGTCGGGACCACGATCGAGTGGTGCATGACTTCTTCCTCTACGGAACGGCCGCCGCGCTGGTGCTCAACCGTCTCTTCTTTCCGAACTTCGATCCCTTGATGGGGACGCTCGCGTCCCTGGCGACCTACTCGGTCGGGTTCGTGGCTCGGCCGGTTGGCGGCATCGTGATTGGCCACTACGGCGATCGGATCGGCCGCAAGTCGATGCTCGTGCTGACGCTGGTCATCATGGGCGTCGCTACGTTCCTGATCGGGCTGCTGCCGACCTACGAAACCCTCGGACCCATGGCCGCTGTGCTCCTAGTGATCCTCCGCATCGCGCAGGGCTTTGGCGTTGGCGGCGAATGGGGCGGTGCAGTGCTGATGGCGATCGAGCACGCTCCCCCAGGCAAACGCGGCTATTACGGAAGCTGGCCGCAGATCGGGGTGCCGGCGGGACTCCTCCTGGCGAATCTCGTCTTCTCGCTCTTCGCAGGAATGGACGAGGAAGCGTTCCTCTCGTGGGGCTGGCGGGTTCCGTTCCTGATCAGCATCGTGCTGGTCTTCATCGGTCTGCTGATCCGACTGCGGATCCTCGAGACGCCCACCTTTACCAAGCTCAAAGAATCACGCCGGGAAGCAACCCAGCCGATTGTCGAAGTGCTGCGCCGTTATCCAAAACAGTACTGCTGGCGATGGGAGCGCGCCTCGCAGAAAACGGCGCCTTCTACATCTACAGCGTGTTTGCGCTCGTCTACGCCACCCAGGTCGTTCACATGGACCGCAGCATCGTCCTGAACGGGATTCTGATCGCCTCGGCCCTCGAACTGCCAATGATCCCACTCTTTGGTGCGCTGTCGGACCGGGTTGGCCGCAAGCCCGTCTATCTTTTCGAGCGATCTCAACGGCGGTCCTCGCCTATCCCCTGTTCCTTCTCCTCGATACCGGGTCGCCGCCGCTCGTCTGGCTCGCGTTGATTCTGACCTTCATTTGTTCGCACGCCGCGATGGTACGCGCCACAAGCGGCTTTCCTCTCGGAGCTGTTTGGCACGAGAGTGCGGTACAGCGGAGCATCTCTCGGCGCGCAACTGTCCTCCGTGCTGGCCGGCGGGCTGTCGCCGATCATCGCCACGGCTCTTCTGACTTACGGCTACGGTCGCGGCGCGCTGGCGCTCTACCTGATTGGGATGGCAATTATCACCATCATCTCGGTCATCATCGCGACGGAAACGCTGCAGCACGATATCGATGCCGAATGAATTGACAAGCTGCCAGCTACCAGCTGTCGGCTTTTCAGTTGGGGTTGGCGGCGAGAGTCGGGAAGCTGGAAACCGGCAGCTGGAAGCTATCTAAACGCCATGTTGATGAACGCGGTGATTCTGAATGAAGCCCCTGGCGGGATGCACGTCGAGCGGATTCCTGTTCCCGAGCCGCGCGACGGAGAGGTCCTCGTCAAGGTCAATGCGTGCGGTGTCTGTCACACCGACCTGCACGTCATCAAGGCTGAAGTCGCATTTCCGACGCCGGCCGCATTCGGGCACGAAATCTCCGGCACCGATCGAAGCGCTCGGACCGGGCGTGAGCGGCCCTCCGCCAGGCACGAATGTCGTATCGGCGTTCATCATGCCCTGCGGGCGCTGCCGGCTGTGCGCCGTCGGACGCGATGATCTCTGCGACAACTTCTTCGCGATGAATCGCCTGAAAGGCACGCTGTGACGACGGAACCTCGCGACTACGACGCAGCGACGGTTCGACGCTCTGGATGTACTCGATGGCCGGTCTCGCCGAATATGCCGTCGTTCCAGCCACCGATGTGTTTCGCGCTCCCGTCCGGGCTACCGCTTCTTGAATCGTCCGTGCTCGGTTGTGCGGTGTTTACGGCATATGGCGCGGTTCGTCACGGAGCGGACCTTCGCGGCGGCGAACGAGTCGCGGTCGTGGCCGCCGGAGGCGTCGGACTGAACGTCGTGCAAATCGCGCACGCATTCGGGGCGTCGCAAATCATCGCCATCGACGTGCGCGACGACAAACTCGAGATCGCGCGTCGTGTGGGCGCCACCGACATCATCAATTCTCGACGACCAATGCAACCGAGCACGTTCGAGAGATCACGGACGGCCACGGGGTGGACATCGCATTCGAAGTCCTCGGCCGTCCAGAGACGTTTACGCAAGCCCTGGAGATCATCGGCGATGGTGGCCGGATGGTCGCGGTCGGCATCGCACCAGGCAAGACCTCAGCGCCCGTCGAAATCACCAGGCTGGTACGCCGCGGCCTTCGGATCATCGGCTCGTACGGCGCCCGTACCTCGAGCGGACATGCCGGAGATCATCCGGCTGGCCGCGCGTGGCACGTTCCGGCCCGAGACGATCGTCACAAAGCGGTTTCGCGCTGGTGGAAGCCGACGCCGCCTATCAGGCGCTGGACCGCGGCGAAATCGTCGGACGGGCTATCGTTGTTCCATAACGACCACCGAGGTGCCTAGTGCTTCGTGCCTGGTACTTGGCTGAGGCACCTTCTACAGGAGTAGGCAATCGAAATGATTGAGTCAGGCACTTTATTGAACTTCATCAACGGCCGGTGGGACGTTGCCGCCGTCTCCGACAAGCTGCCCATTCATAACCCAGCGACAGGCGATGTGCTGGCTGCCGCGCCGCTGTCATCGACCGTCGAAGTCGGAAAAGGCGGTGCAGGCGGCTGGCGCGGCGCTTCCGGCATGGCGTCGCACACCTCCGGGCGATCGCATCCAACCGCTCTTCAAGCTGAAGGCGTTGCTCGATGCCCAGTTCTCGGACATCGCTCGCGTGATCACGCAGGAGTGCGGCAAGACGTTGAGTGAAGCCGAGGGCGAGCTCAAGCGGGGCCTCGAGAACGTGGAGGTCGCAACCGGCATCCCGTCGTTGATGATGGGCAGCAACCTCGAAGACATCGCGTCGGGCATCGACGAGCTCATGATTCGCCAGCCCGTCGGCATCGTCGCGGCCATTACACCGTTCAACTTTCCGGGAATGATTCCGCTCTGGTTCCTTCCCTACGCGGTGGCGTGTGGCAACACGCTCGTCCTGAAGCCGTCCGAAAAGACGCCGATGACGATGGGCCGGATTTTCGAGCTGATCGAGACCTGCGGATTTCCTCCAGGCGTCGTCAACCTGGTGCACGGCGGCAAGGCAGTCGTCGACGCGCTGATCGATCATCCCGGAGGTTCGCGCGATCTCGTTCGTCGGGTCGACCCCGGTCGGCGCGATACGTCTACGCGCGCGCCGCTGCCAATGGCAAGCGCGCCCAGTGCCAGGGAGGCGCCAAGAACCCGATCGTGGTGTTGCCCGACGCCGACATGGAGATGACGACACGGATTGCTGCCGACTCGGCTTTCGGCTGCGCCGGCCAACGCTGCCTCGCCTCCTCGGTCGCGATTACCGTCGGCGAGGCGGGTGACGTGTTCGCGCGACAGATCAGCGAGTCTGCCACACATCGAAAAGTCGGATACGGCCTCGACGTCGGCGTCGAGATGGGACCGGTGATTTCGCCGGCGAGTCGCCAGCGCATCGAAGGGCCTCATCGAAGGGGCGTCGCCGCAGGAGCCAAGCCGCTGGTGGACGGCCGATCGGCCAGAGTCGCAGGCTACGAACACGGAAACTTCATCAGACCGACGGTCCTGGACAATGTCGATCCGATGAGCGAGCTGGCACAGACCGAAGTGTTCGGGCCGGTGTTGAGCGTGATGCGAGCGAAGACGATCGACGATGCGATCGAGATGGTCAACCGTTCGGCGTTCGGCAACATGGCTTGTCTGTTTACGAGCAGCGGCGCCGCGGCGCAGGCGGTTCCGCTACGAAACGCGCGTCGGTAACGTCGGCATCAACGTAGGTGTCGCGGCGCCGATGGCATATTTCCCGTTCTCGGGATGGAAGGAAAGCTTCTTCGGCGACCTTCATGCCCAGGGACGCGATGCGATCGATTTCTACACGGAGAAAAGATCGTCGTAGAACGCTGGCCCGCGAACTGGAGCCGTAAATTCTAGGGCTGAGGGCTCAGGGCTAAGCGCTTAGGGACGAGGTTTTCGCTGAGGCGTGAGCCTCAGCCCTCAGCCCTGAGCCCTGAGCCCTACAAGGATCTACCGATGGAGTCTCGACAACTCGGTTCGCAAGGCCTGGTCGTCTCGGCCCTCGGACTGGGATGCATGGGGATGTCGGAGTTTTATTCCCGAAAGACGACACCGAGTCGACGGCCACGATCCACCGAGCGCTCGATCTCGGGATCACCCTCATCGATACGGCTGATATGTACGGGCCGTTCAAGAACGAGCGGCTCGTCGGTGCGGCCATTCGGGACCGCCGGGCGAGCGTCGTCCTTGCCTCGAAATTCGGTCAGGTGCGGACCGAAGACGGCAAGAACCTCGGCATCAATGGATCACCCGGAATACGTCCGTAGTGCGTGCGACGCATCGCTGGCGCGGCTCGGCGTCGATGTGATCGACCTCTACTATCAGCATCGCGTCGACTTGAACGTGCCGATCGAAGACACGGTCGGAGCGCATGGCCGATCTCGGTCCGCGCGGGCAAGGTGCGCTTTCTCGGCTTGTCAGAGGCGGCGGCTGCGACGATTCGTCGCGCCCACGCTGTTCACCCGATCACCGCCATTCAAAGCGAGCACTCGCTCTGGACTCGCGACCCCGAGGATGAGGTAGCTGGCCACCTGCGCCGAGCTGGGCATCGGATTCGTGGCGTATGCCCCTCTGGGACCGTGGCTTTCTCACCGGCCGCTTCAAAAAGACGAGCGACATCGAGCAAGGCGACCGGCGCCACGACCATCCTCGATTCCATGAAGAAAACTTCAACCAGAACCTTGCCATCGTTCGGCGGCTGGAGCCATTGGCTGCGGCGAAGCAGTGCACGCTGGCTCAGCTCGCGCTCGCATGGCTGCTGTCCCGCAGCAAGACGATCGTGCCGATTTTCGGTGCCAAGCACGTCTCATACGTCGAGCAGAACGTCCGCGCCGCGGACCTCCGGCTCACTGCTGAGGACCTCCGCAAGCTGGACGAGGCCGCGCCGAAAGGCGCGACGGCGGGCCTTCGCTACCCCGCAGCCACAATTGGCAACGTGAATCGGTGAGTCGTTTACTCATTCCTTACACCCGATTGGGGTGAAGTCGGCCGGGATCTCTGACAGGGAATTCAGAAACTTTTCAGATACTGCGCGTTCGTGGCTCGGCTACGATTACGTTCGGAAGCGCGAGTTCGCTGCATGAAGCGGTAACCGATACGCCATCTGCCGGAGCGACGCGTCCTAGGCGCGCACAGCGCGCCTGCGAAGGAGCGGAGCGGGGCAATGGGGCCCCGCGAGCGACCGAGCTGGGGTGTGGGGCAGAGCCCCACGTTTGAGGAAGGACAGGTCATGTCAAGGTTTCTTGGGCTTTTCGTGGTGAGCGTGTCGATGTTCCTCGTCGTCGCGTGCAGTCGAGCGCCACAGTCGCCAGCCAAACAGGCACTCACCGCTGCGACCGACGGCCTCGATCAAGGACATCATGGACTCGATTGTCGATCCGTCAGCGGATGGGATCTGGGAATCGGTAGCGACAATCGTCAGCGCGACCGGCACGGAAGAGCGACGGCCTCGAACTGATAAGGATTGGGCCGAGCAGCGCCGGAACGCCGTTCGGCTCGTCGAGGCGAGCAACCTTCTGCTGATGGAAGGCCGCCAGGTCGCCAACCCGGGCGACAAGTCGGAGAATCCGAATATCGAGCTCGAGCCGCCGCAAATACAAGAGCTGATCGACAAGGATCGCGAAGGCCTGGATCAAGCTGGCGCATGGGCTGCACGATGCCGCTGTGCCCGCCCTGAAAGCGATCGATTCGAAGAACGCAGAAGCGCTCCTGAACTCCGGCGAAGGAATCGATCAGGCTTGCGAGAACTGCCACTTGAAGTATTGGTATCCCAACCAGTTCGCCGGGCTTGAAGCGGCCACCAAAGCCGCCAAGTAGGATTAGGCGAACCGATGAAAGGCGTCTTCTGCCTGTTGGCGGCCACGCTCCTTGGCGCTCGCGGTCGCCATCCCGAACCAGCCGACCATCGCGGCCGGCGCTCAGGCAGCCAACCGTAGGAACGATCAAAGGCCACGTTCGCTTGAACGGCAAGCTGCCTGGAAATCCCGTGATCCGAATGGGCATGGACCCGATGTGCTCCAAGATCAACGCCGGCAAGCGCGTCGTTCAGGAAACCGTCCTGGCCGCTGCTGGACGGCAGCCTCGCCAACGTGTTCGTCAAGCTCGAAGGATCTTTTCCACAAACGCCAGTGCCAACCGAGCCGGTGAAACTCGATCAGCAAGGCTGCGCGTACTTGCCGCGGGTCGTTGGCGCTCGAGTCGGCCAGACGCTGCAGGTTCACAACAGCGACGAGCTGATGCACAACGTTCACAGCTTGTCGGCCAAGAGCAATACCTTCAACGTGAGCGAGCCGAAGGCCGGCATGATGCAGCAGTTCAAAATGAAGAGACGAAGAGATGCTGCAGATCAAATGTGATGTGCACAGCTGGATGACGGCATATGTGGGGTCGTCAGTCATCCCTACTTCGCCGTATCCAACACCGCCGGCACGTTCGAAATCGCCAACGTACCGGCGGGCACACACAAGATCCAGGCCTGGCACGAACGCTACGGCCCGGTGACTCAAACGGTTCAGGTCAAAGCCGGAGCGACCACGACGGTCGACTTCAGTACTCCGGAACCGAACCACCGCCGAAATAGAGAGCTTGATCTTCCGGCTGAAGCTCGAGCCGCTACAGCGCAAGCCGGAAGCCACACACCATTCAGCGAGCACCGAGAAGCTCACCAGCACCTGACGCGGACGCCCGGGATCAGACCGTCTCGCTCCCCCATTCCAGTAGTACTCGCCGTCGAAAAGATTGTGCCCTGAAAGGGTGACGCGCAGCGGGCCGCGACGCCAGGTGACTGCCGCATCGACGATCGAGTACGGATCGGAGCTCGAATGAGTTGGACTCCGGTGGTCACCACGCTGCTCACATGTTTGACGTTCAGCGTCGCGTTGATCGAACGAGCCGGGTTCCAGCTCGCGCCCCAGTTCACGACGTAATCGGGCGAAATCGGCAGGCGATTGCCGTTCAGCACGATATCTTCGTCTTCGCCCTCGATTACGTAATCGTCGAATCGATTGCGGTAAAACGCTGCGTTCAGGTAGACCGACAGCTTCGGGGTAGCGGCGTATTTGATTCCGGTCTCGAAGCCTTTGTAGGCCACCGGACCCGGCGTTGAGCGGAATGAAGAACGGCCCCTGACGCTTGTCGATCCACGACGCACCGTCTTCGAACATGCGAAGCTTACGTCGCCTCGAATGGCGCCCGCCCACCGGCCGCGCTCGCCTTGAGACCGACTTCGTAGTTGTCAGAAGGTCTCCGGCGTCAGCTGCAGCGTGACGTCCGCCGGAATCAGCGAGCTGGGCCGTCGCGGGGGAAGAAACGCTTGAGAGTAGGCGCCGCACACGTTCACGGTCGGCCTGCTGTCGCCCTCGATTCCGGCAAGCCTCACGGTGGCACTGACCTTCGGGCTGAAGGCATCGAACGTGTCCTCGATGATCGCCCCGCCGTTACGCACGTTGTCCATCGCCAGCCGGTCGTAGCGTCCGCCCGCAGCTAAGAGCAGCCGTGGCAGCGGTTCGATCATGTAGTTACCGAAGATTCCCGGTGCACTGAGGTGATACTCCTGATTGCCGGGATCGTGCTGCCATTCGCTTTGCGGCGGGATCACAGGATTGAGGTAGGCTGATATTCGAAACCCGAACAGATCCTCGTCGGTGAAGATGAAGTCGGAAAAGAGCGAGCCGGTGTTGTGCCGTGCATGAACCGCCGAATGTCGCCATGTTCTTGAAGCGGCGCAGCTTCGGAGCCCACTCGAGTCGCAGTTCCTCATGCAGGCGATGCCTTCATCCTGGGTCTGGGAGAAGGGATACATCGTGACAGTATTCGCTTCCAGGTCGTACGGGCTGCCGATGAAATCGCCATCGTCGATGAATTTGAGCTGGACGTCGCGGTAGCCGAACGTCTCGACGAGGCGTATCGCTGGTGTGAACTCGTGCGTCAGGTTCACCGTGAAGCGGGCCTCGTGCTGGTTGTAGTTCGGACCGGGAATGTTGAAATTGGTAAAGCGATCGAACCGGGGATCCAGGATGTGAAGGTATTGATCGTTGACGATCGGTTCGTTCGTCGGCGTGAAGTTCTTGGAATCGACGTAATTGAAACCGGATCTTGCCGTGGGTCTTCTGCCCTGGTGCAAAAGTGACTTTCCCAAATACGGACTTGACGTTGTTGGAGTAGTCGTCCGTCGTCAGGTCGACGAAGTAGCCGCCGTTGCGCTCGGCGCCGACCGAAACGTAGTAGCCTCCCCAATCCTCGAGCGGCCCGGAGGCTTTCTACCGTGCCTTTCACCGTGCCGAGCTCTCCGCCGGTGAAATCGAATCCGAACTCCGGTTTCGGCGTCGGGTCGGCGGTCAGCATGTTGATCGAGCCGCCGATCGCCGTGCGGCCATACAGCGCGGAGTTCGGACCGCGGACGATCTCGATGCTGTTGGCGTCGTAAATCGGCAAGGCGACGGTCCGCGCCCCGTTGGCAGAGAGGTTTGCGGCACGCCGTCGATCATCAACAACGTGTTGGTGTACTCGAGGTCAGCGCGTGGCATCCCGTGGAACAGCACCGATTCGAAGATGCCGAGCTGAGTCGTGATGACCGCGCCGGGCACGTGAGAGACTGCTTGCGCCAGCCTCCTGCTCGTTGGCCAGGTCGATGGTCTTCGCGAGTGACGATGTCGGTCTGAGCTGCGACATCGCCGACGCTGAGCGGCGACTTGGTTGCCGTCACCTGAACGCGCTCGAGAAAGTTCGGCGTCGGATCGAGCTCGACGATCAATGCCGCCTCGCCCGCTGCCCGGCAGGACGTCGGTCACGCGCCCATCCAGAAAGCCCGGCGCTCTGACGACGACCGTCGACCGGACGGGCGGTGCGTTCTCGATGCGAAAGCGGCCAGCGGCGTTGGTGACCGCAGTCAGACTCGTGCCTTCGACAACGACAGCTGCATTGGCAACCGGCTGGCCGTCTTGTCGCGAGACGACGGTTCCGGTCATGACGTTACTCTGGGAGGCTGCGCTGCGGACTTCACAAAGAGAAAGCAGCGCGACCAGCCAGGTCAGACTTCGCCGAGCACCACCACACCCCTCTGAACATCAGCAGACTCCGTTATTTGTTTATTTGAAAGTTGTAAAGAGGCTGGGAGTCTAGCAATCTCCGCTGAACCGGCATCTGAAGAGTTCCTGAAGTTTTGGGCCCAGATCTCTGACGAAGAATTCAGACTTGAGCGACCAAATGGTCGGAGACATCGTCTGCCTGCCAGCGATGCAGTGCTCTCCACAATGAAGTTGCGAGCGCCTGACAAAGAATTCAGAAACTCTTCAGGTGCCCGAACCCTCAGACCCCTTTAGCATTCCGACTGCGGCCCTGCTTGCCGCTTTTAACAGTCTGAGGTGACTGCTTATACAGATTTCGTCCCTTGGTGTGGGCGTGCGCGCTCCCGCTGATCGCCACGACGGCCTTCGGCGCAAACGTCCTCGTTGAACGGGCGTGTTGCCGACTTGCGAGGTGGGGTCGTCGCCAACGCGGAGATCTCTCTGAGACCTCTTCCGCCGGCCGGAGCGGCCATGCCCAACATGCCAAACATGCGCCAGAACGAGCCTCCGCCACGGACGACCCGCTCGGGAGCGGATGGGACGTTCACGTTCCAGCAGCTGCCGGCCGGAACCTACGTCCTCCAGGTGGACGCCCTCGGATTCGGGCGAGCGGGCAAGAGGTCACGATTCCCACCAACCAGACTCTGGCGGTGACGCTCGAACCGTTCGAAATCGTGGGCGCTGAGGCGACGCCCCGAGTGGGGAAGGAGGCAGCACGGACACGACGGCGCTCCTCGACCGGATCAAGGCGCTCGAACAACGCATCAACGAGCTTGAATCGCTGGCAGTCCTCTCGGAGCCCGAAACCCGCGTCAAGCGGATCGAGGTCTTCGTCGACGACAACGGCGTCGAGCTACGACCAGCCAGGACAAGGAACGAAGAAGGAAGTCACGTATCAGCGTGAACGCGTATCGCCGTCAGACCATCAACGAGAAGCTGGAAGAAGCCATCGCGGACGCAGAGAATCACCGGGTCGGACTTGGCGTGAACGCCACCATCGTGAGTCAGACCGCCCTGCAGAGCAGCGGACCCAAAACCGACGCCGACGGCCATACATCACGCGCTCGCCTCAGCCGACTTGTTCTTTAACGCAGGACTGGCGCAGCATACAGTGTTCTTCGCTGACGTCGTGGCACTGAGCGGCTCGGTTCCAGACCAGAGATTCCGTCGCTGACGTTGCTGAACAGCTACACGGCCCGCCTCGGCACGCAGAATCAGCTGAACCTGCGAGAAACATGGCTCAGGACGGAGCTGTTTTCGCAGCGGCTGGCGATCATCGCCGGCCGGCTCGACCTCACCAACTATTTCGATCACAACACCGCCGCCAACGACGAGACCACGCAGTTCCTCAGCGATGCGCTCGTGAACAACCCGGCGCTCGGTCTTGCTGTCAACGGCACGGGCGTGGCGGCCGTCTACGACTCAAAGAAGGGCGCGAGCCTGAAGCTCGGTCTTCAGCAGAGCAATAACGAAGCGACGAATCTCTCCGATTCGATCTTCACGCTTACGGAATTCGACTATGTAGCCCGGCCGTTCTCGCTGCCCGAAGGAAACTATCGAGTGTGGTATCGGTGGGATAATAGCCTTGAGTCGAATCAAACAGGTTTTGGCGTCAGCATCGATCAGAAGTTCTCGCCGGCGACGACGATATTCGGGCGATATGGACAATCCGAGGCCGTGGATGGACACGATCGCTTCTACAGTCTCGGCGTGTCATTCAAGACCGGGATCATCTTCAATCCGCAGGATGCCTGGGGCATCGGATACGCGCAGACCGAGCTCGGCACTGGAGAGAACGAGAAGCTGGTGGAGGGGGCACTACAACCTGCATCTGACGGAGCGGCTGCGGCTGGCCTTCCACCTGCAGCACGTGCTCGACAATCAGAGCGATAAGTTTGGCTATTTCCTGCCCGGTGTCCGGCTGCAGGCGAGTTTCTAAGGGTCGTCAGGAGGAACCACAATGTCTCTCATGGCAAGACGAATAGCAGTCAGCTGCGGATTATGCGTCTTAATCGCTGGGGTCGTCGCGGGTGCAAGGCTGCTCGCACAGAACGTCAAGGTTGCCGATCCGACGTCCGTCGTGATGATCGTCAATCGCGACTCGAACGACATCGCGTTCATGGACATCAAGACCAAGAAGATCGTCGGCCAGACGTTTCTCGGGCAACAACGTCAACCCGCACATGGTGATGATGTCGCCCGACGGCCGCTACGTCGTCACCGGCGGCACGCGCGCCAACAAGGCGTACATCATCGACGCGCGCACGCTGCAGCTCGTCAAGGTCATCCCGACCGACATCGCGCCGGAGCATCTGGCGTTCTCGCCGGACAGCCGCTGGTATTACCAGGGCAATCCCGAGGGCGACTCGATCTCGGTGATCGACATGGTGTCGCTGACGAAGATCAAGACGATCCCGGGCTTCGCCGAGCCGCTCAACGTCACGTTCCTGCCCGACGGATCGAAGGCCTACGTCGGCAACTACGGCGCGCACTGGGTCGGCGTCATCGATGTCAGACGGCACGAGCTGCTGAAGAAGATCCAGGTCGGCCGAAGTGCCCGGCGTCGCCAAGCTGGATCCCGCAGAAGTATCTGGGCGAGATCAAGGGCATCAACATCGCCGCGCCGAGCACCGACGGCCGCTACTCTACGCGGCTGACGGCGACCTGGGCGTGGTCGGCGTGATCGACCCGCGCGAGGACAAGGTCATCAAGGTCGATCCGGGTCGGCACGCGATCCGTGGCGCATCTACATGAGCCACGACGGCAAGTACGCCATCACGCCGAACAACGGCGACGAGACGATCTCGATCATCGACCTCAAGGCGAACAAGGTGGCGGCGACGCTCGAAGCCGGGCCCGAACATGACTGGCGTCAACTTCGCCGCCGGCAAGGCGTTCGTCATCAGCTCGACCAGCGGGTTCGTCTACGTCTACGACATGAACACGCTGAGGCCGGCGGGCCGGATCAGAGATCGGCGTCGAACATCCAGCTCGAAACGGCGACGACCGACGCGGCCGACGAGAAGCTCTACCTAGCGGAGTCGACCGACCCACTCGGTCGTGATCATCGACGCCAAGACCGAGGCGGTCGAGACGAGTGCACGAACGTCGGCCTGTTTCCGTGGGGCACGCATATCATGGACAGCAAGGACAACTATTGCCACTGACACAACCGGCACGACGGTCCTTGAACGCCCTGTGGCGCAGGCCTTCAGGCCTGCGTGCGCGCTGAAGCCCGCGCTACGGCCTTGAACTCTGTTCCTGTGTTTGCTCGGTTGTGTACTCAGCAGTCGCGTCGGTGGGCGCTCAACGTGAACACACGCGTCCTGCCGGCGCGACGGAGCTGCGGTCAACGATTCGCAGGCCGCCGCATCTCACCCTGACCCTCAGCCAGGCGGTCACAGCGGCCGATTCAGACCTGGTCGTCCGTGCGGCCAGCAGCATCGACGCAAGACGGAAGGTTCTCGACGGCGACAGTCACTGCCGGACCGGAAGCCTCGCCTCATCGAAGGTGGGCCAGCGCGTCCGTAGCTTTCCGCTCGAGCTCGAAGTCGCTCCATGTGTCAGGCGAGGGTGACGCGCGTCGTCCCGCAGCGCGACCGGCGCCATCGTCGAAGCCTCGCTCACGACACTTCGGACGCCGAGAACAGCGACGACCTATGTGACCGAAATCGTCGTCGAGCGCGGGCCATTCCTTTCGGTCGCCGAACGAAGCGATCATCGAAGAGGGCGACAGACGCGTCGTCTACACGTCAGATGCATCCCGGCAATACGTGCCCGCAAGAGATTCACGCTGGCCTGCAGGGCGAGCTGTATACCGCAGGTCCTCGACGGACTATCGACGAGGGCACCCAGGTCGTCACGTTCGGCAGTTTCTTCATCGATGCCGAGCACAAGCTGAAGGGACGACGACGCAAGCCCCGATGAGCCGATGATCACCAGCATCATTAGAGCCGTCATCCGCTTCGGAGGTTGGTCGTCTGGCTCCTGGTGGCGGCCGGCGTGGTCTTCAGCGTATACGCCATCCAGCACCGACATCACTCGACGCCATTCCCGACATCTCCGATCCGCAGATTGTCGTCTACGTGAAGTGGCCGCGCAGTCCGCAGCTGCTCGAGGCGGAAGTCACCGAGCCGCTGATCCGAGCGCGCTGGTCGGATCGCCGGATATCCAGGCGATCCGCGGTACCTCGCACATGGGGTACTCGTTCATCTACGTGATTCTCGACAAGTCGGCGCCGCCGTGAAACAGGTTCAGCAAATGGTGCTCGGATCGGATCAACGCCATCCGCCCACAGCTCCCGGCCGACGCGCAGCGTGACGCTCGGTCCCAACGCCAGCAGCATGGGCTGGATTTACCAATACGCGCTCGTAGACAGGGAAGGACTGCGCGACCTGCGCGAGCTTGCGGGCTGCTCAACGAAAGCCAGATCAAACCAGACACTGCAGACGGTATCCGGGCGTCGCCGAAGTCGCCTCGGTCGGCGGGCTCGAGAAGCAATACCAGATCAAGCTCTTTCCCTCCCCTGCTGGCGAAGGCGGGCATCTCGCTCGAGGCAGCTGGTCAGCTGGCGTGCAGTCGGTCTTTCAGGAAACCGGCGGCCGCATGATCGAGGTGACGAACCGCGACTACCAGCTCCGCGGGCGTCATCAACAACGAAGATCTCAACCAGCTGGAGTTCATGGTCGTCGGCGCGGCAGCGACGGCGAAGCCGGTGCAGCTGAAGGACGTCGGCTATCTGCAGGTGGGCTACGACCAGCGCCGTAGCACTGTCGATCTCGACGGCGCCGGCGAGGTGGTTGGCGGCGTCGTGATCATGGAGCAGGGCCAGAACGTCCTGGCCGATCACGCGGTCGCTCGAGCAGAAACTCCGGCAGATTGCGGCGGCGTGCTGCCGCAGGCGTCGAGGTGGTGACCACCTACGATCGATCGGCGTGGATCTGGGCCACGCTCCGGCAGTTCTTCGAAACCCTGGCTATCGAGCTCGGTCGTGCTCATCGTCGTCACGCTGCTGTTTCTGAGGAACGTGCGGACCGCCGGTCGGGCCGATCGCGATCCTGCTGCTCAGCACGCTGTTCACCGCGCTGCCGCTCGTCGGCTTCAGGCCAGACCATCAACCTGTTCTCGCTGGCCGGCCTGGCGATCGCCATCGGCGAGATTGCCGACGCGACGATCGTCATCGTCGAAAACTGCACGGCGGAGCTGTCGATGCACGGCGCAATGCCAGCGCCGCCGAGAAGCAGCGAGATCGTGATCCGATCGATTGCGTCGGTCGCCAAGCCGCTGCTGTTCTCGCTGCTGATCATCCTGGCGTCGTTCCTGCCGGTGTTCTTCCTCGAAGAGCGCGAAGCGCGCCTGTTCGATCCGCTCGCCTACAGCAAGACGTTCGCGATGGCGTTCTCGACGCTGCTGACGCTGCTTCTGCTGCCGCTGATCGTGGTCTGGATCTTCAAGCGCGACACGATCGCGCGACGGAACTTTCAGGAGAGCGCGCCGTCACGTGGTATCGCTCCGCGCTGAGGACCGTGATCCGCTATCGCTACGCGTTCACGACCGCCGGTCTGCTCGTTGTTGATCCCGTGCGGCCGTGCTGCTCGAACCGCTTTCCGAAGGACTTCCTGCCGGACGATCGACGAGGGCTCAATCCTCTACATGCCGACGACCCTGCCCGGGCTGCCCAACCGCGAGAGGCCGGATGGATCGTGCAGCAGATGGACAAGAAGCTGAAGGCGTTCCCTGAGGTCGAGCGCGTCTTCGGCAAGATCGGACGGGCGGACACGTCCACCGATCCGGCGCCGCTCACGATGATCGAAACGACCGTGCTCCTGCTGCAGCCGAAGTCGAAGTGGCGCAAGGGCATGACGAAGGACAAGCTCGTCGCCGAAATGGATCAAGGCGGCGCGAGACGATCGGCTACGTCAACGCCTGGGTGCAGCCGATCCGCGGCGCGCGTCATGATGCAGAGCACCGGTCATCCAGACGCCCGTCGGCATCAAGGTCAAAGGTCCGGAGGTCGGCGTCATCGAGGACATCTCGCAGCAGGTCGAGCAGCTGCTGCGCGAGCTTGCCGGGCACCAAGTCGGTGCATCGCCGAGCGGATCTCGGAGGGCTATTACGTCGACGTCCAGAACGACCTCGAGCGCATGGCAGAGCACGGCGTCACCGTCGACGAGGCGATGGCGACCGTTCGCTACGCCATCGGCGGCGACAACATCGTCGGCGTCAAGCAGGCGGACAACACCGTCGTCCCGCTCGAGCGTGCAGTATTCGCCGAATACATCGACACGCTCGACAAGATCAAGAACACGCCGGTCGTGACCGCCGACGGCCGGTCGGTTCCGCTGGGCGACGATCGCGGACGTGTCGGTGCGGAAGATGCCGGAGATGATCCGGAACGACAACGGCGATCGCTGGCGGGCTATATCTACGTCGACCTGCAGGACGTCACCGGCCCCGATTACGTCGAGAGCGCGCAGCAGCTTCTCGCCGACGAACCTGACGCTGCCCGACCGGCTACTCGCTCGAGTGGACCGGACTCTATCGAGTATGCCGCCGGCGGCGCGGGCGCGGATGCGGCTCATCGTGCCGCTGACGCTCGTCATCATCTTCGGCCTGCTGGTCGATCGCGTTTCAGCTCGACGACCGAGAGCGTGCTCATCCTGCTGTCGGTGCCGTTCGCGATGGTCGGCGGCGTGTTCCTGCAGTGGCTGCTGGGCTACCCGATGACCACGGCCGTGATCGTCGGCTACATCTCGCTGTTTGCCGTCGCCGTGCAGACCGGCATCATCATGGTCATCTTCATCCGGGAGGCGCTCGATCACCAGACACCGGAGGCCAGTCGTACATCGATGCGGTGGTCGACAGGTTCGGCGCGCGCGCCTGCGGCTGAAGCTGATGACCGTGGCCGCCATCGTGCTGTCGCTGCTGCCGGTGATGTTCGCCAGTCGGCGCCCGGGATGGAGATCATGAAGCCGATCGCGGCGCCGAGCATCGGCGGCATGGTCAGCGTCGAGCCTGCACGTGCTTGTTCATGACGCCCTGCCTGTTCGTGATCGGCGAGGACATTCGCCGCGCGCGGCAAAGCGGCGCTTTGCGAGGACTGCCACCGCTCAGGTTCAGCCGGGAGTAGCGAAGCGTCTCCTAGTCACCGTATGCCTCCTGTCGGGGTTCGCGGCGTATCTTCCCGCACACGAGCGAGGCACGACACCCATCACGTGGAACCGCGAGATCTCCAGGCTGGTGTACGACAAGTGCGCCTCCTGCCATCGGCCCGACGGCAGCGCTTTTTCGCTGATGACATATCAGGACGTCCAACCGCGCCTGGTTGAGATCAAGGAAGCCGTTCTGTCCCGGCGAATGCCGCCGTGGGGCGCGGTGAAGGGTTTCGGAGGACTTTCGAAACGACCAATCACTCACCCAGGAGCAATTGGAGCTGATCACCGACTGGATCAGAAGACGACGCCCCGAAGGGGCAACTAATCCGAACGTCCCGCCCAAGGTGCCGAAGTTCGACAAGCCGCCGGTCTTCAAGAGCCCCAAGGGCGGTTTGGTGGTCAAGAACGATATGCCGCTGAATCGGGACTTGGTACTCGACGGCTTGTGGCCGGAACGGGTGCCGCCCGACGATTCGATGCAGGTCGTCGCCACGGCTGCCGGACGGCAGTGTGGAACCGCTGTTATGGCTTTACGACTACAACAATGCCCAACGCCATCCTTTCCTGTTCAGGGAACCTCTCGCCCTCCCTTCAGGAACCGTCATTCGAGGTGTCTCTGCAGGATGCGCGTCTGGTGTTGATTCCGGCGAAGACGACGAAGATCTCAAGTGAGGTTGATATGCGAGCCGTCGGCGTCATTCTGCTGTCTCGTTTCTGCTCGGCGTGGCCGCAACCGCGCAACAACGCGGGACGCCCGATCCATCGAAGGATCCGGTCTACGTCTGCCCGATGGATCCTGACGTCCGCTCGCACACGCCCCGGCGTGTGCTCGCGGTGCGGGATGAAGCTGGCGGCGGGAATACCGGACCCGGTCGCCTTTCACCTGGACTTGTCGATCGTCCCGCAGCCCCCGAAAGCTGGACAGCCTGCAACGATGACCTTCGCCGTTCACGATCCGTGGAAAGATCGGCCGGTGAAAAACTTCATCGTCATCCACGAAGAAGCCTCTTTCACGCCTTCGTGGTCAGCCAGGATCTCGAATTCTTCCAACACGGCCACCCAAACCAGACGGGCGACGGCACGTTTGAATACAAGGTCAGTGTTTCCCAAGCCGGGAATGTTCAGGGCTGCTGGGCGACTTTTTCCCGATGGTGCCACTCCCCAACTGATCACCAAGACGGTCTTCGTGCCGGGCGCGGCTCCAGCCGCCGTGAAGATTGGGCGCGACTACAGCACAAAGGTGGCAGAGAACCTACACGTCTCGCTCGGAAACCATTCCGGCGCAGCCAACGGCCGGAACGAGGACTCAGGTCCGCTTTACGATCGATCCAGGCGACGGTTCGAGAATACCTCGGCGCCTGGGCGCACATGCTCGCGGCGAGCGACGACCTGGATCACGAGCATGATGCACCAGCATCATTTCATCGCGGACGGCGGGCCGCGGGTGGGTTCTCCACGCGTGGTCTTTCCGCGGCCGCGCGCTTACCGGATGTGGGTTCAGTTCCAGAGAAACGGCGTGGTGAATACTGTCCACTTCGGCGGTGCCCGTCACCGCGAAACTCTGGCAAGATCGAGTTGCGGCCCATTCCGTGAGTAAGTAAAGATCGCCATGAACGAGTCGCTTCTTCATCGGCTTGTCCGTCGTCGTCCTGGCTGGCGCGGTCTGCGGCTCGGCTGTGAAAGCTTACGGCAGGCGGTTTCTATTTCGAGAGTGGTGTCTACACCGCCGATCAGGCGAAGCGCGGTCAGGCACGGTCTACGCGGACGCGTGCTCGAAGTGCCACCTGGAGGACTTGAGCGGCGGCACCTCTCTCCACCGCTTGCCGGGAACGAGATTCCTGAGCGCGTGGAAGGGCCGGACCGTTGGCGCGCTCTTCGATCAAGAGTCAAGACCCGGCGATGCCAGATTTTCGACAGTCCGGGCGGAGCTGATGCCGGCACGAGTACGCAGACGTCGTCGCGTTCATGCTGAGCGCCAACAAGTTCCCCGCCGGCGGCAAAGGGCTGTCGAGCGAACCCCGCCTCCCTGCGGCCAGATCACTCTCTCGAGGCCGACGCGCCGCCAAGTGACGTGAGCCCGAAGCCGGCGACTGGCCGTCCCATTGAGTGGATGGTTCCGGCTGGGCTCGGCGCGAGACCCGCCAGAACCTTGCCCAGGGAACAGGCCCGCCGATTATGCCCGGCAGCTCCTTTGCCCCGACGGGGGCTAGGAGTTACGGCGGGGTGTCATCAACCACCTACTTGCACGCGCGGCTCTGGCGGTTGCTGGTCTCTATGTTCGTCGCGACCCCATCGTTTTGCGCGGGTCACGATCAACTGGCGAGACCACGGCCGCAACGAGCGGGGGCCATCAGACCCGTGGCTCGCGGACAGGTCGTCGCGTCGGACATCTGCGGTCCCTCGCGTCTACGCACCACGCTACGTTGCGCCACACTACATTCGACCCGAGCGTCGCCCAGAGTTCGTCCCTTACCGGCCGTGCTACTACACCTACCGCCCGGGGTTCAGCTTTGGCTTCGCCCTACGGCGGTCCATACTACGGTTATCCGGCCGCCTACAGCCCATACACGCGTACCCCGTGCGCAGCCCGCCGGATCACCTTTCAGCCGATCCCGGGCGAAGACCGTGGCGGCGTGCGCATAGCGGATGCTCCGCAGGACATTGGTCGGAGTCTTCGCCGACGGCTTCCCCATGGAGGCGTCGTCGGCATTTGACTTCGACAATCCGTTCCAGCAGATGAACCTGGAAGCCGGCCCGCACAAGATCGAGATTCGCGCGCCGGGCTTCGAACCGGTGGCGATTCGATGTCAATGTAGTCCCAGGGGAGACGATCGTTCCACGCCGAGATGCTTCCGCTCCAGCAGTAGCCCGGCCAATATCTTCGTCCCGGAGCTCCGGATGATCGGCGATGAATTGCCGCATCATCCGGATGCAGCGTTCGTCCTGGACCACTTCCACCCGCACGCCGCGCGAGCGCGGCAAAGCTCCTCTTCGCCGAGAAACGTCTGGTTCTCTCCGATGACAACGTGTGGAGTGCCGTACCGAAGAATGGCGCCCGTGCACATCGCACATGGCGACAGTGTCGTGTACATCACGCTCGCGCGGTAGATGGACGCCGGCTGCCTGCCAGCGCGTTCGAGCGCATCCATTTCACCGTGAAGCACGGCGCTCCCCTGCTGCACGCGGCGGTTGTGGCCGCGTCCGATGATCGCGCCCTCGTGAACCAGCACCGCACCGATAGGAATGCCTCCCTCACTGCGGCCGCGTTCGGCTTCCGCGATGGCTTCGTCAGTGGTGATCCCATGGCGAAGATTCTGCCTCAACCTCAACCTGTAAAATCGCCGCATCGTTTCTCGTACAATGGAGACGCTCCGAAGCGAGTTCTCCATTGAAGCTGCCCCGTTCTTCACTCTTTCTTCTGACAGCCGCGACGATTGCGCTTGTTCTGGTTGGCACTGTCGGACCGGTCGGCGGTCAGGGGAACGCATCGCCGACGCTGACGATTCTTTCCCGGGAGGGACGCCGGGCTCTGCCGCTCAGCGTGGTCAACGATCAGGGAGCTCGTGTTCCTGGACGATCTGGCGTCGGTCTTTCAGCTGACTGTTCGCGAGGATTCGCTTGGAACGCTGACAGTCGCTTACAAGGACAAAACCATTCTTCTGTCCGATCAACCGTTGGCGTCCATCGCCGGACGCCTGTATCACTGCCCTCGGCGCCCTACCCGATCGGGCGCCGCTGGCTCGTTCCCGTTGAGTTCATCAATCGCGCGATCGGCCTCGTGGCCGACTCGCGCCTCGATCTCCGCAAACCCTCCCGGCTCGTCGTCGTCGGCGACTTGCGCGTCCGCGGCGTCACGATACGCATCGATCGGCGGCGACCCGACGCGGATCGTCATCGAAACGACGCCGCGGAGCCCGAGCGCGGTATCGCAGGAAGCCACCGCGTTGGCCGTCAAGTTCGACGCCGACGCGCTCGACGCTGTCGTTCCGCCGCTTCAGCCGCAGGCTCTCGTGCGAGGCCATACGGCTCGTCGAGCCGGCGACGGTGGCGCATCGATCTCGGGCCTCGGTTCATGGCGTTCCGGGCGGTTACAGAGCCGCTCGACAACTCCATGCGGCTGACGATCGATCTCCTGTCGGCTGCGCGCGAAGCGCAGCCGGCACCGCCACCACAGACCACGCAGGCTGTCCCTGCGCGCCGAAGCGCCCGACATCTCCGGCCTTGACTCAACCGCCATTCCCTTCGGACAGTCGCGCTCGATCCCGGCCACGGCGGCGAAGACGAGGGCGTGCGAGGGCTGAACGGCACCAGGAGAAAGACCTGGCGCTGGCGGTCGCGCCGCAGGTCAAAGCCACCATCGAAGCCGACTCGGCATCCGCGTGCTCCTGACCCGAGACGACGATCGCAACGTGTCGCTCAACGCCCGGGCGGCGATGGCCAACAGCAACAAGGCCGATCTGTTCATCAGCCTGCACGCGAACGCGTCGTTCAGCCCGGCGGTGACGGGCGCATCGATCCTCTATGCAGCGTTCGATCGCGAGGCCGAGCAATCGGCGGCGCGCATCGCTCGGATCGGTCGAAGCTTCGGACGTTCGGCGGCGGACAGCGCGACATCGACCTCGTGCTCTGGGACCTGGCGCAGATTCGACACATCGATCGATCCGCGGAGCTCAGCAAGCTTCTCGAAGCTGAGTTCCGGCCTCACGTTCCATTGGCGACGTATTGCGACCGAGCGCCTGCCCTTGAGCGTCCTCGAGTCGGCGAACATGCCGGCCGTTCTCATCGAGATGGGCTACCTGTCGAATGCGGATCAGGAAAAGCGGATGGCCGGCAACGAGTTTCAGAACACTGTGGCGCAAGCCGTGTGCCGACGCCGTGGTGAAGTTCCGCGACATGGTCAGGCCGGGTGCCGCGCGATGACGACCGTCCAGGCTCGTCCTCGTCACCGTGGCTGGTCTCGTGGTCGGTCGCGCGGACTCTCCTGGTTCGTCATCACGCCGTGTGTCACGCGAAGGCAGCGGTTCGACTGCCCAGGCGCCGGTCGCCGGCACCCCGGCCACGCCAGCGCCACCGGGCGGAAGATCAAGGCCAGGCTCTTCTATGTGCGCAGACGATGGCGCGAGATTGATTGGACAGGAACGCGACGTCGCTTTTGGCGAAGGGGCCATCGAACAGGCGCGGCACATCATCGAAGCGCAGATTGCTCCGGTCGCCGAGCCATTCATCTCCGCGGTGCCGCCCGGCACGATGCTGCGAGCGCTCTTCGTGACGGAACGCGGCGAGCGTTCGTCGATTTGAGCAAGGAAGTCGTCTCCAGGCACACTGGCGGATCGACGAACGAGGCGCTCACCGTCTACACACTGGTCGACGCGCTCACGGCCAACCTGCCTGCGATTCAGTCGGTGCAGATCCTGGTGGACGGCAAGCAGGTGGAGACGCTGGCCGGCCATATCGACTTGCGCCGGCCGCTCGAAAGAACCTCGCGTGGATAGAATGACAGGGCGCTGATCCCTGGATCCTAACCCTAGCCTCAAAAGACATGCGAACCGACAAACGACCGGCCGATCAACTCCGCGACACCAAGCTCACACCTCACTATCTCGAACATGCTGAAGGGTCGGTGCTGATCGAAGCCGGCCGAGACGCGTGTCATCTGCGCCGCCAGCGTCGAGGACCGCGTGCCTCCGTTTCTGCGCAACAGCGGCAAAGGGCTGGGTCACCGCCGAGCACGGCATGCTGCCGCGCTCGACCACCACGCGCACGCAGCGCGAGGCGACGAGCCGGCAAGGTCGGCGGACGCACGCAGGAGATTCAGCGGCTGATCGGGCGATCGCTGCGCTCGGTCACCAAACTGTCGGCGCTCGGCGAACGGACGATCTGGATCGACTGCGACGTCATTCAGGCGGACGGGGGCACGCGAACGGCGCTCGATCACCGGGCGTTCGTCGCGCTGGCGTTGGCGCTCGGAGACGCTGCGCGAAGCGCGACGTCGTGACGGACGATCCCGCTCCTCGATTACGTCGCCGCGACCAGCGTCGGCATCGTGGACGGCGAGCCGCTGCTCGACCTGGCCTACGAGGACGACTCACGCGCCGACGTCGACATGAACATCGTCAAAACCGGCAGACGGACGATTCGTGGAAGTTCAGGGAACGGCCGAAGCGATGCCCTTCGGCCGCGAGGCGCTCATCACGCTGCTCGACCTCGCCGACCTGGGCGATTCGTCAATTGGTCGAAAAGCAGCGGGCCATCGTCGGCCACCTGGTCAAATAGAGTCGGGAAGCTCTTGAGAAACTCCTGAGTTTCCTGAATGCCTCTCCGCGGTGACTGACCGCCGCTTTCTCGTGCTCGACTTCGGCGAGGGTTCGCCCCAGAGGCGGATAGAAAAAGATCGGGTCGTAGCCGAAGCCGCCGTTTCCTTTTGGCTCGGGCGCGATGCGGCCCTCGACGACGCCGCGTGTTTCGAACAGGATGCGCGCCGTCGTGTATGAGCGCCAACGCGCACACGAATCGTGTTCCTGGACTGTCGAGAGCGCCTTTGGCGCGAAGCGCCTCGTAGATCAGCGCGAATCGCTCCGGATACGTCGCGTCCGGACCGCCGAAGCGGGCCGACATGATTCCGGGTGCGCCTCCAAGCGCATCGATCTCGAGTCCTGAATCCTCGGCGACTGTCAGCTTTCCGGTCGCCGCCCCGTAGTAGAGGGCTTTCTCGCGTGCATTCTCCTCGAACGTGGCTTCCGTTTCTTCCGGTGCCGGGAGATCTGGCCATTCGACCAGCGTAACGATCTCGAAGAGGGCATCTGAAAGAAGACCTGTGATCTCTCGCAGCTTCCCTCTGTTAGTAGTCGCGATGAGCAGAATCGGTCATGAGTGCACGAGTAGCGCCCACCTAGAGCTTGCCGGGCGCAGTCCATAACATTAACGTAATCGCGGAGGCGCTGGGCCGCGGGCGGCGCCAGAGGGGCCTGCCGCCCGGGTGATGGCGGAGAGGTGTTCGAAGCTGGCTGGCTGATGACTCAAAGGTGAGGCTAACGGCCCAGCCAGCTGAGGGAATCTCAGCGGTCCTTCAAAATCACGACGGCCAATTCAGCAACCGATATGCCATGGACGCCGGCGATCGAATCGGTGCGAATCACCGAGAATTTTCTAGGCTTTCGCCAAATGAGGCGTTCGGCGTTGGACAAGATCTTGTCCTCCCGACTGTTCGATGGACGACGGCAGGGTGCAGGGATTCCGTGCAGCGGGTCGAATACGGATTTTGGTACGGGTATCGCTCGGCCGAATTTATTCTCGAGCGAGTTATTGTGGGTCGGTGAGCCGAGCGTCCGGTCAGAGGAATGAGCGTCAGGAACCTGACCGGCTGCCCATCCTTATGCGCAGGCCGGAACTGCCAGTTCTTGGCCACGAAGAGCCACCAGCGCTCCCGGTAGCGGTTTTCGGGCTGCGCAGCGGACCGGTTCGACCGCGCCGGTCGTTGTAACCACGACGACTTCCAGCACCCCCAGGCGCGTTCCGGCCATGCACTTGTTGTTCCGTGAGTCCCGGCAGGTAGGGCCGGATCAGCACAGGCGCGAGTCACGCCGGGATCCGCCGCTCGTGTAGATCCGATCGGGAAAACCGGGATCGGTCGGCGGCGGGGGCTGGCGGCGGAGCCACGGCGACGCTGGGACGTGCGGCGCCGACGGCGGCGCGGCGAAACGAGCCGCGGTTGCGGACTGCGGTTCGCGTCGGCAGTAGGAGTTCGGTTCGCGTCCACGGCTGAGCGCCGCTCGAATCGGTGGCGACTGGAGCCGGCAGCTCGCTGAGAGACGCCGCCTGGGTGCCGGCGTCGTGACGACGCGAGCCTGATGGCGCGGCCGCACGTGCACGGGCCGCCGGTGCGCTGGCGCGAGCGCGGTGACCGCAGGTGTTTGAGGTGATCCGCCTTGCCGGCCCGGCGCTGGAGTTACTGAACTTCCCCGACTCGATGGAACACTCGCAGGAGGTGGCGCCGTTGCTGCGGTCGCAGCAGCTGCTTCGCGACACCGCCGCGGAGGACGCTGGAACGTCTGGCCTCGCAGCTGCGGTCGGAGGAACACCGGGCCTCGCCACGGGCGTCGCGGGGCAGCAGCGCGTGGTCGCCGCCGCGGTGGCAGGATCGGCTGCAGCTCCGGCGCTTCCGGCGTCTCGACGCTTGCCGCCGGCGGCAAGCTGGCAGACGCACTGGACGGTGAGCGCAGCATCACGACTCGCCGCACTCGAGGCGAGAAGAAGGCACACAGCGACCGCCGCGACTGTTCAGCATCGCGGAACAGTGACGCTTTCTTCAATCCGCCGCAGCGCGCGCCAGCGGGTCGCGGAACGAGTCGAACGCGTTCGGCGATTCTGGCGAGTCGGGTGCGGTTGGAAAAGATGATCGTCGAAGGATCGGTGAGCCGATCGATTTCCGACAGGTCCGGTGTCGGGCTGATGTCGGGGGCGTTTCGCGCGCGCTCGTACGATTGCCACGACCTTCTGGATCGTGCACGGCCGCTCCCAGCGCGCCAGCTCGCGGACGAGCTCCTCGACCGTCTCGAATCGTCGGCAAATCGGACATCACCTGGGACACGATCAGCCGCACGGCTGCGGGCTGTCCCGGTTGGTCAGCAGCCGACTGCAGCAGGTTACCCAGTCCACGAACCAGCGGTTCACGCCCACGCGGGTCGAGGCGCACCCGTAACTCGCCGTTCGGTTCGATGCCGATGGCGGTGGATGTCCGGGAAGGCTGCCGGCGGGCTCTTCGCGGCCGCCGTGCGTCACCTGCTCGGCCAGCTGCTGGACGATGGCGATGGCGTCGTGCCAGTCGCGAGGCGACCTCAGGGAGACAGGAGGCGCGAAAGCGGCAGCGCGGTCGCCTGCTGCGGCGCTTTCGGCGATGACGGTTAGCCGCCTTTAAGTGCACTCCTGGCTCTATAGAGGGGACTCGCTGGCTCATGGGCGTCCGCGGCCGGCGACCTGCGGCTGTGGGCGGGTCCAGCCAGACGATATCAGCAGAGGAAGTCGGGAAGCGGCCAAACAAAATCCTCCTCCTCCTTCTCGTTGAGTTCGGGTTCGGGTTCAGGCTCGAACCGATCGCGGTTCCCTCATTTAGCCGACCGCGTCGCACGCACAGATGATGCCGGGAGAGTCAGTGGACCACAGATCGTGACGGAGCCGACGGCCCGCGTCAAGCTCAAGAAAACGGCCATGTAACTAGTCACCGCCCAGCAGACCTTTTTGTCTGGCTGAGCTCGCCTAGCTGCGCATCGATGTTATGCGCAGGAGCCGCGCAGCGTTACTAGCAGACGTCGCCGAATCGATCCTGAAACCGGCCAGCCAAGTGGAGGATATCGTGGATTACCGGGATTACCGGGATCACCGGGACCAGTGGCAAACGCTCCCGCCAGGTAGCGCGTGCCCGCGCTGCGGCAGCAAGTGGGTCGCGCGCATTCTTTTTCACAAAGATTTCGAACCCCGGTTCACGCCTGGATGCGGTGCGACCACTGCGGGCATCTCTTCTTGCCGGATTCAACTGAGGCAGCTAGCCAGACGCCCGGGTCACGTGCCCAGACCCCGATGGGCCGATGGTTTGTCGTAAGATCGCGCTCAGTCGGGGCGTAGCGCAGCCCTGGTAGCGCACCTGCCTTGGGCGCAGGGGGTCGCTGGTTCGAATCCAGTCGCCCCGGACCACTTTTACTATTGTAAGTTCTTAGGACTGCGGTAACACTCCGGCTCGCGTTTTGCCGACCAGCCGTTCGTAGGGTGTCTGTCCGTCCAAGGCCCCATGCGGCCGGTGGTAATTGTAGTAGTTCTCCCACTCGCGCAGTTTCTCGTTGAACAGATGGATGTCGTCGGTGATGCCGTCTTTGTCGAGGAGTTGGTAGAACTCCTGCGTCATCGACGCGATGTGACCGCTCGACCTTGCCATTCAGGTGGGGCGTCCGCGGCCGGATATAGGCGTGGCGGATATCCAGGCTCTCCGACGTGCCAATGAAAGTGTGACTGAAACTCGGCGCCATTGTCGGTCTGAATGACGTGGACGCGGAACGGCAAGCGGCGGAGGACCTCGTCGATGAACCGAATCGCCGTCGCGCTGATTGCAGGCGTCGCACACCTTGAGCACGCGAATGCGCGTGCAATCGTCGATCGGCCGTGAACTGATAGAGGCGCTTCTGCGTGCCCGGAATGCGCTCGAGAAACTTCACGTCCAGCTGCAGACGGTGACCCGGCTGCGGCTTCTCATAGCGGATGCCAACGCGCAGCCGTGGGACCGATGCTTCTGATTGGCCGGCAGGCGCTGCAGCCCGTGCTTGCGCCAGAATGCGGTGCACCGGTGAGGTCGCCACGGACACACCGATGAAAGCGCTTCAGGTAGTCTTCGATCCGTCGCGGACCGAAGTGATACGTCTGCCGCAAATACACGATTTTGCTGGATCACGTCGCTCGGTGTGGGCGCGAGGTAGCCGATGCGGGATACGCGGGCGATCGCACAGCGCCAGCTTCTCGATGGTCATCGAAGCGGTGTTTCCACTTGTAGTAGGTCTTCCGAGAGATCCCGGAAATGCCGGCACGTCCGGGCCACATTGCGGGGTATCCCGGTTGCTTGCTGCAGGACTTTGAACCGCCAGGCCACAAGCCGTCTGCGCTCTGCGTTTGGTCACAGGCAGGCTCCACTCTAGCCGCACGGCCAGAGAAGAGAGCCGGGAACCGTTACCCTAGCCCTGAGAGCTCTACAAAAAACTCTCCCGCAACACAGTGCTTTTACGGACGCGAGGCTTCGCTGCATCACTTAGCGTACGCCGCGATCTCGGCCCCGCGTCGCCGCGAATCGCCACTTTTCGCAGAGTGGGCCCAAATTTGGGCCCACAAGAATCGCAGCAAGTCATGCAATCGCTGGCGGTTGTTGAAAGCAACCGTCAGAGGTGGGCACACACGGCCGCTTGTGGCGCCTCACGGCCATTCTCTGCTCCCTCTCTCTCAAGCTTCCATTCGGAGGTGTCTATATGGACTTCGATCCTTGTTGGACTGATGACCCGCGCGATCGCGACGACTAGCGGCCGGCGAACTGAGCCAAGGCAGCCGCGGCTTGATGCGTGCATGGCCATACTTGCGCTGACGTATAACGCACGGCGTTATACCCTGGAATTCAGGTGATTCGGTCGTTCAAGGACTCCGGAAGCCGAGGCGCTGTTCTCCGGTAAGTTCAGCCGCCGGTTGCAGCAGGTGGCGCGAGTCGCTCAGCGGAAACTGCAACAGCTGCACGCGGCTCGAGAACTCCGCGACTTGGCGGCGTTTCCCGGTAACCGGCTCGAGGCGCTCGCGGGCGACCGGCGCGGTCAACACAGCATTCGAAGGTTAACGATCAGTACCGCATCTGCTTCGTCTGGCACGACGGGGACGCTGACGATGTGGAGATCGTGGACTATCACTAGCGCAGGGAGGGAAATGATGGCGAAGAGTCGCCGACTACCGCCGGTGCATCCGGGGAGGTCCTACGGGAGGATCTCGATGACACCGCTCGGGCTGAGCATCAACGGGCTTGCGCCGCGATCTGCGGGTGCCTGTCACCAGGATGAGCGAGATCGTCAACGGCCGCCGCAGCGTCACGGCTGACACAGCGTTGCGCCTGGCGCGTTACTTCGCCATGACGCCGCAGTTCTGGATGAACCTGCAGGCGGCGTACGATCTCGATCTGGCGACGCGCGCGCTCGGCGGACAGAATCAAACGAGACGTGCATCCGCGAGAGGGCCGCGTAGGAGTTCATCGTGGTTGTTGACATTGGGACCTACGACGGCCTATTCCGAGCGGATGGGTAACCCGTTTTCAACCCGTCGCCGCAACGATCTCTGCTAGTTTAGCCGCCGGCGTCTGATATCCAAGAGTCATGCGAGGCCGTGTGTTCAGACGCAATGCAATGGCATCCAATTGCGCTTGGCTGTGGTCCGTCAGGTTGGTCGCGGGCGGAAGGTACTGGCGCAGCAGGCCGTTCGTGTTCTCGTTTGACCCGCGCTGCCAAGGGCTTCGTGGATCACAGAAGTAGACCTTCACATTAGTCGCCACGGTGAACGCGCGATGCGCGGCTAATTCGCCGCCACGATCCCAGGTCAGCGACTTGATGAGCCCGAGTGGCAGCCGTCGGATCCGCCGGGCGATGGCGCGAGTGACGGTGTGCGTATCCTTGCTCGGTAATCGCACCAGCAGCACGTAGCGCGATTGACGCTCGACGAGCGTCGCGAGGAACGTGCCTCGCGCGCCTTCAAGGAGATCGCCTTCCCAATGCCCAGGGACAGCACGGTCACGGACTTCTGCCGGTCGCTCTCGAATCGAAACGGCGTCGAGAATCTGGCCCTGTCGCGGGTGCAGCCGAGCGCCGGCGCGCGCGTGTCGAAAGGAATGCTGGCGCCGCAGGTGTTTGAGAAGACAGCGGCGCAGGACGCCGCGACTTTGCACGAACAGGCTGCGGTAGATCGTTTCCGGTGACACCTGCATGTCAGCATCACTCGGAAAGGTGCATCGAAGCCAGCCCGAGATCCGCTGTGGTGACCACTGCTGCGCGAGTTTGTGCGCCACGATTCTCCGCAGGGCGGGATGAGTCGATAGACGACAATGCTGGGGCCGACGAGTGCGCTGCCAGGCTTGTTTGTCGGCGACGGCCGCTCGATAGACGCTGCGCCCGCCGTTACGCGCCACTTCGCGGCTCAGCGTGGACGGCGCTCGGCCGAGCATCTGACTGATCGCTCGTAGCGAGTGGCCGCACGCCAGGTGCCGGGAAATTTCTTCGCGCTCAGCCGAACTCAGGGCTAATCGGGACCGCCGACGCGGACGGGCGGTAATGCCGCCTTCGGCTGCAACGACGGTGTGGATAACGCTCGACGCGCGCCGCAGTCCAATGCGCAATCTGCCTAACTGACTCGCCCCGCCGCCAGCGTGCCCACAGCTCGTTCCGATCACTCCACGACATCCTGGACCAACGCACACCCATGCCGCCTCCGATCGCATATGGTGTTGCGTCGACGGATTGAATTCACCTAACACTTTCGGTGCCGAACGGGTTCTCGATCGGTTCCAGCCGACACGTTTCATCGTCGAAGTAACCCAAATCGTAGCGCATGAAGGTGACCAGCCAAATGCGTTCGCCCACCGGCGTGACACCCGACATTCTGTCCGGCGAAGAGCGCAGGATCGCTCACCGGGCGATTAGTTCCGCGGTTCAGATCCGTTTGATTGTCGCTAACCAGGCCGGTGCGCCGTCGTCGTGGTATCTCGTCTGAATCCGGTCCGGTTCGATGGCGGCGACATTCCATCCATTGCTGGGGTTGAACGCCGCTCTCAGCTCTTCCTGACTGATGGGGTGCGGGCCAGTATCGGGACCATCGTCACTGAAGCACAACACATACAGGGTTCCATCGTGCTCGGTCACCGACGCCAGACTCGCCACGTATCCTGGTCGCTCGTCGCCGTCGAAGGTGTGGAACAGTCCGCAGTCCAGCACCGTCTCAAACCTGCGCCCCAAACGCTCCAGCTGGAACGCGTCAGCCGCAGCGAACTCAACCTCGATCCCACGGTCGTCGGCCTTCTCTCGGGCGATCGCCAGTGCCGTCTCAGCCACGTCAACGCCCAGAACCGACAATCCCAGCGAGGCGACGTGAAGAGCGTTCTCGCCGGTCCCGCAGCCCGCATCGAGCACCGCTCCGGCGAATCCGCCTTCGGATGCCAAACGCACGATTGCTGGCTGCGGCTGGCCAATATCCCAAGGCGCAGGGCCGTCGTGGTATGACGCATCCCAGGGCAGTCCCGTCAGCCGTTCGTGACTGGTTGGATGCCGACCACTGAACGGATCGTCAGCGAGGGTTCCTGATCGCTCCGACAACTTCGTGCCCCTTCCTGCAACTGATCTTGCCACCTTATCGTGGCATCCAATCCACGGGTCCAGACCATTCCTCGCGGCTCGCACGGTGACGGACTGCTGGCGAGATCCCGCCGCGCCATGACCCGCCGGGCTGCCCGATGCCTGCCGAATCCAACTCGCCATGAGCTCCTCGTCGAGCTGGTCGTCCTCGATGGATGTCGAGGTAGCGCACTTCCTTGTGCTTGGACTCGCCGGGGGGAGAGGACGCAGCGACGTGCCGCGGAAGAAAGCCACTTTGACGTACTTCGTGAAGCAATGAAAGTTGAGGAACCAGCCCTGGCCCTCGATGCCATAGAAGGGCGAGTTCCACTTGACGGCCTTGCGCACGTCGGGGACGGTGCGCACGATGAGCGCGTCGAGGCGGCGCCCGACGTCGCGTTTCCAGCCCGGCATGGCCGCGATGTAGGCCTGCACGGGGGCGTCGCCGTCGGCCTTCGCGATCCTGAGGGTTGCCGCCTGCGAGGAGGGCGGGCTTCCCCTTACTTCGAAGGTTTCGACTTGCCAGAACTGTTGAGGGCGACCGCTTGGCGAACGAGCGCCTTGAAGGCGGACTCGTCAACTGTCTTCTCCTTCGTGGATGTCGATCGCGCGGCGCACGTTTCCGTCGAGACTCGAGTTGAAGAGACGGGCCGGATCCTTCAGAGACGCGCCCTTGGCGAAGGTAAGCTTCACGACGCTCTTATAGGATTCGCCAGTGCAGATGATGCCGTCGTGCGACCAAACCGGGGTGCCGGGTTTGGTTGGTTTGACCCACTTCCACTCCTCGACGACGTCCGGGTCTGCTTCCTTGATGAGCGTGCGCATTCTGCTGAGGGTTTTCCCGCGCCAGTCCCCGAGTTCGGCGATTCTTTTCGAGATGAGCTCCGATGCCGACTGGCCTTGGCTCGCGCCCGACTTTTTCATCCTCTGATCCTAAGCGCTCGCCCGCGTGGCCTGCACGCGACGCCAGAGAAGAAGCTACGAGAGCCCCCAGAGCACGCCGGTGCCCGCCGCCCAGCCCCACGCCTCCGGGCCATCGCCGACCGAGAGGTGGGCGATGAGCGCAGAGCCGAGGGTGATGGCGAAGCCGGCGTAGGCCCACTCCTTGAGCCGCGCCGGCACCGGCGCAAGCAGCAGCACCACGCCGAGGAGCTTGGCCCACGAGAGCTCCACCCGGAAGTAGGCCGGGAAGCCGAGGTGGGTGAACGCCTCCGCCACCTGCGGCAGGCGCAGTTGCGCGTAGGCGGTGAAGCCTATCTGCAGGCAGAAGAGCGCGGTGACGATCCAGAAGCCCCAGTAGGTAACGACGATTCTTCTGGAGCGGGTTATGCTCAGGTCCGCGGGCGAGAGGGCCGAGGTCGCGGTGCGGCGATCGTCTGCCCAGTAGCTTGCATGTTCATGACTGACTCCTGTAAGCGCTGCGAAGCCGTTTTCGATCGAATCGGCTTGATTCGCCCTCGGAAGGATGACGGAACGACCGGAAGAAATGTGACGACCGCCAATGGTTCAGCGATCGATGGCCGACAGATCGAGCCGGCTGAGCCGGTCTGGATCCGCCAGGATGTCCATCTCAACGACCTTGCCGCCCGCAATCGTGAAGCCGATCACGGAAAGCACGGCGCCCGTCCGGAAGGCGCGACACGACGCCAATGTTGCCATTCACCAGGACCACCTGACTGGACAACCCGAGCTTCGAGAACGCCGCGGCTTGTGCCACGACCGCCTGAGCCCCACGCACGAGGCGCGACATGCCCTTCACCGCTCCGCCATCAGCTCGCAGCACGATCGCCGGATCCAGGACGGCGACCAGCGCTTCGAAGTCGCCGTCCTGGACGGCTGCGAGAACGCGTCGACGACGCGGCGCTGCTTCCGCAGGTCCGCGTCTGAGGTCGGCGCCTGGCCCTGGACCCGTCGGCGCGCGCGGCTCGCGAGCTGGCGCGTGGCGACGACCGAGCGATCCACGATGGGCGCGATCTCCTCGAAGGTCATCCCGAACACATCGTGGAGCACGAACGCCAGTCGTTCCGCCGGCTCCAGCTTCTCGAGGACGACGAGCAGCGCCAGACCGACAGAGTCGGCGAGCATGGCGTCCGCCTCGGGCCCTTCGTCCCCACGACCGATCGCGCGGATGATCGGATCCGGCACGTGCACGTCCAAGGGATCCTCCCGGCGCGACGCTCGCGTTCGCAGCATGTCCAGGCACACGCGCGCCACGACCGTCGTCAGCCATCCCCGCAGGTTGTCGACACCACTGACATCCGTGCGGCTCAATCGGATCCAGGCTTCCTGGACGGCGTCCTCCGCCTCGCTGACCGATCCGAGCATGCGATACGCGACCGCCCGCACGTGCGGTCGGTGCTCTTCGAATTGCTCGGCGAGCCGCTCAGGTGTGGGCATCGGTCACATTCCTCCAGCGCGGTCCGTCATTGTACTGACGGACGAGACGTCGCTGATGTGACAGGTCCTGCGGCCTCCTACATATGGCAGGCGAGAACGGCCGAGGCGCCGTGCGCGCGTGCAACGACCCGGCAACCACTTGCCGCCATCCCGGCGAACATGGAACCGCAACCCCAGTGCCGATCGCGGAGTGCCCGGTGGATGGAACGTTCGATAGTCGGTCCGTGCTCTGATTCGGGACCACAGCTGGCTTGGCCGCCGGGCGTGGCCGGCTGGCCGCCACGTGCCGTGGACGCCTGGAACATTGACCGATCAGCGGGCGCCGGTCGAGGCGACTCGACAAGGCGACAGCTGTCGCCATCGATCCAGTCGAACGGTAATGTGTTCGTCGCGGGAACGCGGCAAGGCTCGGAGTCCAGCAATACGCAGTTCGTCGTCGGCAAGCTGACCTCCACGGGCGAGAAGGTTGTGGCATCACATCGTCGAGGGAACGGCAGATGTCGGCACCAGCGCCGGAGCGACAGCGGTGGCGGTGGATCCTGGGGGATTCGTCTTCGTTGCCGGAACGATCGGAAACGTCAATACCGGCAGCGACATCGTGATCATGAAAATCGACGGCCGCGCGCCAGCAAGAATGTGCTTCGGACAGCGCGTCGTCGACGTCCTCGGTTCTGACGATCTCGTCCAGCGCCATCACGCTGGCGCCGGATGGCGGCGTCGCCGTCGCAGGATCCGCACGACGCCGCTAGCGGCGCGACAAACGGATACCTGATGAAGTTCGCAGGCGACGGCACCGATGCCTGGCCCCTCACCTCAGATCGTGTCCGGAACAAGTTCCGATGGACTCAACTCGATCAATGCAGCAGGCGCTGCCGAGGCGGCGACATCGCCGTCGCCGGATCGGTGCTCAACACCGGATCGGTACCGACCTGCTCGTGGGCAGATTCGATGGCCGAACAGGCGCCGCTCAATGGCTGGCCGCGCTGAACGATCCGGCGGTCAACGGCAGCGATCTCGGAACAGCCTCGCCAGTCGCACCAAACGGCGACATCGTGCAGGAGGCCAAAACCCGTGGACGCTTTCCGGCGGCGACTTCTCCGTCTTCAGGTTCAGTGGTTCGGGAACGCTCCTCTGGCGGACCCCCATCGACTCGGGCTTTTTCGATGCCGTCCGCGCGCGTCGCAGTCGGGCCAGGGGGAGACATCGTCGCCGGCGGAACGTTAAGCAGCTGCCTTCGGGACCTAACAACTCCGTCTTTGTCGTCGTCGATCTGGATGCCACCGGACGGGAACGCTGGCGATATCGAGCGCTGGGCCAGCCTCGTTCCTCGAAGCCCGCGCACTCGCGTTCGATGGCAGCGGCAACCCTGTGGCCACCGGGCTGAGCCAGGACAGCAACCAGGCGGCGACGACGTTCGCTGTCGTCGCACTCGCGAAGGATAGCGGGACGGTCTTAATGGAAACTCCCCGTCGTCGGCACCGCTCCACTTCAGAACGAAGGACACGCCATCCGCCGTCGATGCCGCGACCGGATTCGCCGTTGCCGTCGGAGTTACGCAAAACAGAACGGACGTCGTTCGACATGACGGCGATAGGCATCCTAAATGGCGCGGAGACCTGGCGGCGCACGGTGCATCGGCTCTTCAGACGCGAGTGGACCGCGACGATGGCGGCGCTTGCGCTGGCCGTCGATCCTGTCAGGAACGCCATCGCCCTGGCAGGGTTCGCGCAAATTCCGGGACGATCTCCTGGAACCTCGCCCGAGTTCAGAGTCGTCAAGCTGCGCAAGAACGGAGCGATCGCGTGGAAATACGACTTCACGATGCCTCCCCACTTCCAACAACGCGGCACTCGCGATCGCTATCGACCCAACCGGTGATTTTCTTCGCGGCCGGCCGCGCGTGCAGCACGGGCTCCACGTCCTGCTTTTACCGTCGTGCGAGGTCAGCGCACAAGGAAAGGAACTGTGGCAAACGGTTCTGCCTGGCTCGGGTGAAGCCGACGCGCTCGTCCTGGATCCGCAGGACGGCAACGCTTATCGTCGCGGGGAAGTTGACATCCGCGAAGGGCACCGCATTCGCCGTCGTCAAACTGGATGCGAATACGGGACGAACGTTGTGGCCGGCATCTTTCGAAGACTCGCCACTGGGCTCCGCTAATGCGCTCGTCCGTGACAGCCGCGACGGCACGGTTGCAGTCGCGCGGCGTCGTCGAGGGGCAGGTTGCCGTCCTGGAATACAGCACGGTGCCGGGACGATCGTGGCCCGCGGTGCGCTTACTGAACGGCCAGGCGCTTTCAGTCGCGTTCGACAGCCGCGAAGGCAGCGTCGTGGCCGTCGGGCAGAGACCCTCATCGACACTGCTGGGAAGTCAGTTGACGGTTGCGAAATTCGACGGCGCAGGAACGGCAATCTGGTCAGAGACTTCGGCGACAGCAATTCCACCAGCAGCGGCGTGTCGGTAGCCGTCAACCAGGACACCGAGTCAATCGCAGTGGGCGGGACGTTGAATCGCGGAACACATCGGCGACGGAAATTGCTTCTCGAACCGGACGGCCGCGAGCGATGGCGCAGCCAGGATTCGAAATGGCTTCGATACAAATCGAACAAATGCAGTCGCGTTTGCCGGCAATACCCGTGATTGCCGCCGGTCAACTTGCCGACGGCGACGACGTCGTTTTCGGGTGACCGGTTCGCTGACGATGGACGGAAGCGTGGCGCCGCGCGTTTCGCGGATCCTCCGAGTCCGGCGAGGGCGACGCTGCTGCCGTGGCATTGGATGAATCCAGAAGATCCATCTTTGTTGCTGGTGTCGTGGTCAACAACCCGACAGGCCCGGACATGTTCGCCGCGGGTCTGGATTTCAACGGCGACGAATCTGGCGGAGGTCCCGCTCCTCGCGAATCGCTGAGTTTCACACAATCTCGACTGAGTGGTTGTATAAGTGGCCGTGGCGCGCGTAAGATGCGCGCTCGTCCTTCCCACTCCCCGCTTTTGGAGGCCTGTGTACAAGCGCCTCATCAGTCTTGCCGTCATCGTCCTTGGCTACCGCCATCTCGAGCGCACAGACCGGTCAACAGTCGGTGCCTGTACTCGAGAACGAGTCCTCTGGACTCTGGTTCGTCGAGCTGTCGAGCCCCCGGCAGTCGAAGGAACCGCCGCCGGCAGATCTCGACCGTGACGAAGCGGAGCTTTCACAGCGCGGCGAGTCAACGCCGGCTATTCGGTATACGCCGGGACGGCGGTTCGGAAAACTCTGGAACGGACTCACGGTGCGTGCCTCGGCCGGCGACACTCCTGAAGATGCGCGCCTCCCGGGCGTGGCGGGCGTCTATCCGGTCATGAAGATCAAGCGCGAACAGGCTGAGGTGCGGCCGGGGCCGTGCGCCCGACCTGATTACCGCGCTGAAGATGACCGGGGCCGACATCGCGCAGAGCGAGCTCGGGCTGAGTGGTTGGGGCGTCACGGTCGCGGTGATCGACAGCGGAATCGACTACGACCATCCCGGATCTCGGCGGCTGTTTTGGACCCGGCTGCCGGCGTCAACAAAGGATTCGACCTTGGTCGGTGACGCCTTCAATGCGGACCCTGACCTCACCAGCCGGCTTCAATCCGACGCCGGTTCCCGACCCGTTTCCAGACGACTGCAACGGCCACGGCACGCACGTGAGCGGCATCATCGGCGCCAACGGCACGATCAAGGGCGTCGCCCCGGGCGTCAGATTCCACGCCTATCGCGTGCTTCGGCTGCGAAGGGTCGACGACCGCGGACATCATGCTGGCAGCGATGGAAATGGTGCTGGACGACGGCGCCGACGTCTTGAACATGAGCATCGGCAGCGCGCTCCGTGGCCGCAGAACCCGACGGCCAAGGGCCGCCAGCCGTCTGGTGAGGCACGGGGTCGTTGTCGTCGCGCGTCAATCGGCAACGAAGGCGCGTTGGGCCTCTACAGGCGCCGCGCGCCCGGCGTTCGGCAAGGACGTGATCGGCGTCGCGTCGTTCGACAACACGCGACGCGAACCTCGTCGCATTCACGATCTCGTCCTGATGACGTCGAAGATTGGCTACATCGCCGCGGCCGGAGCTCCGCCGCCGCCCGAGACGGGCATCGTTCCGCATGGCGCGAACCGGCACCGCCGACCACGACCGACGACGGCTGCGCGCGCGTTGCCCGCCGGCAGCCTGACCGGAAAGGTCGCGCTTGATCCGCCGAGGGACGTGCTCCTTCTATCCAGAAGGCGTTCAACGCGCAGGCCGCCGGCGCCGCTAGGCGTCGTGCTGCTACAACAACGTCCCGGGATTCATCATCGCCGACGGTTGGCGGGAGTTCCGCCGATCACGATTCCTGTCGGTCATCATCACGCGCCGAGAAGGCGCGTGATCGACGGCTGCGCTCGCAGAGCGGAGACGTCGACGATGACGTGGACGTCGCTCGTCGTCGAGCGAGCCGCAGCCGACCGGCGACCTCATCTCCAGCTTTTCGTCCTACGGCCTGCCGCCGATCTCAGCTTCAAGCCCGACATCGGCGCACCCGGCGGCAGCGATCCGATCGACGCTGCCGCTCGAACAGGGCGGATACTGGAAACCTGAGCGGCACCTCGATGTCGTCGCCGCACGTGGCCGGCGCTGTCGCGCTGCTGCTGGAAGCCCGGCCGCATACCGAGGCCCTGGCGAAGGTCCAGAAGCGGCTGCAGAACACTGCGCGGCCGGCCCTGTGGTGGCGGCAACCCAACGCTCGGCTTCCTCGACAACGTCCATCGGCAGGGCGCAGGCATGCTGCGGATCGACGATGCGGTGACTGCCGACGCCATCGTCTCGCCGAGCAGCCTCGCGCTCGGTGAGATCGAAAGCGGATCCGCGACGCGGCGCCCTTCGCATTTCGCTCGAGGGACTTGGCAGCCTCGGGCCGGCGCCGCAACCGCCCTGGCAATGTTGCCGATCAAGTTACCTACACATTGGGCCACGAGCCCGCGCTCTCGACCGGACTGAATACGTTCACGCCGTCATTCGTTCCCAGCTTCGCGACCGTCCAGTTCAGCACGCCTACTGTGACGCTCGGCGGACCCCACGCCAGTAGCGAAACCATACTGTGACCGATCGCTCCGCCTGCCTTGCCGGCAAAGCTGTTCGGTGGATACATCACGCTGACTCCTGACGATGGCGGAACCGTGCTTCGCGTGCCCGTATGCCGGTTACAACGGCGACTATCAAGAAATTCCCGTACTCACCCCAACCCCGGTCTCGGCTTCCCGTGGCTGGCGAAGGTCGTGGGAGCGAACTCCTGGTGAATCAGCCCGCAGGCGCCTCTCTTCACGCTTGCGGACCTCGACGTGCCGTTCATCCTCGTTCACCTCGACCATCAGCCCAGAAGGCTGCGCATAGAAGTCTTCGACACCACGACCGGGCAGTCGCTCGGCTTCGCAGACGACGAGGCGTTCCTGCCGAGGAACAGCGCCGCCACGTCATTCTTTGCCGTCCCGTGGACGGAACTGTGATTGATACGACCGCTGGCGGGACGCGCGACGTGCCCGACGGAGCCTATCGTGTCGAGATTTCAGTGCTGAAGGCGCTGGGATCCGCGCAACCCGTCGCACACGGAGACCTGGTCGTCTCCACCGATTGTGATTGCTCGACCAATACCCTAAGCTGGATTGGACAATATGCCAAATCAGCGACTTGGCTTCGAAACAGTGTGTGCCGTGCAAGGGCGGCGTGCGACCTCTGAAGGGCGCGATCCTCGGGACGCTGGAACACCAGCTGGGCGGGTGGATGGCGGGTCGTCGACCAGCACCATTTGGAAAAGGAGTGCAAATTCAAGAACTTCCGCGAGGCGCCTGGACTTCACCAATCGGGTCGGGTGAACTTGCTGAAGAGCAAGGCCATCACCCTGATATCTACCTCGCGTGGGGCAAGGTCCGGCTGACGGTGTGGACGCACAAGATCGACGGCCTCACCGAGAGCGATTTCGTGCTCGCGGCAAGGCAGACACACGGCAGAGCGCACGCTAGGACCCGGACGCGCGTGCCCGGTCAGTTCAGCGGGTTTCAACTTGGGGTCGGCAAGCCATCTCCCGCGCCCGCGCGGCTGCGCCAGCGCCTGGCCTGCTCGTCCGGCGGCTGGGCGAAGCCTTCAAGATCATGCCCACGGGGATAACGCCCAGAATCCGGTGGCCGCAATCGCCAGCCAGTCCGGCCGATGCGAGGCATCCGCAATTCGCGCAATCCGGCGAGCCTCTAATACACAAGGCGTGATCAGAGGTTCTGCAGATCGGCCGACACGTTGAGGGTCGTCTGAGCGAAGACGCACTCGCTCGGCGACTGTGGCGGATCTGCGCATACACATCCAGGACGGCCTGTGGACAACGCAACTCTGGATACCTGAGCCGGAGCGCCATCAAGTCAGCAATTACCTGGGTGCGGTCGGCCGGATTCAGCATCTCCTCTGACACTTCGCCGATCTGCGGTGTGTGCAGACTTACCCGGATTTCGCGGGTCTCGTCCCTCGCAGGCCAGAACGCGACGAATTCCTCCAGGTAGCCTGGACGCCTGACTCTGCTGTCGCGTGATCGTGCAGTGCACGGCAATCCGCCGGCCGGCAATGTGCTTGAGAATCCGTTCGTAGGTGGCCGGCGCCCGCCGGACGTCGTGCTCGGGCGCCAGGCCGTCAATCGACACGACAACGTCGACGCGCGCGGGAGCGCGCACCACGCAGGCGGGATCTCGCGGACTGCGCTCGTCACGAGCTGGACGTATATTCCACGGCCGGACAGAACCGGCAGGATCGCATCAGAGCTCCCGATAACGCACGAGCGGTTCTGCCGCCGACGATCGACACGTGCAGCGGCCGGTGCTCGTCGACCAGGCGCAGAACACCGTCGATCAGAGCTTGTCGCTTTGTAGTCGCGAAGCTGACGCAGGGTGGTCTCTCCACCCAGGTGTTCGCCGTTGCAGGCGTACGCAGCCCGGACACCGCAGCGGACACTCACGCGTGATCTCAATCGCCAGCGACGGATGATGCCCCGTCAAAATCCGCCCCACGCATCGAAATAGGCCTTTCAGATGGCACCTCGCAGTCGGCGGATGTCAGGCAACGCACTAGCTCATTCGCTGAAGTATAATCTTGACCGCCAAAGATGCTACTGTTTTCCGGTGACGGCCGATGGCTCGAAACAGAATTTCACGCGAACGGACGAGGCGGTTGCATCGCAGCCAATCGACGAGTGCGGGCGACCGAACCGGGTGATCGGATTCAAACGACGAATAAAGACTCCATGAACGTTAGAGCGTGACCAGCGACCTCGACAACCCCGCCTGGTCTGCGCTGACCACTCTTCAGGCACACCTCGCAGTAGGCGACAGCCTCGCCAGGCGTTATCCGCCAGACATCGCGCCTATCGCCGGAATCGGCACGCGCGACCGAGGGGCCATCGATGAACTGTGTGCACTGGTGCCCGACGGAGACGTCCTGTCGCTTCCCGGCACGCTCGAGGAGCTGGCTCCACTTCTGCCCTCGAAGCATGAACAATTACCTTGCAAAAGCGACTGGTTCAGATGGTCAGCGTCCATCCACCGGAGGCTACCGTCGTTTTCCGTCGACGTGTCGCGGTTCTGTCAGACGCAGATGTTCCGGAAATGCTTTCGCCTGGTGGCCCTCACCCATCCGGGACCATTCCGGCCACGGACCCACACACTGGGAACCTATCTGGGAATTCACGTCGAAGGCCGGCTTGCGGCGATGGCGGGTCAGCGAATGCATCTTCCGGCTGGCGCGAAGTCAGCGCCGTCTGCACGCACCCGGCAGTTCAAGGACGCTGAGTGCGCCCGCACGCTCATCGCCCGTCTGGTTGCCGCGATTCGCGACGAAGGACTGACGCCGTTTCTCCACGTGGAAGGGAGCAGCGTGCGCGCGCAGGAACGTCTACGCCGCGCTCGGCTTCGTCGAACGCAAACGCCTTCCCCTTCTGGTCATCGAACGGGCCAGCGGCTGGCGAACGTCCACAACGAATCGGTCATGCGACATTCACCGCCTACTCCACAGGGCACGCCCAGGGTTGACGCGCCCTGCGGCGCGAATCCCGGCTACGGTGGCCGGACCGCTCTGCGATGCCTTCTGTGGGCCGCTGGCCGCGGGGTCCGCGACCTCGCTCGATCCCACATGAGGCTTCTCCGAGCGGTCAGGCGATCTTGGTCGGCCTGACCTGCACGCAGGGGATTCGCGCCCCGGGGCGTCAGCTCAGTGTTCTACTCGACTTGGGGGTGTGTGGCGAAGTCTCGGCGGTGCTCGGTGGTCTCTGCGCTCTCTGAGTTGTCGTGTTAGGGAGTCAGTCGAGAACACGGCCGTCACGCGATTCGCACGGCCTCACACGAATTATTCAAGGATCGCGAAGGCTGTGGCGCTCGCGAGAACGCCGTTGGAGCTGGCCGTTCCGTTCGCAGGACCAGCCGTCGGAGGCTCGGCGGTCTCCGGCTATACGCGAAGGCGGAAAAATGAGCGAAGCGAGACTTTCGCGACGGTCTGGAAGGCAACAGCTCGATGATGGCGTTGCCCGAGTCGCCGCTCTTCCGTGCGCGGATGCGCCCTTACCCTGACCGTCGCGCTCGCGGAAGAGTAGCCGAGTCGAAGCGCATTTTTCCGGCCAGCGGAATACGGTGTTCGAAGCGAATGGGCCACAGCCTATTAGCAGTCATGAATAATTCGCACTCAATCCGTCGGATACGAGTGCCTCACTCAGAGATGTAACAGGATGAGCGCGCTAAGAGGAGGAGTGCCATGTCGACGTCCGTCTGTTTCGAGCCTCGCTGGAGCCAGCGTGCTGACGTTGTGCGCCGCGAGCGCGTTCGCACAACTGCCGAATCCATACGGCATGTCGATCAACGCCGACAACGCCAAGAAGGCGGCTGCGCGCGGCGCTGGCCGAGGCGCGCAGAACAACTGGACGATGGCCGCTGCGGTCGTAGATACGGCCGGCGACCTCGTGTAAGCTTCGAAAAGCTGGACGGCACGCAAGCGGCCAGCGTGAACATCGCCGATCGACAAGGCCCGCTCGGCGGCGCGCTTCAAACGGCCGACCAAGGCGCTGCAGGACGATGCTCGGCGGCGGGCGGCGACGGCCTCAGGCTCCTCGCCCTGCAGGGCGCCGTCCTGGTCGAAGGCGGCCTACCGCTCCTGATGGACGGCAAGATTGTCGGGAGCGATCGGCCTGTCCGGCGGCACGAGTCAACAGGATGGACAGTGCGCTAAGGCTGGAGCTGATACTGTGAAATAGCAAAAGTAAGAAGTGAAGTCTGAAGTCAGAAGTCTCAGAACTAACTCACAAAGCGCTCAAAGACCACAATGAAGGGCTCAGGACGGGCCCGACGGCGGCTTAAAACGGATCGTCGTCCGGAAACGGCGTCCGACAGAGGTTGCCGGCGTTCGTAGAGCTCGAGGTTGCCGAGCCATGCGACGCACGGCGTCCTGAAGCCCCGCTTTCTGCGCTGCAGCCATGACGCCGCGTTGGATGGCTGCTGCTTCCTGAAATCCCCAACTCGGCGAATGCCATCGCCATGGTCTCGCCGAGGATCGGTGCTCTTGTTTTCCTTGAAGAGCTGTTGGATCCGAGTTGCATCGACCGCTGGCCGTCGCGCACGCGGTCGTCTGGCGCAGCGGCCAGCAGACGTGCCAGGGCGTGGGCGAACTCGGGATGATCGGGCTGGAGCTGCATGGCTTCCTGCAGCCGGTCCTGGCTTCCTGATAGCGTCGCGCCCGGGCCAGTGCGAGCGCTGCGCCCATCGACGCCTGAGCGGCGCGCGGGTTGATCTCGAGCGCGGCCTTGTAGTGAACCAGCGCCTCCTGGACCTTCCCAGTGCGCGACAATGCGTCGGCGAGAGCAATATGCGCTTCGACGTAGTTCGGCTGGTATTTGACCGCCGCCGAAAGATGTTCGATCGCCTCTTTGCGTTCGCCGGCTTCCATCATCAGCACGGCAAGGCTGAAGTTGGCTTTGGCCGCCGATTCGTCGACGCCCTCGGCAGGCGACAGCCGCACGACCTCTTCGAACTGCGCTCGCGCCCCCAGGACATCCCCGGTCAGCGAACAGCGCGGTCCCGAGCTTGTGCTGAAGCGAGCGGCGGAGCATCGTGTTCTCCTGCGACAGCTCGAGCCCCTTCCTGAAAGTCGACACTGCGGTCAGCCAGTCCCTCGCCTCGAGCGCTCGCACGCCACGAAGCTCGTATGACAGGCTGCTCTCCAGCAGGAGATCGAGCTCCTGCTTCAACGGATCAGGAACGAGAATGTCCCGGTTGCGCCACTGACGCAGGTGCGGCTCGGCCTTGTCCAGCTGACCCAGGCCGCGGTAGGCGATCGCGAGCGGAGAGTGCAAGCTGTCGGACTCGGGATCGATCGCAAGCGCCCGTTCGAGGTTCTGAACCGCCCGGGCGTAATCTCGCTTGGCCAGCGCGGCACGCCCCAGGCCCGCCAGCGCGGCAACCGCCTGCGGCGCCAGCGCCAGGGCTTTCGTGAACATCTGATCGGCTTCGTCCGTCCGGCCCTCGTCGAGTACAGCCGCCCCAACCAGATCAACGCAGCCACCTGATCGGGCTGAAGCTCGAGCGCGCGCTTGAATGCGACCTCCGCTTTTTCCGTTTCGCCCTTGCTCATGTGCAGGTGGCCAGAAAGTAGGGCCAGCGCACTTCGCCGGGCACGAGCGTCTGCGCGTTGCGATAGCACGGCTCGGCCGCATCGTGAATGCTCGGCGGCTTGAAGCAGCATGCCCAACTTGCCGTAGGCCGCGCCGAGATCGGCATCCGAAGTCGTGCGGTCGTCGATCTTGCGCGTCAACGTTGAATACAGATCGCGCCCCTGCGCCTGCACGTTCACATCGGAGCGCGAGAGATCCTGGCAACGACACGGGCTGCAACGGCGGGCCTCGAGGGACCACAGCCGCTCAAAACCAGCGCCAATGCAAAATGCCCAATGCAAAATGCACGAATTCTCTGCCCGTTCATTTTGCGTTGTGCTTCTCGCACTCCGCGCTTGTGCATCTCTGCATTGCGCATTCTGTGATTGGCGCATTCTGTGCGATTGTGCATTGTGCATTCTGCATTATCGCTTTCACTGTGCCTGGTCCCTGACCCGGCGCCTTGCGAATTGTCGTGTAGCGATCGATGCCGACCTCGGAAAACTCCTCGCTGCGGCCATCGGGCCATCGAACGCGGATGCGCGGGAGGCTCCGTCGACGCTCCCAGGCCGACGAGAATTCGCGGATCGTTGGCCGACGCGTAACTGCCATCCGCGCGGGCCCTTCGGTACAGCGTCGGACCGCTCGGAACGCAGGATCTCGACTCGGGCGCCCACCATGTCCCGATCAGGTGGCCGGGCGCCGACGAGCCGCAATCCGAGCCAGTGGCCGCGATTGCCGATGTTGTTGATCAGCAACCTCAGAGGACCGGCGGCATTGCCGATCACGACGTCCGTGTCGCCGTCGTTGTCGATGTCGCCGAACGCCGCGCCGCGGCCGACGTCGGCCAGCTTGAAGACCGCGCCGGCGCGATCGGACACGTCCTCGAACCGGCCGTTGCCCAGGTTGCGATACAACTGCGTTCGACATCCGCAGCGGAAACGGATCGCTTGCGCTCGCGCCTGAGCCTCGATCGTCGCCACCGACCCGTTGGCCGACCAGCAGATCGAGCCAGCCGTCGTTGTCGTAGTCGAACCAGGCCGTGCCCAAAACCCGGTCTTTGCGAGGCTGGGCCGGCCGAGGCCCGAGGCCGCGCTTGCGGTCCTCGAAGTTGCCGGATCCCGTCGTTGACGTAGAGGATGTTCATCTGCGACAGCCAGTTGGTGATGAAGATGTCCTCGTCGCCGTCGTTGTCGAAGTCGCCGGCGTCAACGCCCATGCTCGCCTCGGCGTTGCCGGCGCCGTTGACGGCCGCGCCAGCCAGCGGCGCCGTGTCCTTGAACGTGCCCGTTGCGCTGATTGATCCAGCAGCTGATTCGGCTCGCCGTCGTTGCCGACGTAGATGTCGATCCAGCCGTCGCCGTTGAAGTCGGCAGTCGAGACGCCCAGGGCCGGGCCGTAGGCGCCGCCAACGAGCGCCTTGGCCGTGACGTCCTCGAACGTCCCGTTGCGGCGGTTGTGATACAGCCGGCTCGGCTGCGCCCGATAGCTGTTCGGCGGGCAGTAATCCCGCTGGCCGGTCACGCTCAGGCAGTGGATGTCGCCCTCGAGGCTGTAGATGAGATAGTTGCCAACGAACAGATCGAGCCAGCCGTCCCGGTCGTAGTCGACGAACGCCGCGGAGACACCCCACCCGCCGCGGTCCTCGGCGCCGCTCTGTTTGGTGACGTCGGTGAACGTTCCGTCGCAGTTGTTGCGAAGCAGTCGGCCGCCCGAAAGTCCGGTGCGATAGATGTCGATGCAGCCGTCGTTGTTGAAATCTCCAGTCGCCACGCCCATCCCATAGGACTGGATATCGATCCTGCTCTGTTCGGTGACGTCCGTGAAATGCAGGATACGCTTTCCGTCTTCCTGAACGACCAGGTCGTTTCGAAACAACCGATCCTTCAGCGGCCCCGTAGGCGGGTACCGGCCTGGTCGAGGGGCTTCGTGCCGAAGCATCTGACCCTGAACGACGTAGACATCGAGATCGCCGTCGTTGTCGTAGTCGAACAGCGCGACGCCGGGCGCCATGATCTCGGGATAGTAGAGCTCGCCCGACATGCCGTTGAAGTGGACGAAATCGAGGCCGGTCTCCTTGGCCCGGTCGACGAACCAGTCTTCGGTGGTCTTGGCAACGTTCGTCGCGGCACCGCCGGCACCGGTTCCACCTGAAGTGCGTCGCCGCTCTGGCTTCGGCAACCGATCAGGAACGCCAGGGCGATCACTAGGAGACGGATGCGCCTTCCGGGCACCAGGCAGGAAGCACCAGGCACAGGGCGATCTCTATTGGGCAACAGTGAGATCTTAGCGGAGGGACGCCAGGGGCGGGATAGGCTGGATGGGCAGGATACCTGCCCCTCCTGCCCTTCTCTCAATCACCGTTAGAAGTCGACTCTGACGTTGAACCGCGCGAACCGTGGCGACGACGATGGCCGTCGGCCGCAGATGAGTTATCCGAAGTCACGGCGGAAGTCGCGCCACCGTTGGTCGCGTAGTCGGCCGTCTGCAAGTACGCGGTCCGGTCGACTCGTGTTGAACACGTTGTGCAGGTCGATCCCGACATCAGCACGCATCCGGCCGGAACCGGACGATTTTCGCGAAGCGCATGTCCAACCTGGGTGACGCGCTCGCCGTACCTGCGCCGGAAGATTCAGGTTCGACTGTTGTGGTTCCGTTCGCCAGCCCGTTCGCCGGCAGGCGGTCCAAGTATCTGCTGGACGACGAGGTTTGGCACATTGTAGCTCGCGTCTGAGCGATGTGCCGTTCGTGGCGGAGGTGGATCCCATCCCAAGATTAGCGCCGGGCACCGAGCGCATGTTCGCGCTGATCAGGACGTCGATCTTGGGGATGGTAGTGCGCGGCCAGCCCCGGAAGGACGTGAGCCACGGCTCCGGTGACATCGCACGATTCGATCCGCTGGTTGGCGGTGCCATTGGTCGCCAGGCCCCTTGCAGCGTGGGCGCAAAAGCTCGGGCAGCGCCGCAGTACAACCCGCACGTGTTATGCACGCCACGACCGGTGCCGGTGCCGCCTTGGACCGTGAGGCCGTTGCGGAGCCGCGCGTTCAGGCTGACGTTCACGCCGTGCCAGTACTGCGTTCGTGCCGGCGCGAAGTCGGTTTCGAATGTCTGGTAGTTCTGCAGCTCCGCGGGTATTTGCCGCGGCTGCGTGATGTTGATAGTAGGTTGCGGTGCTCCCGGCATCCGGCAGCAGTCGGATCCTGCGGGATCGCGCTGTCCACTTGTCGTAATCGGTCGCGCGTCGTGAGGTTGATTGTCCGTCACGAAGAAGTTCCCGAACCAGCGCCGGTTGTAGCTGACTTCGACCGAGAGGCGCGGCATCAGCTGCTGTTGGACCGATGCCCCGAATTGCCAGTCGTACGGACGAACACCCCAGCCTTCCAGGATCGCAGGATTGACAATCGTCGAGTTTGGATTGGGGTTCCCGAAATTCAGTCGACTTCCGCCCACCGGCCGCGCAGTCGTCGCCGCCGGCCGCCAGGTTGTTCTGGCGCTGCTGGGTTCAGCAGGTCGCAATCGACCACGCGGTTGCTGTTGCCATCTCCACCCAGCCGCGCATTCTGCACGCGCGGCGTCACCGTGCGCATGGCGGGGTTGTTGGCCCAGTAGTTCTCGTCGTTGGTGGCAGCCTGCAGTGCTGCCCGAGGTTCACTTGATCGCGGTCTTCCCATTGCCAAACGCATCGTAGGCGACGCCCATTCGCGGCGTGATGTCGTTGTAGCCTGCAACGCTGACGGTTTCCGGGAAGCTGATCGGCTGCGGATTGAACCGCGACGTCGTCCGTCGTCCCGTTGTGCTCGGCGGGCGCCCAGCTCCACGCGCGGTCGTATCGCACGGCGCCCTGCAGCGAGAGGCGGCCTCTTGTCCACTGAGTCCTGCGCGAAGAGCGACTGCGACTCCGTGCGATCGTTCTGCTCCCAGCGCGGCGCGATGTAGTAGCTGACGGCGTTCGGGATCGCGTTATTGAACCTGTACTGCAGCTGCGTCTGGTTCGCCACGCGTGCTTGCAGCGACTTCTGATACGAGCCCTGATAGCCGAACTTCATGTTGTGGGCGCCGGTCGACATGCGAGGCCGTCATGCGCCAGTTGTTCGGATTGGCGTCGTTGTCGGCGTAGGCGAAGCCCAGCGGATCGTACGAGCCCGCGATAGCTGAAGTTCGCCAGGCCGTTGTAGATCGTCGACTGTTCGGTCACCGGAATCACGCTCGTGAGGCCGTCCGGCGACACGATGCCGAACCCGGCCCATAGATACTGGAAACGCGAGAAGCCCGCCTCGAGCAGCAGCTTGCTCGACACCGGCGACTGACCACGTGGCCTGCGTGACGTTGTACGGAAAATCGTGGTAGCCGGGGAACGATTCGGGCGAGGAGGATGCGGTTGCTCCGAGCGCTCCGGGGCCAGTCACTATCAATCCGATTCGCGCGACGCGGCAGCCGTCGCCGCCCGCGTGAGCGTCGACCCAGAGCACCGGTGCTGATGCTCCTGGGAAAACGAGACGCGGTTGCGCGGCGTTACCTGGCTGCGTGAGCCGGATCGAGTAGATCGCCCTGGAATCGCCGTTCCGCACTCCGAGCAGGATCCTTCGCCGCAGGTCCACTTCGTGGCGTCGCCCGGCATAGAGGTTGGCGGAAAGTGCCCGGGAGCCGGGTTCAGCGTGCTGTAGTTGCGACGTTGACGAAGAACCACAGCCTGTCGCGCTTGATCGGCCCGCCACCCGAGCCGCTGATGTCCCAGGCAGGTGATCACGCCGGCTGGCTCCGTGAGCCCGTAGCTCCGCAACGTCGTCGTTGAGGTTGTTGCCGGTGGACCACTCGCCCGCGTCGCTGTAGAACGCCAGACCCTCTGAACGTGTTGCCGCCCGACTTCGGAATGAGGTTCACCTGCGGCCCGCCGTTCTCGGCCTCGCCCAGCGCGCCCGACACCAGAACCTGCATCTCCTCGCGTGTTGGCCACGTCGTAGATGAACGTGGAGACGCCGCCGCCATTGAACGACGCCGCGACGTTGAGGCCGTCGATCATCATGCGCCCCTCGTTGGCGCGGCCTCCGTTCGCGGTGAAGAACGTCATGAACGGCGTCGTCTGCGCGCTCCATGTTGCCCAGGCCCACCTGCAATCCCGGAACGGCCGTCAGGAGGGCGCCATAGGTGCGCGTGGCTGGCAGCGTATTGATGATCTCGCTGCTGAGCACCGTCTGCCGTCGGGTCGCTCTGCGTGTCGACGACTGGCGTCTCGCCGGCGACGCGTGATCGTCTCCGGCGACGGTCCCGACGCGCATCTCGGCGTTGATCGGGAATGACACCCGACCCAGTGACCTCGATGTCTTCGCGCTTCACGTTGCTGAATCCGGTGAGCGTGAAGAGCGGTGCGTGTAGACTGCCGGGCGGCAGCTCAGTGATGCGATGCTGGCCTCCGCCGTCGGTCACTGCGGTCCTCGTCTTCTCGATCAACGACCCGACTCGATGCCTCGACTGTAACGCCCAGCAGCACAGACGCCGGACGCATCCTTGACCACGCCGGCGAGGGTCGCCCCTCGCGCGTGTCCTGAGTGAGGGGAAGGAACACCCAACCAAGCTGCGCCCCGAACAGGGATCCGTTTCAAAGCGCTCGCACTCTCTCTCCTTCGCAGTATGTGACGCGACACTCTCGTGTGCCGGCAGGGGAAATCGTCGTGTGGGGAACTAGCGGGCTCTTCTTGTCGCGCTAGCCTGTTTGAAATGTCACATATCACGCTGGATTCTAGGCGCGCATCATACGAAAGTCAATGGCTCTTTGTGGCGGTAAGATGCGTGTGAGAGAAGAGTCGGCGGATGATGACCAGGAAGTGAAGCGTTAGCGGGCATGTGAGTCTAAGAGCTGGATGGGCGGGAAGGTAAGAGGCTTTCCCTTCCCGCCCCTACGCAACCTAGAAGTCCACCGTGACGTTGATCCTCGCGAGCCGTGGATTCAGAATCGTCGACGGCACTGAGATAGCCGGAACCATCACCGTAGTTCTGTTGGAACATCGTCCGAGTATTCGCAGTTGAAGATGTTCAAGAAGTCCACCGCGAGCGACGTTCTGTAACCGGCCGAAGCTGCAGCAGTTTCCCAAACCGCGCGTCGAGCTGATTGATCCGATCCGGCGATAGTTGAACGCCCGGTTCGAGCAGGTTCACGGTCTGACCAGGAACCAAGGTGGCGTGGTTTGCCGACAGCCCGGTGCTGTTCCCCTCATGAAGCGTGGCTCCGGACCCGAACGTCGAGTTTGGCTGGGAGCGGAAGATCGAACTGACTAGCACATCGATCGTCGGAATCGATGTGCATGGCCAGACCCTGAATTGCGTCTGCCACGACTCGACCTTGTGGCAGGAGTCGGCCAGCTGCGTCACGGCGCGCGCAAATGCCTGCGGGTTCGTCAACCCTGGGTTCAGCATCTCGGGACCTCGGCAACGACCGCGCGAAGTTGTCCGTCACGGCGCGGCCAGTGCTCGATGCCGGCCTGGAGCACGAGCCCGTTCGCGAGCGCGCGCGATGCACGGTCGCGTCGACGCCCTGCCAGTGATTCGTCCAATCGCCGTAGTCGCTCGCAAAAGTGTAGACGTTCTGCATATTCGTCGTATTCACGCCGGTTCTCGGAATGTAAGTACGTAGCAGGGAACCCGCCGCCGTCGGGCAGCTTGGCGTTAGTCGGCGCGGTCAGCGTCACTAGGTCGAAATCGCTCGGCGCGAGGTTGACGTTGTCGTACACGAAGAAGTTGTCTGAACCACCGCCGGGCGTAGCCAACCTCGAGCGACGTCCGCGGCAGGATCTCCTGCTGCACCGACACGCCGAATTGCCAGTCGTAGGGACGGACGCCCCACCCGCTGCAGCACGTCAGGGTTGACCTGCGTCAGCGCGCCCGGGTTCGCGAAAGTTCCGAGGTCGGGCGCGATGCACTCGCCGTTGGCTGCGGGACTCAGCATGTCGCAGTCCGGCATGTGGTCTCCGTCGAAGTCTATGAACGTGCGCGACGCCTGGGTCTGGAAATTCGGACCCCTGCGGCCGTTGCGGCCATCGAGCGCCGGGTTGCTGATGGTGTAGTTCTCCTGGTTGTTCGCGCTCTGCAGATACTTGCCGACGTTCACCTTCAGCGACGTCTTGCCGTTGCCGAAAACGTCGTACGCAATGCCCATCCGCGGCGTGATGTCGTTATAGCCGGTCACGCCGTCCGTGCGAGGAAGGTGATCGGCGCCTGCATTCCAGATCGACGTTTGCGGCGCTCCGTTGTGCTTCGCAGGGAACCAGCTCCACGCCCGATCGAACCGAACGGCCCCTGCAGCGTCGGCGCGTCCCAGCGTCCATTGATCCTGCGCGTAGAACGCGTGGTACGTGGTGCGATTGCTCTGCTGCCACGGCGAGATGCGGATCGTGGCGTGCCAGATGCCGATGCCGGGAGGAAGGCCGAATACGGGCAAAGCTGAGATCGGTCAATGTCATTCGCGGATCGCTGCCCAGGTCCGTCGTCTTCTCGACGTGATAGGCGCCCTGATACCCGAACTTCAAGTTGTGCGCGCCCGTCACGTAGGTCGCCGACGCTCGCCACGTATTCGGGTTCTGCGAGTTGTCGATCATGTTGTCGACGCGCGCGATACACACGGAAGTCGGGCACGAGGCGACGTCATCTGCGACCAGGTTCGTGACGGCACCGGGCTGCGGCATCCAGCCCCAACGGCTGCACGAACGTCGCGTAGCCCGCCTCGAGCAGCAGCTTGCTCGTCACCGGCGAGGACCATGTGACCTGCGAGATGATCTCGCGCGCGTCCCAGTAGTTGCTGTTGGCCTCAGGTGAGAAACGCGGCCCCGAACACAACGCCCGTGGTCCAGTCCTCTCCTCGCGGACGGCATCCCTCCGTCAGGCTCTGCTGACGACTGGTCGCAGTCCCACTGATAGTCGTAGTAGAAGCTGACCTTGTTGCGAGGCGTGACCTGCGAGGTGATCGCGCACCGAGGTCGATCGTCTTCGCGGACGCGAGCGCGACGGCGACGCCCGGATCCGGGGCGTAGTCCCAGTGGGACGCGATCGCCGGTATACAGGTTGTTGAGAGCCGCCGGGAATGCTCGTGTGGTTTCCTTCGTCGCGGTAGTTGGCGAAGAACCAGATCTTGTCGCGCTTGATGGGACCGCCCATCGCAAAGCTGACGTCCCACAGCTTGATCTGCCCAGTCGTCGTGACGCCCTGCGCCTCGAGCGCGGCGTCGACGTTGTTGCCCTGCGCCCATTTGCCCGATCCGCGCCGAAGATCGAATGCCCTCGAACCGGTTGCCGCCGGTCTTCGGCACGATGTTCGTCACGGGGCCGCCGGTCTCCGCTTCTCCCAATGCGCCGGAGAGCGTGATCTGCATTTCCTGGGCATTAGCGACGTCGTAGTGCGTTGCCCGACACGCCGCCGCCGTTGAACGCCGCGCCGACGTTCAAGCCATCGACCATCACGCGTCCTTCATTGGCAGGCCCGCCATGGACCGTGAAGAAGCTCGGATTCTGTGACGCCGAGGAATTGGCTCCCGCCCCCTGCATCGTCGGAATTGCGGCCAGGATGGAGCCGCATGCAGCGCGATGCGGGCAGTGTCGTTGATGACGTCGTTCTCGACCACCGACTGGCGTCTGGTGCTCTGGACGTCGACGACGGGCGTTTCGCCGTCGACGTTGACGGTCTCGGACACGTTGCCGACGCGCAGGTCGGCGTTGATCGTGATGACGCCAGAGCCCGACACGGCGACGCCTCGCGCTTGGTCGTCGAGAACCCCGTCAGCGTGAACGTCACGACATAGGTGCCAGGACGCAGGTCGACGATTTGATACTGCCCGCGTTGCTGTCGGTCGTCGCCGTCCGGACTTTTTCAATCAGCACCGGGCTGGCAGCCTCGACGGTGACTCCGGCAGCACGGCGCCGGACGAGTCCTTGACGACGCCCGCCAAGGTGGCTTGGGCATATCCAGATGCCGGCAAGAGCACGAGCGCCAGCAGCGCTAACCCGAACATCCTCATCACACGCATGAGCTCTCCTTCTTCAGAACCATACAGATTTGATCTACCACTCGATACACGATTGATCTGCAAGGACTAGTGCGTTTGAACTACTGGATCTTAAGGATGTTAGAAAAGTCCGCGACTGGGAAGTCAATTTGCTGATTGGGCGACTTACGGCGGACAAGTGAGCCGGCGGGCTTCCAGATCCAGGAAATTGGAGCGCAGACTGTCTGGAGGCGGAACAAGCAGGATGGCTACCACCAGCGCATAACAAGCTCGGTGAACAGGTCGACATGGCGTTGCAAGGCGATGGCAACTGATCTACCGCTGAGAGTGCGCTGAGCAGCGCTTGTCACAGACTCACAATGCCGACCTGAACGCCTTTTACATCGCGCTCGACGTCGCTCCCAGCGTCCCGCCTTTCCTGCGCGCTTCCTCGCTCCTCCCGCCTTTCACAGCCTCTCCGCCCTTAGAAGTCGACCGTGATGTTGAATCTGCACGAATCGCGGATTCAGGATGGTCGTCGGCCTCAGCATGCGACGACAGGCTCGCGTCTCCGAAGTTCTGATTGAACGCGAGGCCCGGATTGTCGTTGAACAGGTTGCATAGGTCGAGTCCGTACGGTCGCTCGCGCGCGACCGAGGTTGAGGACCTTGGCAGCTCGAAGGTCGACGGTGTTGACTCGCGGACCGTAGTGCATAGACCTGGCTGCAGAAGATTGACCGTCTGCGTGGGCGAAACAGCGTAGTTGGCGGCCAGAGCCGTGCCGTTCGTTCCCACGGTTGTGTCGGTCGGGCCCGTCGAGACGTTCGGCTTGAGTTGGACGATGCCGCTGACGAGGACGTCCCACTTCGGGATGGTGTACGACGCGAGTCCCCTGAATTGCGTGAGCCAGTTCTCGGCGACGTGGCAGGCGCTCGCCGGCTGCCAGGGGTTGGTATTCAGGTTCAGCGACGAGTTGACCAGCGCCGGTTGAAGCAGTTCGGAACCTGTGCCGCAACCTGGCAGAAGTCGGTCACGCCGCGTCCGGTCGAAGTTCCACCCTGGAATACGAATCCGTTCTTCAGTCGGGCGTTCAGCGTGACGTCCACTCCCTGCCAGTGCACGTTGTAGTCGCCGTAATCATTCGCAAACGTATACAGGTCCTGAACGGTGGTCGGCGTCCCCGGCTTGAGCATGTTGTAGTCGACCGGGAAACCACCGCCGTTCGGAAGCGTGGCGATGTTCGGCGCCGTCACGGTGATCGGCTGGAAATCGTTCGGGCCGATGAGTTGATTGTCGTAGACGAAGAAGTTGCCGAACCAGCGGCGGGAGTAGCCGACCTCAATCGAGGTGCGCGTGCAGGATCTCCTGCTGAACCGAAGCGCCGAACTGCCAATCGTATGGCCGGACCCCCACCCTTTGAGGACGTCCGGATTGAATTGCGTCAGGGCGAGCGGGTTGGCGAAGTTTGGCGATCCGGCGCCGCACTCACCGTTGGCCGCCTGATTCGTGCAGATCGCAGTCGGGCTACGAAATTGCCGTTCGCATCCGACCAGCTTCGGGTCTGGGGCGACCTGGAACGTCGGACCTCGCCTGCCATTCCGTCCATCCAGCGTCGGATTGGAGATCGTGTAGTTCTCCTGGTTGCTGGCATTCTGCAGTAGCATTCGCCCAGGTTCACCCTGAACGACGTCTTGCCGTTCCCGAACAGGTCGTACGCCATGCCCATTCGCGGCGTGATGTCGTTGTAGGCATTGACGCCGTCCGGACCTCGGAAACGAGATTGGCCCGGACCATAAGTTGGCGACCGGCGCGCCGTTGTGATCGGCCGGGAACCAGCTCCAGGCGCGATCGTAGCGGACCGCTCCTTGAAGCGTGAGCCGTTTCCCAACGTCCATTGATCCTGGGCAAAGAAACGCAGAGTACATCGTGCGGTTGCTGATGTCCCACGGGGCGATGCGCTGCGTCAGGCTGACCGGCACGCCGCCGAAGAACGTATAGGTCAGCTGCGGATCGTCGGCATATCCTTCAATCTCCTCGATCAGATACGCACCCTGATACCCGAACTTCATGTTGTGAGCGCCAGTCACGTATGAAGCAGAGGCGCGCCACACGTTGGGCGATTGATAGTTGTTGAAGAAATCGTCCAGCGCGCGGTATTGGAACGGCGGCGCAGGCCGGCCGAAATCCGTCACCTGTTCGAGGTTGGTGATGGCACCCGGCGGCCTCATCCAACCCCAGCGGCTCACATAGCTCGAGAAACCCGGCTTCGAGCAGCAGCTTGGCTGTCACCGTCGACGTCCAGGTCGCCTGCCGGACCTGCTGATAGGTGTCGGCGTATGACGTGAATGCCTCCGGCGCAGCGAACGCACCGCCGAAGAGTCCGCCGGTCGCGATCCAGTCCGGTGCCTGGCCGAGCGGCAGTTGCCCGCATTCTGAATGTAGGCGGATTGGTCGCAATTGAGCTGATGATCCAGGTAGAAGCCGATCTTGTTCTCGGGCGTGATCCTGCGCTCGCACGCGGCCGGCGAAGATCGTCCGGCTGCGTGGCATTTCGAGTGGTGATCGTCGCTGATTCGGCACAGTCGTCCACTGGTTCGGGTCGCCGCATGTTGGCGTTCAAATAAAGTCCCGCCACGTCCTGGGCCGAGCCGAAGCTGCGCGTTGTCGCAAAGAACCAGAGCCTGTCTCGCTTGATCGGCCCGCCGAGCGATCCACTGACGTCCCACGACGTTGTGCAGGGTCGGCGGATTCAGGATGCCGAGCGGCTTCCTGCGCCGCATCGATGTTGTTGCCCTGCGACCACGAGCCGGCTCCAGCTCCCGAAGGCCTGGCCCTAGAACACGTTGCCCCCGGTCTTGGGAACGATGTCGTTCATGTTGATCCCGCCCGTTTGCGGCTCTCGCCCAGTCCACCCGAGAGCGTGCAACTGGAGCTCCGGCGGCGTTGGTGGTGTCCACTGATGTAGCCGGACACGCCGCCGCCGTTGAAGGCTGCGCTCGAACATCAAGACCATCCGACCTGCAACGTGCCCTTCGTTTCCACGTCCACCGTGGCTCGTGAAGATCCGCATCGTCGGCGCGAGGTCGACATCCAGAGCTGCCGCCAGTCACCGAAGGAATGGCAGCCAGGATGGCGTTGTAGCCGCGCGTGGCTGGAATCTCGCTCACCACGCGGTCGTCGAGCACTTGTTGATGACGTGCGCTTTGAACGTCGACGACCGGCGTCTCGCCGGTGACGGTGATCGGTTTCGGAAACCGCTCCGACGTGCAGTTCAGTGTTGATGGTGATGACCCCTGCGCCGGAGACATCCACGGCTTGACGCTTGACCGTGCTGAAGCCGCTCAAAGTGAAGGTGACGGTAGGTGCCAGGGCGGGAGAGACTCGAACCGAAACTGTCCGGTACCCGTCGGTGACGGCCGTTCTCGTTTTCTCGATTAAGACAGGGCTGCCGGCTTCGACGGTGACGCCGGGCAACACCGCTCCGGACGAATCCTTGACGACACCTGCCAGAGTCGCCTGAGCGTGCGCCAACGCGCGGAAGACCGACACACAACGCGATGACGAATGAAACGACTTTCGAGACCCGCATGTTGACTCCCTCGTGTTCAGTGGAGCTATCCCGCTCCGTTCTCAGCGTCGTGCGAAACCAGGGATCGGGTGCGCGACGCACGAGCGCCATTCCGCGATCCTAGGAACGGGCGAAATTTGAAATCAACGCGCGAGCGGGGTTAGTCAAGCGGATTTGTGTAAGGAAAGATCGGCGCGATTCGGGGACTTGAATTTCGAGGCGCAAACCTTGCGAACGCTTTGCAGTTTCTTGTTTCGATCGCGCAGCTGAGTTCGGCGGAGACTTAGGCTTTCCTGAAGAATAGGGCGGGAAAGGCAGGATGGGCGGGAGGCAGGAACTGGGCTGCCCTTCCAATCCTGCCCCTCCTGCCTACGTCGATCCTTTTAGAAGTCGAACTGCACGCTGAATTTCCAGAACCGTGGCTGCAGCACCGCGGTCGGCGTCAACCACGTGGTGTTCGCCGGACTGTAGTTCAAGTTGTAGAGTGAGCACCGGCGCCGCATTCAGCAGGTTGTAGAGATCGAACCCGACGTTGGTCCGCGTCCGGCCGAACCTCCAGAATCTTGGCGAGTCGGATGTCGAACTCGTTGACGCGGTCGCCATACAGTGTTCCCGGCTCGATCAAGTTCACGGTCACGCTTGTGAGCGTTGTTCGACAGCGGACGGCCCAGTGTCTGTTGAATCTGCGCCCAGGTTGCTGGAGCAGCCGCTTGCGTGATTGCCCAGTTCGCTGCGATCGGCGCGCCCTGTCGCTGCGGAACGTCCCCGAGAACAGCACATCGATCTTTGGAACGGTATACGACCGAGACCGGTATATCGCGTGACCCAGCTTGCAGTGGTGTCGCACCAGGGATTGGTTGGAGTTGGAATGCTGGTTGGTGTGAGCGCGCCAATAATCAGGTTCTGCTCTGGAATGGCCGCCCTGATGTCGCAATAATTCGACCGGACGTTGCCCGTGCTCACGCCGCCCTGGAACACGAGCCCGCTTCTGGGCCTGGCGCTTACGTTGGAACAGGACACCATTCGCAGCTTGTGAATAGGTGCCGTAGGGCTCCGCGAGCTCTGCACGGTCGAGACCGGACGATGCCACGTTCTGGTTGACGTTATACAGACCGGAAATCGTCCGTCCCTGCGCTTCAGACGGCAACCGAGGATCGAGTGGCGCCGTGATGGCGAACTGCCCGAAATCCGACGGCGCCTGCAGCAGTATTGTCGGTGACGACGAAATTCGTGAGCCAGCGATGGTTGTAGCCGATTTCGACCGAGACGCGCGGCAGCACTTCCTGCTGCACCGATACGCCGATGCTGCCAATCGCCTGGGCGCACGCCCCAGCCGTTGATCAGCATCGGGTCCAGCGTATCTGTGAACTCTTGCTGGCCGAACGCCGAGTCGCTGATCTGACCACAGAAGTCGGTCGTGGTTGATTGGGCCGAGCGTGATTCAGAAGGTCGCAATCCGGGACTGTAGTTGCTGTTCGCGATCAGTCCAAGTCCGCGTCGACCGTGGTCGTGAAGTCGCCCGGTCGGCCGCAAGGCGCCATAGCTCAGGCCATTCTGGGCCGCCTGGAGGTACTTTGCCGACGTTGACCTTGAGCGACGTCTTGCCGTTGTCCGAACACGTCGATGGCGCGCGCCGCCGCGCGGCGAGATGTCGCTTGTACGCTGTTGACGCCGTCGGTCCTTGCATACGTCGACCGGTGTTGGCAGGAACCGTGCCGGCCGACGGTGACCTCCGGGAAGTAGCTCCATGCGCGATCGTACCGCAAACGCGCCCTGCAGCGTCATCCGGCCGATCGTCCTCTGTTCCTGCGCGTAGAACGACGTCGTATCGGACGCGCTGTTCGAGCCGGGAACGAGTTGATGTTTTCGGTGATCTGGTTCGGCACGCCGCTGTTGAAGCGGTACGCCACGAACTGATCGTTCGTGTAGGTGAACTGGCTGTCCGTCAAGATAGCCGCCCTGATAACCGAACTTCATGCTCTGAGCGCCCGGTCACATAGCGACGCCGACGCCGCGCCACGTCGACCGTGCCCTTGCAGGTTCTGCCGGTAGGTGCCCGAACGGTACTGCAGGCTCGGAGATGTTGCCGAACGCCGCGCAGTCGGCGTTCGTGCACTGCTCGGTCACGCCGACCAGGTTGTAGAAGTTGCTGCCGGGCTGCTGGGTGCCGCCCCACTGGCTCGAGTACGTGCCCGAAGCCGGCTTCGAGGAGCAGTTTGTTGTTGATCGGAGACGAGCCCATGTCGCCTGCTGCACGCGCTGTCCGTAGCCGGACGAGATGCGTGCCGATCTCGGGCCGCTGGACGTTCTGACCTGCGGGCCCGCATGGGGATTGGACGCAGCCGGGCGCGCCGCAGATGATCTCGCCATCGCCCGATTGCCGGCAGCCCTCGTTCGAGCCCAGGACGCCGGCGCCCTGACACGGAATCTGCTGATCCCAGAAGACGTTGAACTTGTTGCGCGCCGTCGGCTGCACGGTCAACGCGGAGCGCGCGCGTTGCGCCAGCTGCCAGCCTGCGACCGCCGGCCGCGACTGGTCCGCCGCGTACAGTCCACTTGCGTCGGATCGCCCATGTTCGCGTTGCGCGAACATGCCCGGGACCGTGCGGTGGCTGCCCTCGTCGCGGAACTGGAAGAAGAACCACACCTTGTCTCTTCTTGATCGGACCGCCGACGCCGAGCGTTGTAGTCCCACAGCTTGTACAGCTTGCCGGGCGTCGTCAGGCCCGCGGCCTTCAAGTCGTCCGTGTAGTTGTCGCCGACCATTCCCTGCGTGACGTTCGACGCGTAGACGCTGCCCTTGATCGAGTTGCCGCCCGTCTTCGGCACGATGCTGAACGACGGACCGCCGACTTCGGCCTCGCCGAGGCCGCCAGAGGTCGTCATCGAGATTTCCTGCGCGTTGCCGATGTCGGCGACGTAGCTCGAGACGCCGGCGCCGTTGAACGCCGCGCCGGTGTTCAGACCGTCCACCTGGATGCGCGCTTCGTTGTTTCGTCCGCCCGCGCCGCCGAACACCAGCATGCCGGGCGTCACCTGGATGTCGAGGTTGGCGCCAGCCTGAGTGGTCGTGGCCGGGATGAGCATCATCGACGCCGGCGTACGACCGCGCCGCGGGCATCGACGTGATGACCTCGTTCGCTGACCGTCACCTGACGCCGGACGCTCTGCGTGTCGACGATCGGCGTTTCGCCGCGTGACGGTGATCGTTTCCTCGATCGCGCCCGACCTTCATGTCGGCGTTGATCGACGCCGGTGAACGAACCCGGTGAGCTCGATGCCGTCGCGCTTGACGCGTGCTGAAGCCGGTCAAGCGTGAACGTCACGGAGTAGATGCCCGCGCGCAGATCGACGATGCAGTACTGGCCGCTGCCGTCGGTGACGGCCGAGCGTGTTTTTCGATGAGCACGTCGGGCTCGACGCTTCCACGGTCACGCCCGGGAAGCACCGCGCCGGAGGCGTCTTTCACCTACGCCGGTAATGGACGCTGACGCCTGCGCAGGCACGCTACGGGCCGGGGCGATCGAGAGGCGGAGTCACCACCAACAGGATGATCATCTTCAAAACACGCATAGTCTCGCGTTGTTCGCCGCGTTTACTGCGTAGGGGATGGCCTCGTCACGCCGCGACACCGAAATGTCAAGCAGTTTTAGCTGGATCTTAAGCCGGCAAAGGGGAAAGTCAACGGCATTTCCGGGTGACGGAAAACGCAGCTTGGGCTCAGGGAAGATTCAGAGAGATACGAAAACTTGGATGCGTGCGTTCGAGAATTACCTGTGGGCGGCTGACTATGGGCAGGAAGGGCTGGAAAGGCGGGAAGGGTTATTCCTGCCCTTCAGCCTCTCCTACAAGATGAGCTGGATGAACCCCTAGAAGTCGACGGTGACGTTGAACCTCGCGATGATACGCGGCAGGATCGACGTCGGCGCCGAAGTAGTTGCCGGCACGTTGAAGTTCTCGTTGAACGTCAACCCTGGGTTCGCGTTGAACATGTTGTAGGGGGTCGAACCCCACGTTGGTCTTAGTCCGTCCGAAACGCAAGATAATCTTTGCGACTCGCCGGATCTTCGTTGAGTCGTGGGGCGTAGAACTGACCGCGCGGAAGCGATTGACTGTCCAAATCACTGCCGATTGCCCTGCCAGCGCCGCCGTTGCCGTATCGGCCGGAACCGTGTGGTTCGCGCGTTCAGCGCCGGACCATTCGTGGCCACGGTCGTGTCGGTCGGCCCAAAGCGAATGCGCTCGGCCGGCTACAGCACAGTACTCCTGGCACGTCAATCTTCGGGATGCTGTAAGGCCAGGCCCCCTGAACTGCGTGCACGCTTTCGTCGATGCGGCAATCCTGCTTTGGAACCAGGACATTGCCGCTTGGGATGGCGGGGGTTCGTGAGCGCGAGATTGTAGGCCTCAGGCAGGTTGGCGAAGCGCCACAGACCGCAATAGTCGGTGATGCCGTGTCCTGTAATTGTGGTCCCTCCTGGACCTGCAGACTGTTCCGCAGTCGCGCGCGTTCACGATTACGTCAAGGCAAATTGCCAGTAAACGCTCGGGTCCCAGTCACTGGCCGGGCGGAAAAGGTTCTGAACCGTGCCCGGAACCGACACAGCCACTCCGGGCTTTAGCTGGCGTCAGACCGCTCACCGGCTGACCGCTGAACTCCTGGCTTCGGATCTGTTGGCGCCGTGAACGAGAGAGGTATCGAAGCTGTTCGCATTCAGGTTGACATTGTCGCACATAAGGAGATTGTCAGAACCAGCGCCGGTTGTAGCCGATTTCAAGCGACGTTCGGGGCAGAATCTCGTGCTGGACCGAAGGCCCGAACTGCCAGTCGTAAGCCTCACTCCCAACCGGACAGCACACTCGGGGTCGACGTTGGTCACGCGCCTACCAGAACCGTGGTCGGCGGGCCGATGCAGTCCCCACTCGGGGCTGGATTATCAAGCCCAAGAGGACGGTCGGGTAGAAATTGCCGTTGGGAAATCAATCCACTGGCGGTGGCTGTCGTCCCGTAAGGTCGGTCCTCGGCGTCCGTTGCGTCATCGAGCGCTGGATTGGCGATGGTGTAGTTCTCTTGATTGTTGGCGTTCTGGTATGCCCGAAGTTGACCCGCGACGAAGTCTTGCCGTTACCACGGATGTCATACGCGCCGCTCCGAAAGCGCGGCGTGATGTCGACCAGCAAAATTCACCATGTCGTCCAACCGGTCGCCAGGGATCCCGAGTGCCGCGCCCTGGATCGGCGCAGCGGCAGCGTTCCACCGCGAAGGCCCGCCGATGCCATTGTGCTCGACCGGCGCCCAACTGAACGCGTTGTCGTAGCGAACGCGGCTCCCTTGCAGCGTGAGCCTTCCAGTCGTCCACTGATCCTGCCCATAAAAGAGTGATATCATGCGGTTACGCTCATCGCCCACGGCGCGATGCGCAGCGTGGCGCGACCGGCAAGCAGGCTCGGCGCTGTCTTGTTGCCGCCCAGGAGAGCAAAGATCACTCTGTTCGTCGTTCGCAAAGTCCTCCCGACTTCTTCGATCAGATAGGCGCCCTGGTATCCGAACTTCATGCTGTGGGAACCCGTGACCGTGCGAGGAAACCCGACGCGCGATAGACATTTGGCGACTGCCAGTTGTTGAAGTAGTTGTCGTAACGCGATAGATAAACAGCGCGGGCAGGAATGGGTCCGTCACTTGAATCAGGTTGGTGAGCGCGCCTGGCGGCGCATCCACCCCAACGGCTGACGTAGCTGGAAAATCCGGCTTCCGAGCAGCAGCTGTTCGTGACGACCGACGTCCACGTGGCCTGCATCACACGCTGATACGTGTCGGCATACGTGTTGAAAGCCTCGGGCGCGTTCACGCCAGAAACCTCCTGCCGCGACCCAATTCGAACCGGCCGGCCGACGGCTGTCTGCATCTTGCAGTACCACCGGACTGGTCGCAGATGAGCTGGTGGTCGAAGTAGACACTGACCTATGTCGCGCTTCGACGCTTGGGCGGTCAGCCGGGCGGACCCGATCGTTCGGCTGTTGGCGTTCCGCGCGCCTGGAGGAGCGGCCGGCCATTCTGTCCGTTCGCCGCCAACATAGGTCCAGCTGTTCGGGTCCCCGCGTTGACGTTGCCGTAGAGAGACGAGGCACCTCCTGCTCGGTGCCGAATGTGCGCGCGTTCGGGAAGAACCACACGCGGTCCCTCTTGATCGGGCCGCCACCGAGGTCCGCTCAAGATCCCACACTTTGACGAGCTGGAAGTTCGCAATGCCGAAGCTGCGCAACTGATCGTCCACGTTACTCGACGTCAACTTGTCGTTGGAGAAGCTCGTAAAGAAGGTGCCTTTGAAACGCGTGTTACGCGCCGTCTTCGGGATGATGTTCAGGTTGATCCCGCCGGTCTGCGCGTCGCCCAATCCGCCCGACAGGGTGAGCTGAAGCTCCGACGTGTTATTCGTGTCCATGATGTGCCCGGACACGCCCCGCCGTTGAACGCCGCCCCCGACGTCGAGGCCGTCCACCTGGACGTGGCCTTCGTTGCCTGCCTCGGCCGCCGTGGCTCGTAAAGATGCGCATCGTCGGGTTGAGCGCAATCTGCTGGGTATCTCCGGTCACTGACGGGACTGCTTGCAGCAGGGCGTTGTAGCCGCGCGCGGCGGGAAGGTCGCTTGATGACGTCCCCAGCCAACGTTTGCCCTCGTCGCGCGCTTTGCACGTCGACGACTGGCGTCTCGCCAGTCGCGATGACCGATCTCGGCGACAGCGCCGACGCGCATGTCGCGTTGATCGTGATGACCCCGCGACGCCGCTGACCTCGACCCGCTTCTCTCTTGACGCTCGCGAAGCCGCTCAACGCGAGCGTCGTGGTGCAAGCGCCGGGAAGTAGGTTCTCGATGCGGTACTGCCCAGCGGCTGCCATTGGTGACGGCGGTGCGGGTCTTCTCAATCAAAACGTCGCTGGACGCTTCGACCGTAGACGCCCGGCAACGCTGCGCACCTGAGGGTCCTTGACGACGCCGGCAAGGCTGGGCGCCGCCGCTTGGCTATAAGCCGATGTGGAGACGAACACGAGCCCTGTCATCGGCCAACTGCCAAGCGAAACTTAATCCATGCACGCGCATACACTCTCCTTTGTCTGCACGACTGGAACGGGCTGAAGTTCTTTCGGATTACCCGTCGTTCCGGGTTGGAGACTACTCGATTCAGCGAAGTCAACGTAGTTTTTTTGACAATTCTGTGACAGTCGTCGAAGGAATTTCTCAGCAGAAATCCGGAAACATGGATCTGTAAGTGAAGAAGTACGAGGTCTTTGCTACTTTTCTTACTCTGTTTTTCGACGTACCCTCTGCCCTCCTCACAGAACCGCTCAAGGGGTGTAGCACAGCCTCACTGAGGCTGCACCTTGCAGGTGGCTCGCTGCAGCTTGCACGCCGCACGTCCCGATGTTCCTACTTCTGCGAACGCTCGGGCGATTTCCCCGATCAGCTCCTGCTCGCTCGATGATGTGCCCTTCCATCGCCGCCTCGAGATCCTTTTTGTTCGAGATCTTGGCCGATGTCAGCTTGGTATCGAGCGCGTAGAGCCTGAAGAAATACCGATGCTCGCGGTCCGGCGGGCACGGGCCCATGTATCCCGGCTGGCCCATGCCGTTGACGCCGCTTTTCCCGGCATGCCTTCGGCGAAGCCTTTGCTGTCGGCTGGCAGATCCCAAATGAGCCAGTGATCGAAGACGCCGGATGGCACCAGGTTCTTCCGGCACATCAGGGTCGTCCATGATCAAGACGAGGCTTTGCGCCTTGGCGGGGACGCCACTGAACGCCAAGGGCGGATTCATGCCGGGACCGTCGCAGGTGTACTGGAGGGAATCGCGCCGTTGGCCGGAAATGCTGTGCTCGTGATTTGAAGGCCACCGCGGCCCCCAAGCTGACTTCGCCAGGGCGATCAGGCACGTTACGCGCGAGGACGACGCGGCGCTTGCGTTTTTGCTGAGCATCATCACGCTTCCTTTTCATCAGAGTGGCGATGCTAGTTCAAGATGTTCAAGGGTTCAGGGTTCAAGGGTTCAGGGTTCAAGGGTTCAAGGGTTCAAGGGTTCAAACGGTTCTCTCACAGTTCGAGCGGTTCACGCTGTTCGACCAAGGCATTGTGGAACTCATCATGCTTGCCAGATCTGCGTGGCCATGCGGCGCGTTGAAGATCTCATCGCCTGACAACTCGCCTTCGAATTAGCAGCGGGAGATCTTCGCGTTTACCGCAAAGGGAGCTACGTGGCGGGACATCAAATATCGCGAACAGATTCGAGACTCAAGCGCCTCCGCAGCCAGAAACACAGCCGAGGGCTTCGGTCGCTTTCAGGCCGACGGAATTCGCGCGGTTTCTCGAAATCGCCCACGGCTTCCCTCGACGAGACCAAGGCGCACCTGCATGACGGTCACGCTCGCAGGCTACCTACTGGCAGAAGAACACGCTCGTTTGGTGCATCTCGCGATTCGCGCTCTGGCCGCCAACGTTCGACTGATGAAATACCTTCACTCGTGCGGCCCCGATTCTCGTTTCAATAACCGCCGGGTCAAGAAACGTTGAACCGTCAAACTCGATTACTCCTTGAACCGTCGAACTTTTGAACCTCTTGAACCGTTTGAACCTGTTGAACCTTTGAACCTCTTGAACCATTGAACCCGTTTAGTTCGCACGCTCGAAGAGCTAGCTGCACCTGTCACCCCGCCGACGCACATCGTGACGACGCCGTAGTCGGGCCTTGCGGCGAGCCATCTCGTTCAGCGATCGTGCCGACGAGGCGCGAGCCGGTCATGCCGAACGGATGGCCGATAGCGATCGAGCCGCCGTTGACGTTCAGCCTGTCCATCCGGAATGCCGAGCCGATCGCGGCAGTAGATCACCTGCGAGGCGAACGCTTCGTTCAGCTCCCACACGTCGACGTCGTCGACGCGAAGGCCCGTGTTGCCGCAACAGCTTGGGAACCGCAGAACACGGGCCCGATGCCCATCTCGTCCGGCTCGCAGCCGGCGACACGCGTAGCCGCGGAAGACGAGCAGCGGCTCGACGCCAGAGCGCCTTCGCGCGATCGCATCGACATGACGAGAGTGGCCGACGCACCGTCCGGACAACTGCGACGAGTTGCCGGCCGTCACGCTCCCCTGCCCGCTCGTCGGTGTCGAACACGGGCGGCAGCCTCGCCAGTCCCTCGAGCGTCGTGTCGGGCGCGATTGCACTCGTCGCGATCGGACGCGCACGGTCTCCTCAGCCGATCTTCTCGCCGGTCTTCTTGTCGAACACGCGCACGCGTGACCTCGATCGGCGCGATCTCGCCGTCGAAGAAACCATCACGCTGCGCACGCGCGGTACGCTGCTGGCTCGACGAGCGCGTACTCGTCCTGAGCGTCACGGCTGATGCCGTACGCGCTTGGCGACAACCTCGGCCGTCTCGCCCATGACCATGTAGACGCCCGGATAGCGCTCCTGCACGCCGGGATTGGGCGAGGCGTCCCGCTGGACCATCGTAGATCGACTCGACGCCGCCGCCGATCGACCGTCTGCGCCTTCCAGCACGATCATGTGCGCCGCCTGGACGATCGCCTGCAGTCCCGAGATTGCAGCATGCGATTGACGGTCACGCCGGCGGTCGGTCACCGGCAGTCCCGCCCGCAGCGCGGCGACGCGGGCGATGTTGTGTCCCTGCGGACCATGCGGCTGGCCGCACCCGAGGATCACTTCCTCGATCTCGGCCGCGTTGACCTGCGGCGCCTTACCGCAGCACGTGCCGAATGCAGTGAGCGGCCAGATCGTCCGGTCGCGTCAGGTTGAACGATCCGCGATGCGACTTGGCCAGCGGCGTCCGGCTAGCTGGCGACGATGACGGCTTCTCTCATGAGGCCTTCCTGCACCCTAAACGATCTCGTCGAAACTCCGAATCGTAGCGGAGCGCGTCCTCAGGCTGAGGACGGTTGCCGGGCCGCACGCACAGCAGCGTCTGGCATCCTGCCTCACGCGCGGCATTCAGCTCGTCGCGACACATCCGAGACGAATAGCACGTTGACCGACGGGACATGCGAGCTCGCGGCCGATCCAGATCGTAGCTCTCGGCGGCCAGCCGCTTCGCGCCAACCTCGGTGTCGAAGAACCGCGAGATGAGCGCCGTCAGGTCGCCTTGACGTGTACGCCCAAAGAGCAGCCGCTGGCGCGGCTGGCTGCCTGACGAATGGATGGCGACTGGCGATCCCGGTGTCCCGCCATCGCTGAAGCGCCGGAGGGACGTCGGGAAAGACCTCACCGTGCAGCAGTCCGGCTGCGATAACCCTGTTGCCAGATCTGACCCTGCAGCAGTTTCAGCCCCGGCGACTTGCGATCGCGATCCATCAGCCATTCCACATAGGCTTGCGCCCTCCTGGGCCTCACTTGGGCCGGGGAGACCACTGGTGGCGGGCCAGTTCCCTGCGCGACGTCGGCCGGACCACTCGGCGCGAAGCCGCCGAATCGGTTCATGTAGATGTTCGGCGTCAGCGTGATCGAGATACTCGCAGAGATGCGTTCGCGCGAAGCGGAACAGCACGTCATACACGAAACCGATAGGCGTCGTCGTGCCCTCGATGTCGAGCACGATCGCCTGGATCTGGGGTACTCGACGAAGTTCGAATGGCAAAGCTGAATTGCACACGGATCTCCGTGGTGGAGTCTAATGACCGACAGGCGCGGGATCGGTTTTAGGAATGCACTGGCCCGAAGCAGACAGGCTGAAATCCTTTATCGGCTCCGCTCTCCGTGTAGTGGGGCGTCCACCCCGACGGATCCTGAAAGAGGCGGATCGCGCGAATGCGGCGGTCCGCACACGAGATCGAACCAGTGATGTGTGCCTTTCGGCACGCGGAATGAGGTCGCCCGCCTCGACCTCGATCGCGAACACCGGGCCTGTGCGCGGGTGGATGTGGAAACAGGCCGCGTCCCTCGACGATGAGAGCGGACCTCGTCTTCATCGTGCCAGTGCTCGAGTTGAACCGGGCGAGCATCGCCGTCGAGGCCTGGCGTGGCGGCATTGACATCGATGACGTCGGCCGTGACGTAGCCGCCGCGCGCCTTCAGCTCGTCGATCTTCCCGGCATACGAGCTGAGCAACTCTTCCGATGTGCCCTGGCGCGAGTTACCTGTCTGTGGATCCAATCGCTCGTACTCCGATATCGCGCGACGCCAGAAAAGCCGTGATGCCTTCGGCCTCCTCAATGGTTCGGCTGTTCGTCCGGAATTCTCACTTTAGCCATATGTCGGGCCTCCTACCTTGAACCCTTGAACTTGTTTCGTCCGCCCAATCGTCTCGAACAGAAACTCGAGAATCTCGACGTGACGTTCGGCCTCATCGAGCGTCTCGCCCCATGTGTAGAGCCCATGCCTGCTCAAGAGAAACGCGTGCGCGTTGCGAAACTTATCGAGCGTCGCTCCCACTCGACGTGCGAGGCGCGGCATGTCCTGATCGTTCTCGATGATCGGAATCCACTCGCGATGCTCGTGCGATCGCACACCGTTCAGTCCCTTGAGCATCTCGAAGCCTGAGATATCGAGCCCTCCATCCGCCGCATGAATATCGGAAAGGATCGTGGTCCAGACCGAATGCGTGATGCAAGACCGCGCCGGCGTCGCGGCGACGAGCAATCTCGAGGTGGAGCAGGGTTTCGGCCGATGGACGCCTTGATCGGAGGAGCGTCGAACCGCCGACCGCGACCGGGCCTTCGAGGCAACGCTTGGAAACTGGCGCGAGCACCTCGCCATCCTCACCGCACGTCAGGATATCAGCAGGGCTGAGCCGGCCCTTCGGCACGGAGCTCGCCGTGATTGCCAGCTTCAAGCGGTTGACGCGAAACCACGGCGCTGAAGTTGCCGCTCGTGCCCGAGCGCCCAGCCGCGTGTGTAGAAGCGGCGGCCAATGCCGGCCAGCTGTGACCGAACCTCGGCAAACTGGTCACGCGCCATAAGGCGATTCTACAACCGGCGGAAAGCCTTGGGCGCAAGAGAGAGCGGAGAGACGCAGAGACGGTTTCAACGCAGAGACCGCAGAGCCCGCAGAACGCTTCAGCACTTCCACGCACTTTGGGGGCTCTGCGCCATCAGGTCTCTGCGTTCTTCGCGTAGCTCTGCGATGAATCGGTTCTCCGCGGCCATACGCGTTGAATTGTCCTCTACGAGCTCTGCCTCCTCAGCGGCCTCGAACTATAATTTCCCCATGACGCAGTCATCGCTGAGGCTTCGAGTGTGGCTCGTTCGACCGATCGGCTGCGCATCGATCGCGATGGTCGCGATCGCGGGAGGATTCCTCCTGACCGTGCTCTCGGCTCAATCCGCAGTCGAACCGATATCCTCCCGCCAAGAAGGGCGACGTGGTCGACGACTACTTTGGAACGAAGGTCGCCGACCCGTACCGATGGATGGAGGATCTCAATTCCCCGGATCACAGCAGTGGGTCGACGGCGCAGAACGCCGTCACGTTCAAGTATCTCGAGTCGCTGCGAGCAGCGCGACCGGTTCCAGCGCCGCATCACTGAGCTTTGGAACTACCCCGTGTCACCCGCGCCACGATACGAGGGCGGCCGTTGGTTCTATTGGCGCAACACCGGTCTTCAGCGCCAGGCCGTCATATTACGGCCGTCGCTCGCTCGGCGGTCCTGAAACGCTCGTTCTCGATCCGAATGCGTTGTCACCGGACGGCTCGATCGCGCTGTCGGGCTTCGAGCCGTCACCCGACGGACGATATTTCGCGTACGGGCAATCCGAAGGTGGATCGGATTGGTCGACCTACTTCGTGCGCGAGCTCGATTCAGCGGAAAACAGCTGACCGACGACGATTCGCTGGGTGAAGTTCAGCAGTCTGGCCTGGACGAAGGACGGCAAAGGATTTTTCTACGGCCGGTATCCGAGCCACCTCCGGGCAAGGCGCTCGAGGTGGCGCTTCGCGACAAGAAGATCTACTACCACGCGCTCGGAACGCCGCAGTCGGCCGATCGGCTCATCTACGAGCGCCCCAACGAGCCGATGCTCTTCATCGATCGTCGATCTCGACGAGACCGGCCGCTATCTCTTCATCGTCACGCAACAAAGGCAGCAGCAACAAGAACGAGCTGCTCGTAAAGGACCTTGGCGATCCGAAGACGCCGGCGATGGATGCGACCGGTTCGCGCCGATCTATCTCGGGCACACCGCGGCGTATGAACCGCTGGGCGTCGTGAAGAACGTCATGTATCGTCGCTCACCGATCGCGAGGCGCCCAAGAAAAAGGTCGTCGCCGTTCCATTGGATCGACCGGGCGATTGAAAACTGGAAGACGATCGTTCCTGAAAGCGCCAACGCCATCGAGTCGGCAGCGCTCATCGCCGGCAGAGTGGCGGTCAGCACGCTGGTAGGACGTCAGCAGCGTGGTCCGGTTCTTCGAGCTGGACGGCAGCAAGCCGGTCGGCATCACGACGCCTGGACTCGGGGCCGTGAGCGGACCGTTCGGCCGCTTCGACCGATCGGAAGTCTTCTACACGTTCACGTCGCCGCTCGATCCGGTGACGGTCTTACAGATTCGACATCGACGTCCGGCAAGAGTACGCGCGTTCGAGGCCTCCGAAACTCACGTTCGATCCGGCGCCAGTACACGACCGAGCGCGTCTTCTTCGCGTCGAAGGACGGCACGAAGATCCCGATGTTCATCACGCACAGGAAGGGACTGAAGAAGGACGGAACCAACCGGACGATGATGTACGGGTATGGAGGCTTCGACGTCGCGACGCAGCCGACGTTTCGCGCCGACGTGCCGGCGTGGCTGGAAACGCGGAGGCGTGTGGGTGACGGTCAACATGCGCGGCGGCAGCGAGTACGGCGAAGCGTGGCACGAAGCCGGGATGCTCGAGCGGAAAGCAGAACGTCTTCGACGACTTCATCGCCGCCGCCGAGTACCTGATCCGCGAACGATACACGTCGCCGCAAACGCTCGGCATCATGGGCGGCTCGAACGGCGGCTTGCTCGTCGGCGCCGTGATGGAACAGCGGCCCGAACTGTTCGCCGTCGCGCTACCGGCAGTCGGCGTGATGGACATGCTGCGCTATCGACAAGTTCACCGGCGGTAGCGCATGGGCCGATCGGAGTACGGGTCGTCCGACGAACCCGCAGCAGTTGCCGTATTCTGATCAGATACTCGCCGCTCCACAACCTGAAGGCCGGGCATCTGCTATCCCGCGACGCTGGTCACGACGGCCGATCACGACGATCGCGTCGTGCCGAGCCACTCGTTCAAGTTCACCGCCGCGCTGCAGGCCGCCGCAGGGCTTGCGATCGCCCGATCGCTCATTCGCGTCGAGACACAGGCATCACACGGGTACCGGCCGACCGACAAGCGGATCGCCGAGCGCGCGGATCAGTGGGCGTTCGCGGCGGCGAACATGAGAAGCATAACTCTCCACCACAGAGGACATGAGGATCACGCGTGCCTGGACATCAAACCTGCGCCGGGAAGATTGATCCTGGCACGTGGTGCGACGTCTCGCGGGCTCGCACCGTGCACGAGAACTAGGTCCTTCCAGGATCGAGGCATCAAGCACGAGCCATGCTCGTATCAGGCCTGCGAGCGTCGCGGCGTGCGACGGCATCGGCGTCAGCCCAAGGTCGTCGAACAGCAATTCATCCTGACCGGGAGACGGGTTCGTCGTGGTGAGGAGCTTGTCGCCCACGAAGATTGAATTGGCGCCCGCCATGAAGCACAGCACGGCGGCCTCACGATTCAGCTGGTCGCGGCCGGCCGCCAAGACGAACCATGGAAGCCGGCATGAGAATGCGCGCGGTGGCAATCATCCGGACGAGCACGAGCGGGTCGACTGGAGCCTCATTCGCGAGTGGCGTGCCCTGCACTCGCTGCAGGAGGTTGATCGGCACGCTCTCCGGTGTGGCTGCTGAGTCGCCAGCTGTCGTAGCAACCCCAAGCGGTCCCGCTCGGACTCACCCATGCCGATGATTCCACCGCAGCAGACCGTCAAGCCGGCCCTGCGCACCGAGGCGAGAGTGCGCAGCCGCTCGTCGTAGACGCGCGTCGTGATGATCGAGCCGTAGAACTCCGGCGACGTATCGAGATTGTGGTTGTAGGCGGTGAGTCCGGCTTCCTTCAACCGGTGCGCCTGCTCGTCGGTCAGCATGCCGAGCGTGCAGCACACCTCGAGACCGATCTCGACGACTCCGCGCACCATTTGGCAGAACGGTCTCGAACTCAGGACCTGTCGGGCGCGTCGCGCCAGGCAGCGCCCATGCACAGGCGCGTCACGCGCTTCGCTCGCTGGCACGCCGCGCCTCTCCCGATGACCTCGTCTACATCCATCAAGCCGTGCCGTGGTGACCGGCGTTGATAGTGCGCGCTCTGCGGGCAATAGGCGCAATCCTCCGGACAGCCGCCCGTCTTGATCGACACGAGATGACACGTTCTGTATCTGATCGGCACGATGAAATTCGCGCGTGACCTGGCGCGCAGCAGCGACGACTCAGCAGAGGGGTGCGATAAATTCGCCGCAACCTCTTGTGTGGTCCAGTCGTGGCGCATCTATTTTCCAGTTTCAGGCGTCACAACAGTGTATTACAGCCAATGACTATTCCTTCAGAAACTCTTCAGGTGCGGGCCGTCTCACCCATCGGCTAGGATCTCGTCACGCTACTCTTCTTGCCCGCTTCGACCTTTATCTCTGGCGCACTCGTCGCGTCAATCGGCGCGATGCTCGGCTGACGGTGTCCGCGCTCGCCCGATCGTGAATGGACGTTGACGATCGAGCTCCGATGCACTTCGCCTGCCGCGAAGGAGAGTTCGGCACCGCAACTCACCACTCGCAGCCGACCGGGCGATCCTGAGTTGGATGGAACCGAGCTGGCTCAAGCAAGCCACACTGAAGATGGCGGAACGAACGCCAACCGGCTGGTCCCTCGCCGCGCTCGGTCATCTCGGGCGCCGACCTGGTGGTCAACGCCGCGGACGTGCCCTCGGTGCTGGCCCTTGCGGATGGAAGTCTCGCCGCCGCATGGATTCAGGAAAACGGTCCCGATCCTGAGGCCTACAACCTGAAAGTCGCGTGGTCGAAGGACGGCGGAGCGACCTGGTCGGCTCCCGCCAGCCCCCATCACGGACGGCACGCAGACGCAGCACGGCTTTCGCGTCTCTCTTCCAGGCGCCGGGCGCTGGTCTGGGTCTGGTCTGGCTGGACGGCCGCGCCACGGGATCCAGATTCTCCAAACGCCAACCGACAACATGAGTCTTCGCGCGACGACGTTCACCGCAGCCGGCAAGTGCAGCTTCGCGAGGTCGCGGATCGACACGCGGGTTTGTGAATGCTGTCCCACCTCTGGTCGCAACCACCTCCGAAGGCCCCATCGTCGCGTTTCGCAATCGCAGCGCGAAAGAAGTGCGGGACATCTACGTCTCGCGCCTGGCCGCCGGGCGGTGGACGCCGCCAGTAGCCGTGCACAACGACAATTGGGAAATCGACGCCTGTCCTGGTCAATGGACCGGCCGTGAGCGCCAGCGGCCGCATGGTGGCAGTGGCATGGTTCAATGCCCTCAAAGAGGAAGGAAAGCATTCGTCGCATTTTCACGCCGATGGTGGCCGAACGATTCGGCGCTCCTGTTCGTGCGGACGACGTCAGCGCGACGGGACATGTGGACGTCGAGTTGCTGAAGGACGGCTCGGCGGCGGTCTCGTGGGATCGAGTTTGCGAATCAGCGCTCGCAATTCAAGGTCCGCCGAATCGAGCCCGACGGGAATCCGGTCGGTCGCCCACACGATTGCCGGCTGCAGGCGAAGGCCGGCCTGGCAGGCAATCCGCGGATGTCTCGTGGGCCGCGCGAGCTTCCGTTCGCGTAGGACTGAAACCAACGCTGGCGCCTCGCAAGTTCGCACAGCACGCGCGCGCTATTGAATAAGGTGCACGGGTGCCCAGGGCATTGCGCCGAGTGCGCAGGGTGCTCGGGCTCACCTACCTCCACCTCATCGTCTTCTCACCTGCCGAGGCGCAGGAGTCCGTGGCTACTGTCGACCCCAACAGAAACGTTGCCGAGCCCGGCCTCGTCACAGGAGCACGTTCACGCGAATACCGCCGGTGGCTGGCGATTCATGGACAGCGGCATTTTGTATGCACAGTTCAACCACCAGGGCAGCGCGCGCGGCGACGATGAATTTGTCGCTCCGAGCTGGTGGATGGGCATGGCGTCTCGAGATTCGTCGCACGGACAGTTGACGTTCGCGTCGATGTTCAGTCTCGATCCAGCGCTGGTTGGCAAGGACGGTTACGCGGAAATCTTTCAGGTCGGCGAGGCGCTGAACGGTCAACCGCTCGTCGATCGACAGCATCCGCACGATTTCTTCATGCAGCTGTCCGGGACCTGGCGCATTCCCTTTCGACCTCAACAGGCCTGACGGTCGCTGGCGGTCCGGTAGGCGAGCCGGCCATCGGCCCGGTGGCGTTCATGCATCGAGCGTCGGCTGGAGACAACCCGACGGCACCGCTCAGCCACCACACTCTCGACTCCACGCACATCGCGTTCGGTGTCGTGACGGCTGCCATCGATCGCGGCCCGTGGATCCTCGAGGGTCGGTCTTCAACGGTCGCGAGCCTGATGACAATCGGTGGGATCTTGATTTCGGCAAGCTCGACTCTTACTCGGGCCGCCTTTGGTTTCGACCGACGCCGCAGTGGGAGCTGCAGATCTCCGCGGCGCGATCCCACCGAGCCAGAAGAGCTCGAACCGGTGGACATCACGCGCGACAACGGCGTCCGCTTCCTGGACACGCGCTCGCGATAGCGACGTGTCGGCATTCGCCAATCGCCTATGGCCGCAACGACACGGATCATGGCCCGCGCCACGCGATCCTGCCGAGGACGCTCGGCGTATCCGATCGAACGCGTTCTACACGAGATTCGAGGTCGCGCAGGTCGAGACTGCCCTCTTGCTGGGCAATCAGGTTATAGATGAGGGGACTCCAGTCTGACGGACCCGGTCCTTGCGCTGACCGTCGGGGGCGTCCACGAAGTCCTGCGCCATCGTCGACTCGACATCGGGATTGGCGGCGACATCACCATCGACCGCACGCCAACGGCGTTGAAAGCCGCCTACGGCTCGGCCCCGGTCTCCTTTCCGCTGTACTTGCGTCTTTTGCCGGGAGGAGCCAAAGATCGAATGTGGAACATGCGAATGGGTGGAACCTCCGGAGTGGACACTCACTAGCAGGGCTGAGCGCTAAGGGCCGGAGGCGCTGAGGGCCTGAGCAGCTGAAGAGCTGAGAGTGAGAGAGCTGAAAGCTGTCTTTAGAGGAACGACCGATGCGAATCACACGTGTGATGTCGATTGTGGCGCTCGTGGTCCTCGCCGTTGTCGCGCATTCAGGCGTGGAACTTCGGCGGCTTCAGCACGCGCTCCGATCCGAGTTACCTGGAGACAGTGCTCGCGCGCTCGGTCCGCGGGTTCGCCATTCCATCTCGAGCCCGCGATGCCAGGAACCCGGCTGCCTTTTTCTTCGGAGGTCTGGGCAGAATCACGCGCGCACTTCGCGGACCACTGCGCGTCCTGTCACGCGAATGATGGCAGCGGACAAACCGAGATCGGTCGCAATCTCTATCCCAAAGCGCCGGACATGCGGCTGCCTTCGCGACGCAGCGCCTCACCGACGGCGAGATCTTACCGGATCATCTGAAAACGGGGTTCGACTGACTGGCATGCCCGCATGGGGCCCGGCGGCGGCGGCAACGACGCCGACACTTGGAAGCTCGTGCATTTCATTCGGCAACATCAACGAGTTGGACCGATGAGCATCTCGCCGAGATGACGACGTTCAATCCCAAGACTCGTGCGAGAGCTCTGAAGAAGAACAAGCAGACGAAGCGTTCCTGGCAGGCGAGCAAGTCGAGACGCCCTCGGGGCATGTACTACCTTAGGGCCTTCTAGTGCCCCAAGCCGATGGTAGAAGAAGGAGCTCAACCATGAAGCGACTCGCAGTGCTGACTCTCTTCCTCGCGTTCGTGTCCGCGGGAACGGCGGTCCTGGCCCATGGCAACAACGACCACGTTCGCGGCGTGGTGACTCAGATTTCAGCCGCGTCGGTCACCGTGCAAGTCTCGGATCAGGACGACGAAGACCTTGACGCTCAACGACAAGACGACCTTCGAAAAAGAGCGGTCAAGCGGCGCACGCGAGCGACCTCAAGGTCGGCGATCGCGTGGTGATCGATGTCCCGAAAGCGGCACGACCGAAGCTCTCCTGATCAAGTTCGGCGCGCCGCCGGCAAGAAGGGTTCGTAATTAGAATGTCGAGACATCTCCCGTCAATCTAAGGAGGTCATAATGAAGTCACTTTGTGCGGCCGTCTGTTCTGACGTTCGGATTCACCGCAGCTGCGTTCGCCGCGGACCAGACCTTCGGCCGGCGACATCAGCGACAGCCATTGCGGCGCCAAGCATACCGAGGACAGACTGCGCGCGCGTGCACCGAGACCTGCGTCAAGGGTGGTGCAAGCTACGTCTTCGTTTCGGGCGGGAAGGTCTACAAGCTCGAGGATCCATCTAAGCTCGTGGCCGCCCATGCCGGACACAGCGTGAACCTCACCGGCGAAATGAAGGGCGACACGATCACGGTAGCCAAGATCGAGATGCCCAATAAGAAGTAAGTGCAGAGCCTGAATCAGCCCTCACTCTAGATTCTGAAACTCGTCCTCGCTGACCATCATCGACAGCAAGTGTGCGGACGATGCTGACGACGAGTGCGCCCCAGAACGCCGGCCAGAAGCCAGCGACGTGGAAAGCCCAGCCCCAGGGTATCCGATAGGCTGCTCGTCAGCCACAGCATCAGCCCGTTGACGACCAGCGAGAAGAGACCGAGCGTCAAAATGATCACCGGGAACGCGAGGATCTTTGGCGACTGGGCGGATGAACGCGTTGACGAAGCCGAACACCAGCGCGACGCCGAAAACGGCGCCCAACCGCCGATCGTACGTGACACCGCCTCACCAACCGCGTCGCCACCCACAACGCGGCCGCGTTCACAATCAGGCGGATGAGAAAGGCCATTGCAACTCCGACGCACGATCGAGGAACCTACCCGTGCCATGACAGGCTAGGGCGCGCACAGCGCGCCTGCGAGGAGCGGCGCGTGGGGACCTTGGTGAGGCCCCGCGAGCGACCGAGCCGCGAGTGTGGGGCAGAGCCCCACTTAAATCTAGATATACTCGCCTCGAACGGCCACAGCGGGAAGTAGAATCCTTTTAGTTCCGGGATTAACGATGCTCCGAGGCAATCTTTCGCTTTCTGTTCAAGTACCCGCCGCTGTTCTTCGAGCAGGGCGACTCTGCAGTCTTCGGTGTGTCCAGGCCGATGCTGGGCGATCCTGCTGGCTGCGGCCGCGATCGGCGCCTTTGCGTTGCTGAGCTACCGTGTCGGTTGCCACAGAGTCGGGCCCGCGATCGTGCGGTCCTGATCGCGCTGCGGCTCGCCGCTCTCGCCGTCGTCCTCTTCTGTTTGCTGCGTCCTGAGCTGATCTTGAAGGCCGCCGTTCCACAACAGAACTTCCTCGGCGTTCTGATCGACGATTCGCGCAGCCTTCAGATCGCCGGATCGTGACGGCCGTCCGCGCAGCGCCTTCGTCGACCGACCAGCTGGCCGCCGATCGGCCGCTGCTTGGACGCGCTATCCAAGAAGTTCGTGCTTCGCCTCTTCCGATTCTCGTCGACCAGCGGATCGTCTGCAGGCGAGCGGCCGACCTCAGCTATGAAGGCAGCGACGACGCGACTGGGCGGTGCGCTCTCGACCGGGCGCGCGACGAGCTCGTCGGGCCTGCCGCTTGCCGGGCTGGTCATGGTCACCGACGGCGCCGACACGTCCGACTCCGCGCTCGACGAATCGATCGCGAGCCTCGAAGGCCCGATCGATTCCCGGTGTTCACCGTCGGCATCGGTCAGGAACAATTCGCGCGCGACGTCCAGATCACGCGCGTCGAGACGCCGCGATCCGCGTTGAAGCGGGCACGTCGCTGGTCGTCAACGTCGTCGCTCACGCAAGACTGGTTATGCCGGCGTGAAGGTACCGCTCAACGTCGAAGACGAAGGGCGGATCGTCGGCACGCAGGAGGTGACCCTCCCGCCGGATGGCGAGTCGGCCACCGTCCGCGTCCGGTTCACCGCGTCCGACGCCGGACGCGCGGCTGTTCCGTTTTCAGTGTCCCGCGCAGGCCAACGAGCAGGTGGCGCAGAACAACTCGCGCGAGGCGCTCATCGAGGTCAGCGACCGGCGCGAGAAGATTCTGTACTTCGAGGGCGAGCCGCGCTTCGAGGCCAAGTTCATTCGCCGCGCGGTGGAAGACGACAAGAACCTGCAGGTCGTCATCCTGCAGCGGACCGCCGAAAACAAATGCTCTGCGTCTCGACGTCGGCAGCGCCGACGAGCTGCGTGGACGGTTTTCCGAAGACGCGCGACGAGCTGTTCGCTTATCGCGCGTTGATCCTCGGCAGCGTCGAAGCGGCGTCGTTCTCGCCCGAGCAGCTGCGCATGATTGCCGACTTCGTCAGCAAGCGGGGCGGCGGACTCCTGATGCTCGGCGGCCGCCGCGCGTTCGCCGAGGGCGGCTGGGCCGGCACGCCCGTCGGCGAGGTGCTCCCGGTCACGCTGGACGCGACGTCCGATCAACGCGGCGGGCCGTATCTCCTCGCGAGCTGAGCGTGCGGCCGACGCGCGCCGGCGCGACCAGCCCGGTCACGCAGATCGCCGGCGACGAAGCCGCGTCGCGAGAAACGATGGCTCGAGCGTCTGCCGCCGGTCACCTCGGTCAACCCGGTGCACGGCGTCAAGCCGGGCGCCACGGTGCTGCTGTCGGCGGTGGACAATCGCAAGCAAGAGCAGATCGTGCTGGCGTCGCAGCGCTACGGCCGCGGCAAAGCGCTGGCGCTGCCGATCCAGGATTCGTGGCAGTGGCGGATGAACGCCGAAGATTCCGCGTCACCGACACCACCTACGCGACCTTCTGGCGACGCCTGGCACGCTGGCTCGTCGACGACGTCCCCGACAAGGTGATGCTGACGATGACGCAGGATCGCGTCGATCCGGGCCAGCCGATGAAGCTGACGGCCGAGGTTCTCGACGGTCAATATCAACGGCATCAACGACGCGCACGTCGTCGCACAAGTCACCTCGCCATCGGGCAAGACCTCGGACGTCGCCGCTCGAATGGACCGTCGAGCACGACGGCGAATACGGATCGAGCGTCGTGCCGGACGAGGAAGGTCTTTCACACGATCCGCCTGACTGCCACGCGCGACGTCAAAAGATCTGGGATCGGACACCGCGTTCGTTCGCGCCGTCCGCCGCCGACAGCGAGTACTTCGACGCGCGCCATGCGGGCGCCGCTGTTGAAGCGGATCGCCGAAGAGACCGGCGGCCGCTTCTATACAGAGGCAGACGTCCGCGTCGCTGCCTGAGGCGATCATCAGCTACAGCGGTCGCGGCGTGACGGTGGTCGAAGAACGCGACCTGTGGGACATGCCGGCGATCCTGCTGCTCCTCGTCGGGCTGATCGGCTGGCGAATGGGCGTTTCGCCGCGCGACGAGGGCTGGTATGAACGGACGTGGCTCCGGCTTCAGCCGACGATCAACGCCGACGCACGCTGATCGCCGAACGGCGCTTCTTCCGCGTCAAGCTCGGAGCCGATCGTCGGTGTCGCCGGTCGTCGTTTCTGTGCTGTCGTCTGCGCTGGCGTCTTCTGTCGCCAGGCTGCCGTCCGCGCAGGGACACCTATCTGCTCGTCATCACCGGCGTCGAAGGCGACGCTGAGCACGGCGAGCAGTTTCACAGAGTGGGCCACCGCGCTCATCGACGCCGCCAAGAACAAGGGCGGCATCCCCGAGGCCAACGTCACCTATCTCGCCGGACAAGGTCGAGCGCGATCCGGCGCGGATTCGCGGCCGGTCGACCGAGCGAGAGCGTCACGCAAGGCGTTCGCCGATCTGGCGGCGCGTGCCCGGCCGAGCGACGAGGTGTTCATCGTCGCTGTTCGGCGCACGGCAGCTTCGACGGCCGGCAGTCGGCGTTCAACCTGCCGGGACCCGATCTCGCCGTCGCCGGACTACGCCGACCTGCTCGACAAGATTCGATCGGCGCGCGTACGGTGTTCGTCAACACGCGCCAGCTCGAGCGGCGAGTTCGTCGAGGGCCTCGGCCGGCCCGGGCCGGACCATCGTCACGGCGACGCCGAACCGGCGGCGAGCGCAACGAAACGCGCTTCCCGCAGCATTTCGTCGGAGGCGCTTCACCGGCGACGCGGCCGACCGCGATCCGGAACGGCCGGATCTCGGTGCAGGAGGCGTTCGAATACGCGCGCACGAAGGTGCAGCAGGCGTTCGAGCGTCAGAAGGCTACATCCCGAGCGAGCATGCGACGCTCGAGGACGGCGGCGCGGGCGCTGGCGGCAGCGCTGCTACCTCGAGTCGGACCGCGCGCGCAGCCGGCGGAGTCGCCGAGCGTTTCGAATCCTGCGCTGCGCGCGGCGCTCGAGGAGAAGCGGCAGCTCGAAGATCAGATCGCCGGGCTGAGGCTGCGCAAGCCGAGCATGCCGCGCGGATGAGTACGACCAGGAGCTCGAGAAGCTGGTGACGGCGCTCGCGCAGAAGACGCGAGCCATCCAGCAGCTCGGAAGGAAAGAAGCCATGAGACCGCGCGCTCGGGCGTGCATCGCGATCAGCGAGCGCCGTCGGCGTCGCTGGTCGAACGGTCGCGCTACGGCGCCAGTTCGGCGCAGCGCCGTCGCGGGACGGCGGCCGATTCCGGCGTCGAGCCGATCCTGCCCAACACGCCCTACGACGGCAAGTTCACCTTCGTCAGGGTGCGCTACGGTCCGCCGGTCGGCTACGCGTCGCAGCGCGTCTTCTGGTCGCACGACTACCCGACCGGCGAGCGCAACTTCATGAGGATTCTGAACGAGCTCACCTACCTCGGCGCCGCACGTCGAGGAGACCAACATCCGTCGTCGCTCGACGATCCGGAGCTCTTCAAGTATCCCGCTCGTCGTACTCTGCGAGCCCGGGCCGTTCTTGCACGCTGACCGATCAGGAAGCCGCGAACTTCCGCGCGTACTCTGCTGAAGGGCGGCGTTCGTTATCGTCGACGACTTTCCGCGCCGGCGACTGGGAGCTACTTCGAAGACGCAGATGCGGCGGATCCTGCCCGGACGTCCGCTTCTTCGATCTGGATGCCTCGACGCCACGCACCCGGATGCGCTTTCCACTCGTTCTTCGAGATCGACGCACCCGACAGACGTATCCGCAACTTGCTACGACCAGGGCAAGCCGATCTTCCGCGGCATCTTACGAGAACAACGACCCGACCAAGCGCCTGATGGCGATCATCAACTACAACACCGACATTTCGCAGTTCTGGGAATTCTCCGGCACCGGGCTGCAGGCCGATCGAGGAATCGAACGAGGCGCATAAGCTCGGCGTCAACTACATCGTTTACGGGATGACGCACTAGGAATGGGTTCAAAGGGTTCCAAGAGTTCAAAGGTTCGCGGTTCAAGGTTCGGCTGTTCAGGGTTCGAGGTTCGTTCGGGTTCAAGCGTTTCCCCGGGCCCGGCTCTGGTTAGCAATACGTAGCG
>ERZ1370068.5353-contig-4377_pt1 | contig 97886 bp, 118 predicted proteins | sample MGYA00561227_ERZ1370068 | MGnify/ENA primary metagenome ERZ1370068 (study PRJEB38410, sample SAMEA6850437) | metagenome | study: Metagenomic assessment of the ecological functions of the soil: analysis of the soil microbiota associated with the...
TTATGCTTCGTTCAGTTACGTATTGCTCGTGTTCAGGTGAGCCGGATGATGCACCAGCGCCCCGGTGAAGGGCATGGCGTTCCCAGGTCGCCGGCCCGGCGATCGAGGAACGGGCGTGAAATCGAGACAGCGCGATCCTGCTGGCACCGACATTGCGCAGTTCTCTAGCAGTGCACGGGCTGGGAAGGAGAAGTGTTGACGGGGGCGTATTGGCGGCAGCTGTCGAACGGAAGGAGGCGATGGTATGCGTGCGCTGGTTCCGTGGACAGGAACGAACATGTTCAAAGACGAGATGGACGGCTGCTCGACCGTCTCTTCCGAGGCCTCGCCTGTGCGCGTTAGTACCTCGGAGAGTGGACATGAAGCTCGACCTGTCGGAACTGAAGGACGCCGTCATCGCAGGACTCGAAGGATTCGTGATCGTTCGAAGAAGTGAGCAATCTCGATCCGTGAGGACTGCTCATGATCACGGGCGAAGACACGCGAGGACGAGGGAAAGACGCGAAGCACCATCGCGTGGAGCAGGCCTGGGGCAGATTCGTGCGGACGATTCCGTTGCCGAGGCCGGTCGACACCGGGAAGACGACGGCCACCTTCAGGAAGGTGTCTTGATGGTGACTGCCGAAGACGGCGGTGGTGAGGAAACTTCGTTCGGTCAGGCCGGGTAGGAAGCCAGACGCGGGGCCCCAGGTTGGGGCCCCGCGTTCATTGCCGGAGGTCTGCGGGGAGGGGCGATTGTTCAAGCGGATCCTGGTACCCATCGACCTCAGCGACCGGAACCGCGGACCCTGGGCGTGGCGCTGGAGCTTGCGCGCCAGAACCGTGCGCTCAGCCCTGGGCCTGTGCCATGTCACCATCCAGAGTCGCGTTGGCGATGTCCGCGTCGGCCAGAGCTACGCCAAGTTCTACCTGAAGCGTCTCGGGGGCCACCTCGGCCGGGACAGCAGCTCGCGCGGGTGGCGGCGGCGCGGTTCACGGCGCGTGAGGCCCGTCGACACCGTGGTTTGCGTCCACGGTGAGCCCGCACGCGAGATCGTCCGCCTCGCGGCCGGCCGGAGGATCGCGAGCCTGGTCGTCGCCTGGCTCCCCGCACATGGTCGGAGCCGGCGGGTGGGCCTTTGTCGGCGACTGGGGAACGATCTGGCTACAAGGTCAGGCATCTTCCTGCCGTGCCCTAGTCCTCTTTGAGTGAAGTGACGGCGGGATCCCTCGAGCCTGTACTCCTGAGCTCTGACGGGTGACGTCGGGAATCCACGGCAGGGACGAAGGTGCGTCGAAGTCGCCGCGGCCAGGGAGCAGGCGGTCCGGCAAGCCGCAACAGAGGAGTCCAGTGTTCCCCACAGAGCCTGGGTGTCGGTGTGCAAGACGAGCTCCGGATTGAGTGCCGGCTCGTAGGCGAGGACGACGTCCAGGTGTGTCGGCGGCGGGCGCTCGCGCGGGCGGCGTGGTCGGCCGCGCACCCAGACGCCAGCGCGTGGCGCGCTCGCGCGTGCTGCAGAGCTCGTGCGGGCAGACGAGCTGGACCTCGGCGAAGTGCGTGACGAGGTCGCGCGCCAGCTCCCGCCACGCGCGGCGAGGCGCCGTGGCATCGACGATGACCGCGACGCCCGCGTCGGTCAGGAGCTTGACCGATGTACGCGAGCGCCCGATGCACGATGTCTCGCGTCGCCTCCGATTCGGGATGGTCGGCGAGGGCGCCGCTCGAACTTCAGCCAGGTCGAGCACGCGCGCCGGAATGGACCGCGCCGCGAGCGCCTCCACCGCGCTCCAGGCGAGCGTGGTCTTGCCACTCCCGGGAGCCCGGTGATCCAGACGGCCCAGCCCGCCGGCGGCGGCGCCGCGGGCAGCGTGGAAGGCCCGGCAAGCCGGCGCGCCAGCGCAGCGACGCGGCCGCGGCGCTCGCCAGAGGCTCCTGGCTCGTATCGATCGTCGGCTCCGCGTCGGGCGCGGCTTCGTACGGGACGTCGACGCCCGGGACGCGCGCTCCCGGGCGGCCGGCGTGCGCATAGATGCCACGCGGGCGTGGCCGCTCGTTCGCCGGGCCTCGCGCTCCCGGCAAACCTCGAAGCGGGCAGACCAGCTGCACTTCGGCGAAGCGCGGGATGGACTGGCGCGCGAGCTCGCGCCAGGCGCGGCGGTGCGCGGTCGCGTCGATGACCACCGGCCGTCCTGCCTCCGTGAGCAGAGGCCGCCATGTAGGCGAGCGCGCGATAGACGACGTCACGCTCGATGTCGCTGTAGGTCGACGATGGCGTAAGGATCTTGCGGATCTCGTCGAGCTCGAGCACGACAGGACGCCCTGTGGCATCGAGCTCGGTCGCGACGGCCCGGGCCAGCGCCGACTTGCCGCTGCCCGGCGGACCCGTGATCCAGATGGCCCAGCTCACCGCGGCGTTTCCAGCAGCGCCCGGACGCGTCGTCGGGATCGAAGCGCGCGCGGTCCATCATGCGACGCGCGAAGTGGATGAGCGCCCGGCGCAGCGGGTCCGAGAGCTCCGGGTACCAGAGCGGATGCGCGATGACGAGCGCGCGGAAGGCCAGGAACGGCGGCAGAGACCTCCAGGATCTCCCGTCGTGCGACTCAGCGCAGGTACGTCTCAGGAAGGCGCAGAAGAGGAACCGGAACGGCTCGGCCACGCCGGGCGCGGAGCCCGTAGAACAGGTAGTTGATGGCCAGCGCGGCGATGTCGTCAGCCGGCTCGCCCCAGACGCCGCGGCTCCGGTCGAGCACGCGAGAAATCGGTCCCGGCGCGGAAGAGCAGCATTCACGGGTGGAAATCGCCGTGGGTGCGGGACAGACGGTGGGAGCGGCCCGCGCAGCCGCCAGCGCGCCGGAGACCGCCGCGCGCTCGATCTCTTCGCAGACGTCCGGCATCAGCAGCGGATACGGGTGCGGGTAGCTGTCGAGGATGCCCATCAGGCACTCGCCGTGGCCGATCAGCTCGCGGATGCGCCGCTGGTAGATCGTGGGCTCGTCGCGCTTCACGGCGTGGACCTCGGCGAGGAAGCGCGCCAGCGCCTCGGCCCGGGCAATGTCCGGCTCCAGCAGCGGCGCCTTCAGCAGTCGCTCCAGATCGCGCCAGTAGAGAGTCCCGTCGACCTTCTCGACGAGCTGGAAGAATTCCGCGGCGTCCGCCACCGACGCCGAGCTCTCCCGATCCGGCGAAGGATGCCGACGTCCAGGCTGCGCGCGTGCCCGGAAAGTGTTGTAGGCGTCGTGGCCATAGATCGCCTGCCACGCGCGATCAGCCGGATAGTCGTGGCCGAAGCCCTGCGCCGGGCGCGTGCGCGACATCACCAGCGACCGCGCGGCGCCGCCGACCGTGCACTCGATCTCGAACGGGATCCCGTAGCCGAAGCCCTTGGGGTCGTCCAGCCCGTCGTCGGACGACTCGAGGGCCGCAGGCTCAGGACCTCGACACGGGCGCCGAACACGTTCTCGAGATACCGCGTCACCGCCTCGCGGCTCATCGCGGCGGGCGCGCGCGACGCCGCGCGAAGGGACGGCGGATCTCATGCGGCGCTCGCGCCCCGGGTCGACGCCGATCGTGGTGGCGCCGAGCGGCGGTGAGACCGGCGCGCCGACATCGCGCAACGATCAGGATCAGGCGTGCGGGTGCCGTGAAGCACCGACTCGGCGACCGAGCCGAAGATCATGCGCCCGAGCCCCCGTGCCCGTGGCTGGTCGCTGACTGATGAGGCTGCGCCTGCTCCGACTCTGCGACCTCGACGATCGTCGGCGCGGCCGGGCCGTACCAGACGCACGTCTTCACGCGGCTGACCCCGGCCTCCTCGAAGCCCTGCCGCGACGCCGTGCAGGTAGGTCTCGGCCTCGCGGATGAGCCGGGCTCGCTCCTCCATCCGATCGGCTGCCGGCGGTGTCGGCGCTCTCGGCGGCGCGCACGAAGCACGAGCTATCGCCGCGGGCTGCTCGCTCACGAGCTCGAGGGCGGTCTCCAGCGCGGCCTCTGCCAGGTCCGAACCGTCGAGCGGCACCAGGATGCGTTCGATCGCCATGACTCCTCCTCCCTTTGTTTGGGGCTCCAGCAGGAGCAGGAGCAACCGGTTTGCCAGCCGGCACGGCCAGCGAAGACGCGGTGTTAGGCGCAGGCGGACTCTTCCAGGTGAGGCAGCGATACTCCGCTGGGACGCTCTTCGCCATCGCGCCGGCCGCCGGATGGCCGCCGCGCCTCCGCCCGCCGGCCGCAGAATTCAGCGCCTTGGGCGGCCCGGCACCTCTGGCACCCGCCAGTTGCTCGGACTTGGGAGCAGGCCGATGAAGCCCAACAAGGCGCTCGCGAAGATCCCCCGACGTCGAAAGAAGCCACGCGCGAAGAGCACGCGCCAGCGCGACGACGTCGCCGCGGCCGGGAGGCTCGGCTCGACGCTCGGCACGTTCCGGGCTCTGTACTCCGCCGGCGCCCTCTCGCTCTCGGCAATGCCGGCCGTGGCGACCGCCCGGCGCTGCGGGCGGTGTCACCGCCTGGAAGGCGGCCTGATGTGCGCGAGGCCCAGTCAACGCCTCTGCTTCGGCCTGCCTCCCGCGTCTTCCTCGGGGCGTGGCGTCAGCTGGTCCGTTCTGGTTCTGGTGGGGTGGGCGCGGCCTCATCGCCTTCGTCTCTGGCTTCACTCGGACGTGTTCGTCATTATCTTTATTCCAGTGCCGGCCGTAGCTATAATCCGGCGCTCGTGGGCCTCCAGCTCCGCGCCGCCCGGGCGAGTCGGCTTCGTCATGCGCCACCGACTCCCGTCGCCTCGCTCGCCTCTGCCGCTCGACTAGCCGGTCGTCGCGCGCTATGATTTCGCCGTGACACCGGAGGCCGGTCTCGTGATCGTCATCGGCGCCGTTCTGGGCGACGCCGGCTCGCCCCCCGGGCCCGGGATCTCGGGCTCCGCGCCGCGACTCGTCCCGACAGCTTCTGCTCCTGGGCGCCTCGCCCCGGATTCTCGCGCGGCACGCCTCGCCTGCGATGAAGCTGCGTCCGGCGTCTCGGTGCTCGCACCGCCCGGCACGTGGTCGGCGACGCTCGGCGGCCTCGCTCCTGGCCACCGCAGGGCGGCGGCGCCGCCGGGCGAGCGCGGCCGGGACGCGTGAGCACGCGGCGCCGGCGGCACGCACCGCGTGACCGCTTCCGCCACGCTTCCGAGCAAGACGTGCGGAGCACGCCGGTGCGCCCGATGCGCGTGCCGATGACGATCAGATCGATCGCATTGCGACGGGGCGTAGTCGACGATCTGGCGCGGCGATCGCGGCCGGACGCGACCGCCGCTCACGATCGACAGTCCCCGGCTCGAGCGCGGCGAGCTGCGTCCGCACGGCGCCGCCGGCGCCGACGTCGGGTCCCGTGACCGGCGGGACTACGTGGAGCACGTGCAGGCGCGCGCCGAAGTGGCGAGCAGAACGCCGGCGGTGGTCTCGCCCGCGAGCCAGGGACGCGTCCGACGAGAAATCAGTGCGCGAACAGCACCTCGCGCATGAGCAGGGGCGTGGTCATGGTGATCGCCTCCTCTTGGGGCGACGTCAGGCCGCGAGCGTTCCTTGACGATCAGGACCGGGCATCCGCGCGTACCGGAGCACCTTCTCGGAGACGGAGCCGAGCAGGAGCCGCGTCATGCCGCCGAGACCGCGCGCCCCGACCACGACGAGGTCGGTATCGCGGGCGGCGGCGCCGCGACGATCGCATCGGCCGGATCGCCGGTGGGCGTCGAAGCGGGTCACGCGCGTGATCGATCCCTCGAGCTGCGCGGCGGCCCCTTCGAGCACCTTCTCGAGCTGGCCCCGGCGCTCGCTCTCGAGCTCCTTGAGCATCTGGGTCAGGTGGCCGCGCAGCGCCCCGGCGCGGAAGCCGGATAGCGGATCGGCTCGACCACGCTGAGCAAGCCGCAGCTTCGTCTGGCGCCCCAGCGGGAGCGACAGGAGGAAACCGGAGAGCCTGGAACGAATCCTCGGAGCCGTCCATCGCGACGAGCACATTCTCGAGCTTCTTGCGGGGCCGACCCCTTGACGACCAGCACGGGGCACGACACATGGCGGGCGACCGCGAGCGAGACGCTGCCCAGCAGGAACCGCTTGATCCCGCCGAGGCCCCGCGCCCCGAGCACCACGAGCTCGGCGCCCCATTCCCAGGCGGTCGGGCGATCTCGTCCTTCGGGTTGCCGATCGCGACGTCCGTCTCGATGCCGAACCCGCGCGGCGCCAGCGACGCACGCGCCTCGTCGACGACGCCGCCGCGCGTCCTCGAGCATAGAATGTTTGAACTCGTGGACCGGAGGAACGTCGAGTGTGAAGGTGGAGGAACATCACCGCAGTCATGATCCGAGCGTCGACGATGGAGGCAGCGGAAGCTCTCGGAGGAACGCGGTCGCGGCCACCGCGTCTTTCGATCCGTCGGTGCGGCTGGACGCGCATGGCCACACCGGGTAGCGCATGGCGCAGCCGCCCTCGACGCGCCCAGCCAGGCTCTGACCGGATCACGGAGCCGCCGGCGCGCACGCCACGCTCCGAGGAGTCGGCGGCAGCGCCTGAGATCGCGGGCGGGACACCCGATCATTCGCCGTGCCCGCGTTCAGCGCGATAGAAGCGCTGACCGCCGTGGGCGCCTTCCGGAACACCTGCTCGGCGACGCTTCCCAGCAGTGCGCGCGCTCGATGGCGCCCCGGCCGCGCGTGGCCATGGCGATGAGGTCGGCGTCCCAGGCCGCGGCGTCTTCCAGGATCTGCACGACCGGGTCGCCGAACCGAACCCCGCACTCGACCGCGACGCCCTCGAGCCCGATCGACGCGGCGTGGAGAGAGTCGAGCGCCTCGGCCTCGAGCCGCGCGCGCCTCCTGATCGGAGTAGGCGAGCACGCGGCCATCGTCGTCGACGATGGTGTCCGGGACCGGCGCCACGTGCAGCAGCCGCACCGATCGCGCCGGCGTCGCGCGCCAGCATGCCGATCGTATTGACCATGCTCTCGGCGTGCACCGCCTCGTCCAGTGGAACCAGGATCCAGCTTGGCCATGGCTGTCCCTCCTCGGTTATGAGGCCGCCAGCGCGCGCCTGGCGGCGAAGTACCTCATTCGGGGCGACGCTTCGCGTCGCGCGCGGTCTCGCGCGCCGCGCGCAACCGCCCGCTCGAGCTTGGCGAGGGCGCCATCGAACGCGAGCCGCTGGGTCGTCGCCACCGTCTGCCACGTGCACGGCGCGCGCCGGCGCTGGCAGCTTCGCCTCGAGCGCGCAGCGAGATCGCCTCGGCCGCCCTTGGGTCCGTTCTCGTCGGTGAACGTTGCACGGAACGCTGGTCGGCTCGACGGCGAGCGCGGCAAGCGCGCTGTCAGTCGGCCGTCACCCGTGCGCGCAGTCGCCGCGCTGGTGGGGCGTGTACTCGGAACTCGATCTTCATCGTGGTCATGAGTCTCCTCAGTCGGACAGCCGAATCTCGCCCGCCAGCACGCGCCGCTGCTTGCCGCGCGGGTCCACCGCAGCACGAGATGTCCCTCGCGGTCGACGCCGAGCACCTCGGCCTCGCCTAGGCGGCGCCCTCGCCCCGGACCTCGACCCGCCGGCCCGTCAGAATGTCCCGATCTCGCCACGCGTCCAGGACCGGATCAGCCCTCGGGCTTCGTAGGTCCTCACCCAGTGATCGAGGCGGTTCAGGATCATCCCGGCGAGCACGTTGCGATCGATCACGCGCCCCGTGGCTTCGCGCAGCGAGTCGGCGGCGAGAGCCAGAGCGGCCGAGGGCGGCGCTGAAGCGCGGTCCGGGTCACGTTCACGTTGACGCCGAGACCGAGGCATCACGTACTCGACCCGTTCGCCCTGGGCGGCGAACTCGACGAAGCGTTCCGGCGACCTTCTTGCCGCCGACCAGCACGTCGTTCGGCCACTTGATCGTGGACTGGAGCCCCTCCGCGCGGATCGCATCCGACACGGCGAGGGAGGCGACGAACGAAAATCCGCCCGTCGCGGGGCGCGATCGAGGGCGGTAGAGGACCGATGCGTAGATGTTCACGCCCGGCGGCGAGAACCAGGGCGTGGCGAAGCGACCGTGCCCCGCCGTCTGCGCGTCGGCGATGACGACCGTTCCCTCGGGTGCGCCCGCCTTCGCCAGGTCTCGAAGCGCGGCGTTCGTCGAGGTGACCGTGTCGACGAGCCGGATGTCGTGCTCGGCTCCGGGATCGAGGGTGCTTGCGGATGATGTCGATGTCGAGCTTCACGCCCCGGGGATTAGGCAACCCCGGTGCCATCGACGGACGTGAACGATATCGAGATGTTGAGATCAGCACCCTCGCCCGAGGAGTGTGGCTCCGTCGCCTCAGCGGTGCGCGCGCTCCCCCAGGAAAGGATCGAGGAGAGGTCGACTAGAATGCGTGGTGATGAGCGCGCCCGTTGGGCTATCCGGGGAGCTCGAGCGCGAGGCTACCTCTGAGAGACGGAAGCGTCGTCGACACCTGCGCCCGATCCGTCCCGATGACGCGCCCGAGACTCCAGGGCTTCACAGCCGGCTCCAGCCGCGAGAGCGCCTACCAGCGGTTCTTCGCGATCGTCCGGCGCCTGTCCCCGGACTGGGCTCGCACGCTGGCGAACGTGGACTACCATCGCCGGCTCGCGCTCGTCGCGGAAGCCTGGGCGGGCGGCGATCTTGTGGGGGTGGGCCGCTACGAGCCCACGGACGCGCAGGACACCGTCGAGAGTCGCGTTCGTAGGTGCGGGACAGCTGGCAGAATCGAGGGCTCGGCACGCACCTCTTCGACGCGATTCTCCGGGCGGCGGCGGCGCGGTCGTTCCGGCGCTTCAGGGCCTACGTGCTCGCCGACAACAAGCGCATGCTCGATCTCATCAGCCGCTTCACGCGGATCGAATCACGCACGACCGAGCAGGGCGTTACGGACCTCGTGTTCACGCTCGTCCCGGAGAAGCCTCCCGCCGAGCCGCAGCGCCGCGCGGCCGGAACCTGACCGCGCCCATCACCGCGGCCGGACCCCGCGCCGCGTACTCCGTCGACCAGCGATCGAGGGCGTTCAACCACGCCGCGACCAGGACGTTGGCATCACAGGGCCGTCCGGCGACGGCCTCGAGCTCCCGCACATCCACCGTGACGCCGAGAATCACGAAGTCCGGCCGATCGGTGGCCGGCGACCTCAACGAAGCTGGTCCCCACCGTCGCGTCCGCGATGTTCGACCCGGTCCGGCCAGACCGGCGTGGCGGCCAGCCCCGTGCCCTCGGTGGCTTCGATCGCCTCGGCCAGCGCCAGCGTGGCGATCGACGCGAAAGTCCCCACGGCGCCGAGCCGGAGCACCGGGCGAACGAGCGCCGCGGCGTGAACACGCGACTCGTCCCTCGGCGAGCACGACGGTGCCCTCCTGCATTCCGGCGTCGGCGAGCCGCCGGAGAACGGCGCCGGCGCAGGCGCTGGGACCGAAGAGGTAGATGTGGCGGCCGAGGAGATCGCTCATCAAATGCCGCCGGATCACGGGGATAGAGATCACGCTGCTGCCCTCACCTGAGCGAAGACAGGTACGCGGCGAGAGCCGTCACCTGGGCCTCGCTCAGCTCGAGGGCCGGCATGTGGGCGCTTGGTCGCTGCGAGGCGGGATCGCGGAGCCACCGTTGAAGGTACGCGACCGAGTACTTCGAGCCGACGTGCGACAGGTCCGGACCAATGGGCGTCCCCATCCGCCCCACGGTGTGGCAGCCGTAGCAACCGTTGCTCATGAAGTACTGTTGCCCTGCTCGGCAGGCTCCTGGGCGCTCGACGTGCCGATCAGCGAAAGCAGCAGCAAGAGCGCGAGGATCCAGGCGCGGCGCTTCATGACTACCCGAACAACGCCAGTCGGGATGTGTGCTCCGGGCGCCGGGGTCTTCGGGAGCATCACGGTCGAAGCCCGTTCTTGAACGTCGCGCTCACCTTGTTCTCGTCGACGGGCGCCGAGCCGGACGCTCCGCGAGGGCAGGCCGTAGGTGCGCTCGACGCGTCGACTTCTCGTCCTTGTCCTCCTTTTCTTCCTTCTTCTCGCCCTTGATCGTGAGCACCCCCTCCATGATCGACACCTGGATTTCCTTCGGGTCGATCGCGGAGCACCTCGACCTTCATGATCAGAGCGTCCTTGTTCTCGCTCAGATCGAGCCTCGGCGCCCACTCTCCCATGGCGAATGATTCGCCGTCAGCCGGCTCGAAGAAGCGGTCGAAGAGCTGTTATCTCGTTCTTCAGGGGCCCACTCCGGTCACGGAGACGCATGACCCTGCGCCTCCTTCCGGGCGTCCCTCACCGGGGACGCCCACCAACATGGAGCAACGCCAATGCCACGATGGAACAGTCGGAGATTCGGAGGGTTGAGTGGCATCGACCCGTGTTGGGGTGGGGCATGGTCGCCTCACGCGGGGCGCCAAGCGCGCGCGGGCACCGAGTTGCAAGATAATGGCGCCGTAGGCTATCCATCAGGAGCCGGGGCGCTTCGACGGGAACCACCTTCTCCTGGTCCTCAACGCGGGGTCGTCGTCCATCAAGTTCTCGGTGTACGAGGTCGGCGAGCAATCGGCGGCGCTCGCGCCGCTCTTCCGCGGAGAGGTCGACGGCCTGGGAGCGCGCCCGCGCCTTCGTCGCGCGCGACGAGGCCGGGACGCGGGCTGGCCGACGAGGCGCTGGCGGCCGGCGCGACCACGACGACGGGCTCGGCGCGATCCTCGCCTGGATCGAGGCCCGCACGGCGAACGCCGCGGTGATCGCCGCGGGACACCGCGTGGTTCACGGCGGTGTCCGTTACGCGAGCCCCGTCCGCGATCACGCCGGAGGTGATGCGAGAGCTCGAGGCGCTGGTGCCGCTGGCGCCGCTGCACCAGCCCCACAACCTCGAGCCCATCAAGGCGCTCGCGAAGCGTCGCCCGGCTCTGCCGCAGGTGCGCGTGCTTCGACACGGCCTTTCACACCGACCCAGCCGGCCGGTCGCGCAGGCGTTCGCGCTCCCGCGGGCCCTCGGCGAGGCCGGTATCAAGCGCTACGGGTTCCACGGTCTTCCTACGAGTACATCGCGAGGCGTGCTGCCCGAGCACCTCGGCGACGGCGCCGACGGCCGGGTCGTGGTGGCTCACCTGGGCGCGGGGGCCTCGATGTGCGCGATGCGCGGCCGGCGAAGCGTCGCGACGACGATGGGCTTCACCGCCCTCGAGGGGCTGCCCATGGGCACGCGCACCGGCACGATCGACCCGGGGTGATTCTCCACCTGATGACCGAGCGCGGCATGTCCGCTCGGCGAGGTGCACCGAGCTCCTGTACAAGAAGTCGGGACTGCTCGGGCTGTCGGGCGTGAGCTCGGACGTGCGCGATCTGCTCGCCAGCGACTCGCCGCACGCGGCCTGGGCGCTCGACGTCTTCGTCTACCGCGTCGGCCGCGAGCTCGGCTCGCTCGCCGCCGCGCTGCGGCGGGCCTCGACGCCATCGTGTTCACCGCGGGGATCGGCGAGCACGCGGCGCCGATCCGCGCGCGCATCTGTCGCGACGCGGCGTGGCTCGGCGTCAGCTTCGACGACGGAGCCAACCAGCGCGGCGGACCGTGCATCAGCGCCGCGGGCAGCCGCGCGACGGCGTGGGTCATCCCGACCGACGAGGAGCTGATGATCGCGCGCCACACGCTCCGCAGCGCGACGATGGCCGGCATGCCTACGGCGAAGGTGAAGACCAGCGGCAGCGCTGGTCCCGCCGGAGATCTGAGACAGAAACCGCGAGGTGTCCCCGGATCGGTTGGACGTCGGCAGCTGCCGCCGCTATCCGGCTCACGGCATGCTCTCGACGAGCGAGGGAAGGCGGACGCTGCGAACGGCTTCGCGAGAAACGCGGATGGCGCCCGCGCGCCATGGACGCCGTCCGGCTCGCCTCCGAGGCGAAGCCGGTCACGACCATCGACGGCGTCGGCGTGGGCAGCCGGCGGGCCGCCCGCACGAGGTCGAGACCGTCGCCGTCGGGCAGACGAGGTCCAGTGATGAGGAGCGCGAGCGGCTCCCTTTCGACGAACGCCAACCCTTGCGCCGCGGGTTCCGCGCCGAGACGACCCGGAAGCCCTTGCGACGAAGCAGGCGCTCGTAGCTCGCCACGAGATCCGCCTCGTCGTCGACGACCAGGATCGGCGCCATGGAGGGCGCGTTTACACCGTTTTCACGAACGCGCGCAGCAGATCAGGTCTCCGTGATGATCCCGACGAGCTGGCCGCCGTCGACGACCGGCAGGGCGCCGATCCGGTGGTCGAGCATGAGCGCGGCGGCGTCCCGTGGATCCCTCGCCGGGGCTCACCGTCACGAGCGCCTTCGTCATCACCGACGCGACGGTCAGTCGCGCGAGCAGGTAGTTGATCTCCCAGACCGACAGGCTCGTCGCGGGCGACGGAAGGTTGAGCCGGATGTCGCGGTCCGTGACGATGCCGAGGAGCTTCGGCCCGTCGGTGACCAGCAGGTGACGGATGCGCTTGCCGAGCATGATCTGGCGCGCCTCGAGCACCGGCGTGTCGGGATCGGCGGTGATGGGCTTGGCGGTCATGAGATCGCTGACCTTCATGGTCGCCTCCCTACTCGCCCTTCTTCTGTCGGCCGCGGCGGCGGCCATGGCGGCGAGCAGCGCTTCTGCATCTGAGCGTGATGCTGCTGCATCATCGTCGTGCATCTGACTCCATCGATGCCCGTCATCTGACCCATGCGGCCCTGCATGGCGCCCATGCCCTGCATGCCCTTCATCTGCTCCTGCATCTGCTCCATCTGCTCCTCCATCTGCCCCATCATCGTCATCATCCGGGTCATCTGCTCGTCCTCGGGGTCCGGGCTCGGCGAGCCGTCCTTCGCCTTCTGCGCGATGGCGGGGCCAGACGACACCCAGCACGGCGAGCCAGCGCGAAGATCGACGCGACAGCTTCGTGGTCATCGTCTGCTCCGTTTCGCACTCTTCCGCTGCACGGTCAAGACCGGGCACGGTCGCGGCGGCGACGACTCGCCCGGCCACGCTGCCCCAGGAACAGCTTCGCGAGCCCGGAGCGCCCGTGCGTGCCCATGACGATCGAGGTCCGCGCGCTTCGACCTGGCGAAGCGGACGATCTGCTCGTGCGCGACGCCCTCGAGCACGGCAGGCCTGGCGCGCGCACACCGGCCTTCTTCGCCTTCGCCAGCAGCTTGCCGAAGCTGCTTCTGGGCCCACGCCCGGTTCGACGCCGCGATCTCGTCGTATGACCTTCGGCGAGATGTATCCCTCGCCCGCCACCGGCACGACAGGGCTGAGCGACGTGGGCGATCAGCAGCTGGCCGCGGCTCGGCCTTCGCCATCTCGATGGCCTTCTTGAGCGCGGCGTTCGACGCCGTGGAGAAGTCGGACGGGTGAAGAATGCGACGCATCATCGGATGGTCTCCCAGGCGGCGCGGGCGGCGACCTGCGCCGCGCGTCTGACGCATCAGGAACACCGGGATCTCCGCCCGCGCGCAGCACGGCCGCGGCGATCGAGCCGAAGAGCAGCCGGCTCAGACCGCCTCCGGCCGTGGGTCGTCATCGCGATCAGGTCCGCGTCTCGACGTCGCGGGCAGCGGCGAGGATCTCGTCCGACCGGCTCGCCGCTGGCGCACCGTGGTCGGTCACGCGCACGCCTCGCGCGCGAAGCTCGCCGGCCGACCGACGCCAGGTACGCCTCGGGCGTCGGCGTGCAAGCTTTCTCGACGTCGTCGATGACACGTGAGCCGACCCTCGACGGCGAGCGGCGGCGCCGGCACGACGACGCGGAGCGAGCGCGACCTGCATGTCGAGCGGCCCGGCGATTTCCAGGATGAACGGAACGATCGCCTCGGCGACCATCGAGCCGTCGAGCGGCACGAGCGCGCGCCTATACATGGGCAGCTCCCTGCCGCCTGACGCGCGCCGCGCGGGACTTCCGAGCGGAGCGCTGGTCGGCACGAACGATGAGGATCGGCGTGGTCGTGCCGCGCAGCACCGACTCGGCCACGCTGCCGAGGATCGAGGCGCCCGAGACCGCTCCGGCCGTGCGTGCGACATCACGATCAGATCGGCCTTCTGCGCAGATGGCGGCCTCGACGATCGCGGCGGCGGCCGGGCCGTACCACACGTGCGGCTCGACGCGCTTGAATCCCGCGATCCGCCAGGCGCCTGACGACGGCCGCCAGGTACTCCTCGGCCTCCCGGACCGCGCGTCACCTGGGCCTCGACCGCGTCGGCGCCCGGCCAGGGCATGCGCCTCGGCCGCGCGGAGCAGGCTGATCGTGGCCCCGCTCTTCTCCGGCGAGGTCGCACGCGCGTTCCGACAACGCCGCCTCCGCGAGCATCGATCCGTCCATCGGAACCAGGATCTTGTCGAGCTTCATATGCCCTCCTCGCGATCGGTCGTTCGGACGCACGCGCACGCCTCATGGAGCAACGCGCGATGCCAGCGGGCAGACGCGAGCGAAATTCAGCGTGTTAACTCACGATTCGGTCGAAGAAGGGTCGTGGGGACTACGAGGCCACGGGTGGGACATCGCTGCCCCGCGAGCCGGGCGTCAGCCGCGGATCTGGTACTTGTTGATCAGGCGGTGGAAGGTCTTCCGATCGATCCCGGCGGCCTTCGCCGCAGCGGAGTACGTTGCCGGCGTGGCGCTCGAGCAGATCGCGCAGGTACGAGCGCCTCGAGCACCTGCATCCACTTGTCCTTGGCGTCCTTCAGCGGCAGGTCGTCGCTCGGCGGCAGGGCAGGGCCGTCGCCGACGACGGCGACGCTGGCGCGCCGTACCGCGCCGCCGCCCTGCAGCAGATAGTCTGGCAGATCGCCGCGCGTGACCCGGTCGCCGTCGGCCAGCGCGCACGCCCGCTCGACGACGTTCTGCAGCTCGCGCACGTTGCCCGGCCACGCATAGGCCTCCAGCGCCTGGAGCGCCGCGTCGTCGAAGCCGGTGACTCGCTCGCCGCCGTAGCGCTTGAGGAACGCGTGCGCCAGGAGCTTCACGTCACCGGCGCGCTCGCGCAGCGGCGGCAGCTGGATGGCGATCACGTTGACGCGGTAGTACAGCTCACTCGCGGAACTGGCCCTTGGCCGCCGCCTCGCGCAGGTCGCGGTTGGTCGCCGACACCACGCGCACGTCGACGTCGATCTGGGCGGTGCCGCCGACGCGACGGAGCTGGCGCTCCTGGAGCGCACGCAGGAGCTTCGCCTGGAGCGCCAGCGGGAGCTCGCCGATCTCGTCGAGGAACAGCGTGCCGCGGTCGGCCACTTCCATGAGGCCCGCGCTTCGGCTTGCACCGCGCCCGTGAACGCGCCCTTCTCGTGGCCGAACAGCTCGGACTCGAGGAGCTGCTCGGGCAGCGAGGCGCAGTCGACGGGCACGAACGCCTGCGCCGCGCGCGGGCTGTTCGCGTGGATCGCGCGCGCGATCGAGCTCCTTGCCGGTGCCCGACTCGCCGAGCACCAGGATGTTCGCGTCCGAGCGGGCCGCCTTGCGCACGAGCTCGAAGACCTTCGTCATGGCCGGGCTCCGCCCGATGATGGTTCTCGAAGCCGAGCGTCCCCTGGAGCTGCTCGCGAAGGTTCCGGTTCTCGAGCTGGAGCTCGCGCTGGCGGAGGCCGCGCTCGACCGCCATGCGCAGCTGATCGCACCGAGAAGTTCTTGGGCAGGTAGTCGAAGGCGCCGTCCTTGATCGCGGCGACCGCGGATCTCGATGGTAGGCGAACGCGGTGATCAGGATGACCGGCAAGGCCGGATCCATCTCGCGCGCGCGGCGCAGCAGCTTCCATCCCGTCCATGCCCGGGCATCTTGAGGTCGGTGAGCAGGAGGTCCGGCACGCTCCGCCTCGACCAGCGCGAGCGCCCGGTGCGGGTCGGTCGCGGTCAGGCACTGATAGCCCGCCCGCTTCGAGGATGCGAGCGCAGTTCTCGACCATGTCCGGCTCGTCGTCGACCACCAGCACGCGGCGCGTCGTCACGCGAGGTCTCCCGGCCGGGCGCGCGGAACGTCAGGACGAACGTCGTCCCCTTCGCCCGGCGTGGAGCTGAACGTCGACCGTGCCTCTGATGCTCGCGCACGATGCCGTAGCGAGATCGGACAGCCCGAGCCCGGTCCCTCGGCCTTCGTCGTGAAGAACGGGTCGAAGATCTTCGGCAGGACCTCGGGGGAATCCCCGGTCCGGTGTCGCGGCACGACGAGCTGCACGCGCGCCAGGCGGCTCGGCTGCGGCGCGCGTCTCGATCGAAGATCTCGCCGCCGGCCCTGCACCGCGTCGCGGGCGTTGGTCAGGAGGTTCATCACGACCTGCTGCAGCGCGTTGGCGTCGCCCCAGATCGGCGGCAGATCCGGGCGTCAGCGCGCGCCGGACCCGTGACGCCGTCCTTGACGATCGTCTTCTCGACGAGCAGCAGCGTCTCGTCCACGACGCGATTCAGGTCGACGCGTCCGCGACTGGCCGGACGAGAGCGGGCGAACGACAGGAGCCCCTGGGCGATGCGCGCGACGCGCTGTGCGTGGCGGTGGATGACCCGCAGATCCTCGGTCGACGTCGTCCGGCAGGGGCTCTGGACTCGGCATCGAGCAGCATCAGCTCGGCGCGCGACGAGATGATGCCGATCGGATTGTTCAGCTCGTGCGCGAGACCGGCGGCCAGCGTCGCCGAGCGCGGCGAGCTTCTCCGACTGGCGGGCCGCCCGCTCCAGGCCACGGCGCTCGGTGATGTCCTCGATCAGCAGCACGGCGCCCGCCGGCAGGCGCGGCCTGGCGAAGGAGGCTCGCCGCTCACGTTCCAGGCGACGTGCTCTCCACGGAGCGTTTCGTGCTCGACGGCGTCCAGCTTGAAGCTCGTCGATGTCGCCGCGCAGCAGCCGCTGCAGCGGCTCGGCCACCGCCTCGCGCTTGAAGTTCGGGTTCACGTCGAAGAGGGTCCGGCCCGCCAGGTCGCGCTCCGGGACGCCGCACCACCGCTCCATCGTGCGGGTTCCAGGCGGTGATGCGGCCCTCGCGGTCGAGTGCGATGAGCCCTTCGCGCAGGCTCTCCACCACGCTCCGGATGTACCGCGTCGCGCTCGATCGCCGCGGCGGTCAGCGACGCCACGCGGCGCCGCTCGCGCGCTCCGAGCGTCGGCCACGAGTCCGACGCTGATCGCCGCGCCCAGCAGCACGACGATCGCGGATCGCGCGCGTTGGCCACGTCGACGCGCTTCGATCGTCGGCCAGACGAGGACGGCGTAGGCGGCCGCGGAGACCACGGCTACCGCGACGCCGCGGCTGATGACCGTAGTAGGTACGCCTGGAGCGCCGCGATCAAGCGGGAGCGCCAGGTAGAAGGCGTTCCGCGCGCCGCCCGTGAGATGGATGAGCGTGAGCGCGAACGATCTGGTCGATCACAGGAGCACGTAGAAGTTGAGCCGCAGGCGTGGCCGCCGGCCGCCACCAGAGCGCGGCCTCCACGGCGATGCTGTAGAGCGAGGAAGCCGCCACGGTCGGGACGAGGCGCGCTCGCCCGTCGGTATTCGTCGGGCGCCGAGGACGAGCCAGCACGACGAGCGCGACCAGTGCGCGAGCGTCGCGCAGCAGCGGCAGCGCGAACAACACGCGCGCCGCCGATGCGACGCGGCGAGCCGGTCGATCACCGCGCTGGCGTCGAGCATCCCCGACATTATAGGGTGCGCACGGTCGCCGTCAAGGCGTCCCTCCTGAGGCAGAGGTTCTCGCACAGGACTCGCGTAGACTCTCTGCGTGCCGACGCTCGGGCCGGAGGAGATCTCGCGAGCGGACGCACCAGGATCGACTGGGGCCACGGTGCCTCTCCCGAGAGTCCGGCGCTTTCTCCAGGGCCCCCAGCCTCGCGGCGCGGAGCTCCTCCGAGCCGCCCGCATCTTCGTCGAGTTCGTGCGAGGCTTCCGGGCGCTCCACTTCGTCAGGCCCGTGCGTGACGGTCTTCGGCTCGGCCCGCTTCAAGGAAGACCACCGGTACTACGGGCTCGGCGCGCGAGGTGGGGCAGGAGCTGGCGCGAGCCGGGCTTCACGGTGATGACCGGGCGGCGGCCCGGGCATCATGGAGGCCGCCAACCGCGGCGCCACGCGAGGTGGAGGACGCTCGATCGGCTGCAATATCGAGCTGCCCAGCGGAGCAGAGCCCAACCGCTACCTCGACCGCTGGATCACCTTCCGTCACTTCTTCGTGCGCAAGGTCATGCTCGTCAAGTACTCGTACGCCTTCGTCGCACTGCCCGGCGGATTCGGCACGCTCGACGAGATCTTCGAGACGGTGACACCTCGTTCAGACCGGCAAGATCAAGGAGTTCCCGATCGTTCTCGTGGTGCGCGACTTCTGGGAGCCGCTCGTCGAGTTCCTCCGGACACGGCCGCTCGCCGAGGGAACGATCGGCCCCGAGGACCTCGAGCGGCTGACCATCACCGACTCGCCGGCGGAGGCTGCTCGGTCCGTCACGGATACCGCGCAGCGCCGCTTCGGTCTCACCTACGGCCCGCGGGTGCAGCCCCGCTGGTATTTCGGCGAGCGGTAAGCACTCCGCGCCGTCGGATCAGTACAGGTGGCAGGCCGACCTGATGACCCGGCGCGACCGCCTTGATCTCGGGCGAGACCCGCGAGCACTCGCTCCATCGCGAACGGGCAGCGCGGATGGAAGTGGCAGCCCGCGGGCGGATCGATCGGCGACGGCACCTCGCCGCGTCAGGACGATGTCGTCGCGCGGGCGCATCCGGATCGGCCGGGCAGCGCGGCGGCGAAGAGCGCCTTCGTGTAGGGGTGGCGCGGGTTCCGGTAGAGCCGCCTCGGTGTCGGCGTGCTCGACGATGCGGCCCGAGGTACATCACCGCGGTGCGGTGGGCGATGTACCGCACGGTGGCCAGGTTGTGGGCGACCAGCAGGTAGCTGAGCTGCTGCCGCGCCTGAAGGTCCTTGAGCAGGTTCATGATCTGCGCGCGGATCGACACGTCGAGCGCCGAGACCGGCTCGTCGAGGACGATCAGCTCGGGATACGAGGCGAGCGCGCTGCGCGAGCGCGATGCGCTGCCGCTGGCCGCCGCTGAACTCGTGCGGATAACGGCCGGCCGGCGTCCAGCGGACAGGCCGACCTGGTGCAGGACTTCCGTCGACGCGGCTCCAGCTTGCCGCCGCGCGTGACCCGCCGGTTCACGACGAGCGCCTCGGCGATCGTGTCGCCGCACCCGGAGCCGCGGGTTCAGCGACGACCACGGGTCCTGGAACACCGCCTGGACCCGTGTGCGGTAGTCGCTGCAGCTCCGCGCCGGCGAGCGCGTGGATGTCGCGGCCGTCGAGCAGCACGCGGCCCGGCGGTCGGCCGCTCGAGTCGCAGCAAGCAGGCGCGCCGTCGTCGTCTTGCCGCAGCCGGACTCGCCGACCAGGCCGAGCGTCTCCTGGCGCCCGATGGTGAAGCTGATGCCGTCGACCGCCTTCACGTGGCCGGTGGTGCGCGCGACGAGCAGGCCCCGGGTGACCGGGAAATGCTTGCGTGAGGTCTCTCGACGCGGATCAGCGGCTCGCGTCGGCGATGGCTCCGCCCTCCAGCAGCGCCGACCTCGTGTGTCGGCGCCGACCGCGAACGGTCGGCGGGTACTCGCGGCGGCAGCGATCGTCGACGTAGCGGCAGCGCGACGCGAAGCGGCAGCCGACCGGCAGCGCGGTGCAGCGGCGGCGGCTGGCCCTCGATGGACGGCAGCCGCTCCGCCGCCGCCTCCATCCGCGGCACCGAGGCCATCAGCGCCTCGGTGTACGGGATGGCGCGGCGCGCGAAAGAGCGCGCGGATCGGCCCGCTCTCGACGATCCGCCCGGCGTACATCACCGCCGACCCGGTCGCACATTCGCGCCGACGATCCCGAAATCGTGGGTGATGAAGAGCATGCGCGAGCCGCGTCCGCGCCTGGATCTCCTTGAGGAGCGTCAGGTACTGGAGCTGGATCGTCACGTCGAGGCGCGGTCGTGGGCTCGTCGGCGATGAGCACGCGCGGCTCGCCGGCGACGGCGATGGCGCCGACGACGCGCTGCTTCATGCCGCCGCTCATCTGGTGCGGGTAGGCGCGCAGCCGCTGCGCGCCGGCGCGGCGACCTCCACGCGCTGCAGGGCCTCCTCGGCCCGGCGCCAGAGCGCCGCGCGCCGCTCGGCGCGGCGCATGCGGAGCGCCTCGACGAGCTGGTTGCCGATGGTGAACACCGGGTTCAGCGAGGTCTGCGGATCCTGCAGGATCATCGCGATCCGGCGCCCGCGGACGCGGCGCATCTCGGCCTCGCTCTTGGTGACGAGGTCCTCGCCCTCGAGCAGCACCTGGCCCTCGACGATGCGGCCGGCCGGCTCCGGCAGGAGGCGCAGCACGCGACAGCGCCGGTCATCGTCTTGCCGCAGCCCGATTCGCCGACGAGCCCGAGCGTCTCGCCCTCGCGCAGCGCGAAGCTCACGCCGTCCACCGCCCGCACGACGCCCCAGCGCGTGCAGAGATGGCGTGCAGGTCGCTGCACCTCGAGGACGACCGGCGCCGCGGCATCAACGGCGCCGACTCATCAGACCTGCTGTGCAGCCGCGGGTCGAGCCAGTCGCGGAGCCAGTCGCCGAACAGGTTGAACGCGAGCACCACCAGCATGATGGCGACGCCGGGCACGACGGACGAGCCACCAGGCGCTCGCGATGTGGCCGCGCCCGTCGGCCACCATCTGGCCCCAGGACGGCGTCGGCGGCGGGATGCCGGCGCCGAGGAAGCGAGAGCGAGGCCTCGACGATGATGACGAAGCCGATGTGCAGGGTGAGCAGCACCATGAACGTGTTGAGCACGTTGGGCAGGATGTGCACGGCCATGATGCGCAGCGTGCGAGCAGCCGCGCACCCGGGCCAGCGCGACGAAGTCGCGCGCCTTCACGGCGAGCACCTCGCCGCGGACGACGCCGGGCGAAACCGCGCCCAGATGAGCACGGTGATGGCGATCGACCATCGTGCCGCAGGCCCTGGCCCAGGCTCACCGCGAGCAGCAGCGCGATGAGGATCGTCGGGAACGTGAGCGTGGCGTCGACGACCCGCATGAGCACGCCGTCCGTCCGTCCGCCGAGATAGCCGGACACGATGCCCACCGACGAGGCCGACGCCGCCGCCGGCGAGCAGCGCCGCCGCCGCCACGATCAGGCTCACGCGCGCGCCGTAGATCAGCCGGCTCAGGACGTCGCGGCCGAGGAGCGTCGGTGCCGAGCAGGTGCTTCGTGCTCCCGCCCTCCTGCCAGGCGGGCGGCAGCAGCTTGTCGGGCAGCGACTGCTCGGTGGGCGAGTGGGGCGCGATGAGCGGCGCCAGCGACGGCGACGAGCGACCAGCACGACGATGATGAGCGAACGAGACCCACGGCAGCCGCGCGCCAGGTCGCCGCCCGGACCGGGGCTCCGCCGGACGACCTGCGGCGAGCCCGCGCCGGCGAAGCCGGCGTCGATCGGCTCGCTCGAGCCGCGCCATCGGGTCAGGCGTACCGGACCCGCGGGTCCAGGTAGGCGTAGAGGATGTCCACGCCGAGGTTGACGCCGAGCACGATGATCGCCTTCAGCAAGATCGACCGCCTGGAGCAGCGGGTAGTCCCGGAAGATCACCGCCTCGTAGGTGAGCCGCCCGACGCCCGGCCACGCGAAGACGGTCTCCGTCACGATCGCGCCGGTGATCAGCAGCGCGAAGTAGACGCCGAACAGCGTGGTCACCGGGGATCAGCGCGTTGCGCAGGCAGTGCTTCCAGATCACCGACGGTCTGCGAGAGACCCTTGAGCCGCGCGAGCTTGACGAACTCGCTGCCCAGCACCTCGAGGAGGCTCGAGCGAACGAGCCGCATCATGCCGGCCACCAGGAACACGCCGAGCGTGATCGCGGGCAGCACGTAGTGGCGCGGGCCGCCCATCCGCGCCGACGGCAGCCAGCCCGAGCTGGATGCTGAAGACGTAGATCAGCACGATGCCGAGCCAGAACGACGGCGTGGCGATGCCCAGCACGGCGATGGCGCCGGAGACGCGGTCGATCAGCGTGCCGCGGTAGACCGCGCGCCAGCACGCCGAGCGGGAATCGCGATGGCGACGCGCGCCTGATCATGGCGCAGCGGCACCAGCGCGCAGCGTGTTGGGCAGGCGCTCGAAGAAGACCTCCGCGCGCCGGCTTCCGGTAGCGGATCGACTCGCCGAGGTCGCCGCGCACCGCGCCCGCGAGGAAGATGCCAGAGCTGCTCGTGGAGCGGGCCGGTCGAGCCCGAGGGCCGCGCAGGAGATGGGCGCGGTCCTCGCTGCGTGGCGTCCTCGCGCAGGAGCAGGTCCGCGGGATTCCCGCGTCACCCGCGCCAGCGGCGAAGACGATCACGCGCCAGGACGAACGAGCGAGCAGCACGCTCTGGAGCAGCCGCCGCAGGATGAACCGCTGCACCGGCGACGCTCGGCCCGGCCTCAGGGCCAGCGGGTCGCCGCTTCCGGGCGCGGCATCCGCTCGGCGACGTCGCCGAACTCGTGCCGGCCGGGAATCGGCTTGAAGCTGCCCGACGCTGCTTGGGGTTCACGGCCCAGGTAGCCCATGCCCTCGATGATCGGCACGGCGATCCAGCTCTTGGCCACCATGCTCGATCATCCGGTTCGTGGCCGCCGTGCGCTTCGCGTCGTCCCGCTCGGCGCACCACCGCCTCGTAGGCCTTGTCGGCCTCCTGGCAGAGCGCCGGGCAGTTCTGCGGATCGCCGAACAGATGCTGGACGCCCTTGGAGACGAACGTCGTCGCGTAGCGCGGCGATCGGCTCCGGCCGTCCGGCCGTGCGATACATCGACGCGGTGCCGACGAGCCCCTTCTGCTCGCCTCGCCCCATGGGATCGAACGCGCCCCACTCCACCGTCTTCATCTCGACCTTGACCCCGATCTTCTCCCAGAAGCCGGCCACCGCCTCGCCGATCTGGCACCATGAACGGCGTGCCCGGGCAGCGCGGTGTTCCAGAACGTGAGCCGGAAGCCGCCGCCGTGGCCGCGCTTCGGCGAGCAGCTGCTTGGCCCGCGCGCGGATCGTAGCGCAGCGCCGTCTGCGACCAGTCATCCCAGCGCGGGATGGTCCATGTCGCTCGAGTAGCTTGAACGACGCGAACGGCATCGGCCAGCGCGCTTCCTTGCCCATGACGTGGTCGATGATCTGCTGCCGGTCGATGGCGAGCGACAGCGCCTCGCGCACGCGGACGTCGTTGAGCGGCGACGACTTCGCCTCGGGCGTGTAGAGGCCCCAGAACTGATAGATCGGCCTGCATCGTGCCCGGCACGCTGACGACCTTCATCCCGCCGGCGCGCGCCTCCTTGACCGCCTCGGGGCCGATGCTGGCGATCGACGCCTCGCCGGTGCGGACCATCGCCAGGCGCGTGCTCTGCTCGGGCACGAGGAGCAGCGTCAGCCGCTTGAACTGCGGCGTGCCGCGCCAGTGCGGGCACGTGACGGCCTCGTACTCGATGCGGTCGCCGGGGACGCTGCGGACGAACTTCCACGGCCCGCTGCCGACCGGCTTGTCGCGGAAGCCCTTGGCGCCCGACCGTCTCGATGTACTTCTTCGGCATGACCGAGCCTTCCATGAAGACGGCCCGCGAGAGGCTCGCCGCGAACTGCGGAATGACGCCCTTGGTGTAGACGCGCACGGTGAGGTCGTCCACCACCTCGATCCGATCGACCGCGCGCCGGAGGGCCGCGGCGCCCGAGGAGATCGACTCCGGGCGACATGACGCGCTCGAGGCTGAACTTCACGTCGTGGGCGGTGACCGGATCGCCGTTGTGAAACCGCTGCCCCTTGCGCAGATAGAAGGTCCAGCTCTTGCCGTCGGCCGCCTGCTCCCAGCGCTCGGCGACGCCGGGGCCGATGCCGCCGTTCTCGAGGTCGAATCCGACCAGCGAGTCCCAGATGGGCGCGTGATAGTGGGCGTGCGGGGCGCGCGTGTCCAGTGATCGGGTCCATGACCTGGGCGCCCAGGGTGTCGAGCGCGATGACGAGCGTGTCCCTTGTCGGCGGCGCGCGTGTCGAGCGCGACGCCGAAGACCAGCAGGGCGCCGAGCGCCAGAGATAGCAGGGTTCGTGTCGGCATCGTTTCTCCTTTGTGCGGGCCATTCTTCACAGCGGCGTCCCGGTGTCAAGCTTCTGACGGAACCGACGGCGCCGGGCGAGTATCGACGGCGCCGGCGAGGTCGCTTCGGCGCGCGATCGAGGAGGCCAAGAGCCATGCATTTCGGGATCTTCGTCGAGGAGATGCGCTACGGAGCGAGCCAGGTCTCGGCGTTCCGGGACGCGCTTCGAGCTGGCCCAGCGCGCCGAGGCCTGGGGCCTCGACTGCGTCTGGCTCGGTGAGATCCACTTCACGCCGAACCGCTCGGTGATCTCGGCATCGCTCCAGGTCGCCAGCTCGATCGCGACCCGCACCCGCGCGCCTCCGCGATCGGAACGGCCGTCACCGTGCTCCCGCTCGAACCATCCGCTGCGCATCGCCGAGGAGATCGCGACGCTCGATCACATCAGCGAGGGCCGGCTCGAGTTCGGGATCGGCCGCAGCGGCGTCGCGCGCTCGTACGACAGCTACGGCATCCCGTACGGCGAGAGCTCAGGCGCGGTTCCGCGAGGCGCTCGAGATCATCCGGGAGGCCTGGAAGGGCGAGCCGTTCAGCTACGAGGGCGAGTTCTACCGGTTTCAGAACACGACGGTGCGCGCCGCGCCTGTTCCAGGACGCCGCATCCGCCCATCCGGATGGCTGCCAACGAGCGAGGAGACGTTTCCGGCGGTCGGCAGGATGGGCCTGTCCATCTTCGTCGGGCTTCGCGCCGCCGAGATCTCCGATCTGCGCGCGCAGCTGGCGCCTGTACCGGCAGGCCTGGCGCGAGGCGGGCCACGCCGGCGATCCGAGCGTATATCTACGGATCCCGGTCTACGTCTCGACCGACGGAGCAGGGCGCGATCGACGAGCCGCGCGAGAGCCTCACGCACTTCTTCGGGCGCCAGACCGAGCTGGCGCGCGCGGTGGTCGGCCGCGCCGGCGCCGGCCCCGCCGATCGCCGCCAGCGCGCACGCCGAGCGCATGGCGCAACCTCTCTTACGACGACATCCTCACGCAAGAAGGTGGCGTTCGGCACCCCGGGCGACGTGATCGATCGCCTGACCTAGCTCCGGGAAGAGCTCGGGCTCGACGGGATCATCGCCGAGCTGAATCCGGGCGGGCGCATCCCGCTCGAGCTGGAGACGCGGAGCCTGCGTCTGCCTCACCCACGAGGTGATGCCGGCGTTCAAGTAGCCGAGGATCGGGCGCCGACCCCGAGGTCTCCCTATTTCTTCTCTCTCTGGAGCTCCCCGCAATATGTCCGAGTCCAAGATGAAGTTCTGGCCTGACGGCAGCATCATGACCTGGATCTTGTCGCTCAGCTTCTGAACCATGGCGTACCGCACGAGCTCCGGAGTCAGCGAAGCAGCCAGTTTTCTGTTCGCCTCCGCCTCCTTCTCGGCGCGGAACAAAATGGCGCTGCCTTCTCCCTTGGCCCTCTCAATGGCCTGCTGAGCTTTGTGCTTTTCGCCTTCAATCTTCTGTTGCTCTTCCAGGGCGCGCTGCGTGGCTATCTGTTTATCTTCGATCGCTTTCTTGAACTCCGGGTTGAAGTCGATGTTGTCCAGAAGCAAATCGACCACCTCGATCGAAAAGGGCGAGAGCTCTCTCTCCAGTCTTTCCCGGACGGCCTTTCTGATGTTTTCGCGGTTGGGCGCAATCTCGACGCTCTTGTATTTCACGGTTTCATCCTTGAAATTCTGAATGACCCTCGATTCAACCAAGACATTGAAAAAGTTGGGGCCGACGGTCCGATAAAGCTGTTGGATGGTTTGCGGAGAAACGCGGACATTGAGACTTGCTCTGACAAAGACATCCTGGCTTTCTTCGCTGAAGGCGTTGAGCTTGTCGAACACGCGACGCTGCACCTGGATGTTGGCCAGCACGACGTCGCGCCAGGGCGCCACAAACTGGAGTCCCTCGCCGATCTGGCCTTTGATGCCGCCAAATTCATAGACGACACCGATATGGCCGGCCGGCACCTGCGTGAACGGAGGCGAATAGAAAGTGCTAAAGGCCATGAGGGCAAAGGATCACGATCACGCTCCCCCGGTCTTAGCAGACTCGCCAGGTAAAGCACCTTGGCTTGCCGGTAGTCACCGATCTCCGGCAAGTTTCTCTGGCTGTGAAAAGGAGCGCGCGCGACCACCGCAAGGACGACCATCCAGATGACATACCGACATCGGCTTATCCCTCCCTTACGCCGCCTGGTCAGCGGACGGCCCTGACTTTCCTCTCTTCACCCTTGTCTCGACGCGCTAGGGGTCCGCTTGTAAGGTCCGCCTTCTTCTGAGCGCGACACCTTCGGGCGCGAGGTCATCAGGTTGACTGATCACCACGCCGCCGCGCTCGCCTGTTGAGCAACCTAGTCGGCTCTGGCATCGCGAATCGACGCTCGCGCCTTCTCTCGACATTCATCGCAATCGCCACCATCTTGTGAACGCCTTGGCGTGCTCGGCCGTCTTCTTCATGACTTCGCTGTCATCTTGCCTTGCTGCCGAAGCCGCAGCCGGGCATCAAGATCGGCGCACCTGAGTTCTCTCACCACGACAGCTCTCTCCTCGGAAAGGCCCACGATGTTTCGATTCGAAACGGCGACGCAACGGCGTGCCGGCTAACGTGCGGCGCCTGCGTCGTCTTCGCGCTGCAGTTCTTCCGGGTGACGGCGGTGCGCCTGCCCCGGCTTCTTGCCGTAGCCCCGGTTGCACTCGTTGCAGAATTTCAGCGCCTCATCCGTGAGCCGCTTGCAGGTTAGGGCACCTGACCATGTCGTCCTCCATCCGCAGGCGTCTTATGCCCGTGATTGTTGATTATACAAGATATATGATATAGGCAACGCGATGACTTTCGCAGGTCGCGCGCTCGACCGATGATGAAGGGACAACCGTCGTCACCTTGGCGACCGACGGCGGAGCTCGCAGACGACAAAGCGGGACGCGGCTCGATCGCAGACTGCTGGATGGCAGGTCAGGGCAAGTCGAGCCGCCAAGAGCGGGCGGATCGATGACGCTCGCTGGTGGCGCCGATAGGGCGGTATGCGCCCTGTGGACTAGCGCGTGGCGGTTCAGCCGAGGACGATTCGGACGCGATGTGTCTTCCCGTCATCGACGAGACGGATGCTGAGATCGCCTGCGAGAGACGCCATCGACCTCGACTGACGACACGCCCCGCGACACGCCTCGGGGGTTCTCGACGACAGATCATAGCGCGCGGAGCGATAGCGGAACACCATCTCGAAGCCGCGCCACGCGCCCGGGATACAGGGGTCGATCACGAGCTGCGTGCCGCGGAGCCGGAACCCGAGAATCGACTCGAGCCCCGGCCCGGATACATCCACCCCGCTGATCCCGTGTACCACGTCCAGCCGCCGCGGCCGACGTGCGGCGGCTCGGCGTAGACGTCCGCCGCGACGACGTACGGCTCGACCTTGTAGCGCTGCGACGCTCGCGGCGGTGCTGGCGTGGTTGATCGGATTCAAGCATCGCGAAGAGCTCGGCGGCCTTGTCCCCGTCGCCGAGCGCCGCGAAGGCGATCGCCGGCCAGATCGCCGCATGCGTGTACTGCCCGCCATTCTCTCGGACGCCGGGCACATAGCCCTTGATGTAGCCGGGCTCCAGCGGACGTGTCGTCGAACGGCGGCGTGAGGAGCAGGACGACGCCGTCGGCGCGACGCACGAGGTGTTCGTCGACGGCCGCCATGGCGCGCTCCGGCGCGCCGGGTCGGCCGCCGCCGAGATGACGCTCCAGGACTGGGCGATCGAATCGATGCGGCACGCGTCGTTGACGGCGGCGCCGAGCGGCGTCCCATCGTCGAAGTACGCGCGCCGATACCAGTCGCCGTCCCAGGCCTCGCGCTCGAGCGACTCCTCAGCGCGCTCGCATATGCCGCGCCACCGCTCGGGCGCGCTTGCCCTCCCCGCGCGCGTCGGCCAGCGCCAGCCCATTCGGACAGCACGGCGTGAAGGAACCACCCGAGCCAGACGCTCTCACCCTTCCCTTCGGCGCCCACCTCGTTCATCCCGTCGTTCCAGTCCCCCGTCCCCATCAGCGGCAGGCCGTGGCGCTCCGACCGTCAAGGCTGTGGTCGAGCGCGCGCGCACAGTGCTCGAAGAGCGTGCCCTGCTCGTCGGAGACGCGCGGCTCGAAGTACGACTCGAGCTGTCCGACCGCGAGCTTCGGGCCCTTCGAGGAAGGGGACGACTCTCGTCGAGGACGGCGCCATCGCCGGTGACCTCGACATACTGCGCGACGACGTACGGAGCCAGAGCAGGTCATCGGAGATCCGGGTCCGGACGCCGCGGCCGCCGGGCGGTGCCACCAGTGCTGGACGTCGCCCTCGACGAATTGCCGCGCCGCGGCGCGCAGCACATGCTGCCGCGCCAGCTCGGGCGCGGCCACCGCGAGCGCCATCACGTCCTGAAGCTGATCGCGAAAGCCCATACGCGCCACCGGCCTGATAGAACGCCGACCGCGCCCAGACCCGACACGCGAGCGTCTGGTACAGCAGCCAGCGATTGAGCAGGATGTCCATGGAGCGATCCGGCGTCGTGACCTGCACCGTACCGAGCAGCTCGCCCCAGCGCTCCCGACAGCCTCGCAGGACCGCCGCCACGTCACGGGTCCGGTAGCGAACGATCAGCTCCCTCGCCTCCTCGGGACTTGCCGCCTCGCCGAGGAGGAACACGACCTCCGCTCGGCCCCCGCGGGCAGCTCGATCAGCGCCTGGAGCGCGCCGCACGGATCGAGGCCGGCACCGACCCGTCCGAGAGCCGCTGTCTTGGCGCGAGCGCCGCCGGCTGATCCGGTGAGCCGTTACGACCGAGAAATTCCGTCCGATCGGCGGTCCACGCCGTTTGGGTCCCGCCGAGATCGGCAAACGCCACGCGAGCGCCGAACTCGCGTCTCCACGCGTTGCGCGCGAACATCGCGCCCGTCTTCCCGTCGATCTCGGTGACGACGAACGGCGCGGCGGCGGGCCGCGACACGCCAAGGACCCATTCGACGTAGGCGGTCACGGACAGCCGCCGCGGCCCGTCCGGACTCGTTGGTCAGCGTGAGACGCGAGATCTTGATGGAGTCGTCGAGTGGCACGAACTGCAGCAGCTCGAGCGAGATGCCGTGCGAGACGTGTTCGAAGCCGCGTGTAGCCCTGCCCGTGGCGGATGACGTAGGGCGAGGCCTCCTCGCGGATCGGGAGCGCCGTCGGCCCCCACAGATCCCCGGTCTCCTCGTCCCGGACGTAGATGGTCTCGCCCGGCGGATCGCTGACCGGGTCGTTGGACCAGGCGGTGAGCTGGTTCTCGCGGCTATTGACCGACCACGTGTACCCCGAGCCCGACTCGGAGACCTGGAAGCCGAAGGCTCGGATTTGCGATCACGTTGATCCACGGCGACGGCGTCCACCGTCCCTCGCCGAGGACCGTCACGTACTCGCGTCCATCCTCCGCGAAGCCGCCCAGCCCGTTGTAGAAGCTCGAGATCAGGCGCGCGGCCGCCGCGACCGCGGGCGCCGGCGGCCGCGCCGCCGCCCGTCGTGGCAGAGCGAGCGGAGCAGCGTCGGGTCGCTGCGCCCGCGCCACCTGCTCGGCCAGCGTCCCGCGCCGGCTCGACAGCACCGCGCGGGCCGACGGACTGGAGCACGTCACGTTGCGTCGCCGTGAGGCGGTCCGCCCGCACGATATACACGTTCCCCTGCGGCTCGTGGCCTTCGTGAGGCCCGGCCGACTGGCTCGTGCGGACAAGTGTCTCCAGCAGCGTCTGCAGATCCTGAACGTAGGACGGCCCACGCTCGTTCAGGATCGACGAGATCGACCGCGAGCCGCTTCATCCGCCAGTACTCGTGCGGCGCGAAGCAGCTGCCGCACGATGCCCACGTCCTCGGGCTCGTCGATCTGAACGCAGCACGATCGGGAGGTCGCCTGATATCCCGTGCGCCCACAACGCATCGGGGCCTTCCGCTTGACGTGCGAGTAGATCCGCGCGGAGGCCGGAGCGTGCGATCCGAGTAGAGAACGCGACTGGCGAGGCTTTGGAAGAGATGGGCCTCATCGGGGCCCATGCCGAGGTGGTGCTGTTGAACTTGCGCCTGCGTCCACGCCAGCGTCGCGGCGCGGTCGAACGTCGCCGGATCGCGATACTTCTCGGCGAGGCCGAGGGCCTCCGCGCGCGACGGCGCGACGAGCGTCGAGAAGGTGACGCGTACGGTCTCGCCCGGCGGCAGCCGCACGCGACGGCGCAGGCTCACGATCGGATCGAGCACCGCGCCGGTCGTGTTGGAGAGCGGCCGGCCGTCGATCACCGCCGCCGGTGTCCGGATCCCGCGCCCGCGGCCGAGGAACCGTGCCCGGTCGGTCTCCCATTGCAGCTCGCCGACCGGGTCGCCTTCCACGACGGCCACATGGGCCAGCCAGACCGGGACCTCGCCGCGTGACCGCGGCCGGCGTCTCGCCAGCAGCGTGTCGAGCTCGGGTACGCATTCCGTCTCCACACTCAGGTTGGAAAACGCCGGGTGGGCCGCATCAGCCGCCGGCGGCGCCAGCACGACTTCGGCGTACGACGTCACCTCGATCTCGCGGCTCCTTCGTCCCGAGGTTCGTGAGCGAGATGCGCCGCACTTCGGCATCGTCCTCCGGCGACACGATCACCTGAGCGTGGTCCCGATGGCGCCATCGCGTCGGACGATCTCCACCCGATCCTCGGAGAACGTGACCTCGTAACTGTCCGGCGCGCCGCCGCGCGGCTGGTAGCCGGCCGACCAGCTCTCCCACTCTCGACATCGCGAAGGAACACGTACGTGCCCCACGCATCGCGCGTGACGTCTTCCCGCCACCGCGTGACCGCGAGATCACGCCAGCGGCTATATCCGGAGCCGGCCGTCGTCAGCATCACCGCATACCGTCCATTCGAGAGCAGCTGGGTACGCGGCAGCGAGCCGTGCGGCGAGTCGAAGTGCCTCACGACCGGCGGAACGAACTCGCGCACGTCGCCGACGCGCCTGCACCTCGTCCGCGCGCGGGCCGCGCGACCGCCACGTCACGTGGCGTCCGTTCCTGAAGCAAGCAGCTCGGTGGCCTGGACGATCGGCTCGGCACGGAAGCGCGCGCGCATCGCGCCGTCGTGGACGACGTTCGCGATCGCGACGATCACCATGCCCTGGTGGTGCGCCATATACGCGCGAACCACCGCGACCGGACCGCCCTCCGGAAGCCTGGGGCGCGGTGTAATCGAGCGCCTCGTAGAAGCCGTAGGCGCCGCTGGCCCGGCCGCCGCCAGGCGCCGGAAATTCTGCACCGCCGCGGTCGGATCGATCATCGCGGCCAGACCCGGTCGCGTAGGGCGCGATGACGACGTCCTCGCTGAGTCCGCGTCGCAGTCCTATGCCCCGGCACACCGAAGCTCGAATACTGGTAGGTCATTTCCAGATCGCGCGCGTTGTAGCCCGACTCCGACACACCCCACGGCACGCCGCGCTCGGCGCCATACCGGATCTGCCGTCCCACGACGAGCCGCGATGTCTGCTCGAGCAGGCTTCCCACCGGCGCGGGCATGACGAGCAACGGCATCAGGTATTCGAACATCGATCCCGACCAGGACACGAGCACCGAGTCCAGCTCCACCGGGGTCAGGGACCGGCCGAGCCGGAACCAGTGCGAGACAGGGACGTCGCCCTTGGCGATCGCGACGAAGCTCGCGAGCCGGGCCTCCGATGCCAGGAGATCGTACCGACCCGGGTCGAGGCTTCCGTCCGTGACGCGGTACCCGATCGCGAACAGCTTCCGCATCGGATCGAAGAGAAAGCCGAAGTCCATGGCGCCGACCATCGCCCGAGCGTTCCGAGCCAGGATCGTGAGGCGACGAACCACCGTCTCGGTCATGTCGAGGTCGCGCGCGTGGCTTTCGACGGTGGCGCAGAGCGCCTCTGCCCAGACGAGGACGTCCCGTGTGCACGCTCTGAGGATCTTCGTCCGACCAGCGCCCGCGCGATGTCCGCACCGCTCGAGCGCGTGTCTGCAGCGCCGCGAGCCGTGAGGCCCACTCGGTCCGAGTCGAACGGGGACTCCCGGACCGTCGCCGAGACGGCGTCGAGCGCTTCCATCAGGCGCCCGCGGGTGACCTGGCCGAGGCGCGCTTCGCCGGCCGCCACGACGGCCGACAGGCGGACGAGCAGCGCGGTGTCCTCGATCCCGGCGAGCGCCGACCGATCAGGGCGCGGGCGCTCGATCATCTCCCGCGCAGGCGTGCGCGAGCGCGATGAGATGGCCGGCGAGATTGCCGCTGTCGACCGACGAGACGTACTTCGGCTCGAGCGCGTAGCAGTGCGTCGTGTCGTACCAGTTGTAGAAGTGGCCGCGAAAACGCTCGAGGGCGTTCAGCGTCTCGAGCGTGGCCTCGAGACGCTCGACGGTGTCGAGCGTGCCGATCCAGCCGAAATCGCGCGCGGCCACCGTGGACAGCAGATACAGCCCGATGTTCGTGGGCGACGTGCGATGCGCGATGACTGGGCTCGGCGTCTCCTGGAAGTTGTCGGGCGGCAATGCGTGGTCTTCGGGACCGACGAAGCGTCGCGAAGAAGCGCCACGTCCGCCGCGCGATCAAGCGGAGGTCCTGCGCATCCGCCGCCGAGAGCGGCCGGGTGGGCGCAGTGCTCCGCGGCAGGCTGATCCATCGCGCCACCGCCGGCGACACGGCCCACAGCATCAGAAAGGGCAGCGCGGCGGGCCAGGCCTCTGGGCGCCCCCACGCGACGGCAATCGCGGCGGCGGCGGCGAGCGCGACACCGCCGCCCATTCGACGGCAGAAGCCACGGAGGTCGAGACGGAGACCGGCCTTCGGCCTGCGCCGCGGTCACCCATTCCAGCAGCCGGCGATGCGTGCCGTACACGCGGACGAGCGTCCGCACGATCGCATCGCTCATCAGCCAGGCCTGGTGCGTCAGCATCGTGATCGTGAGCCCGATCTGCGACGCGGCCAGGAAGAGATCCCGGCCGACCGCGCGAGTGTAGCTGCGCTTCGAGATGCCGCGCCCCCGGGGATCAACCCGCCCAGCACCGGCAAGAGCGAGGGCACGGCGACGGTCGCCAGGACGAAAGCGCTCCACACCATGGGCGAGGTGCCCGGCATCACCCACGCGACGACGAGCGTCAGAAAGGCGGCGGGCGCCGACACCGTGCGGCGCAGGTTGTCCAGCATCTTCCAGCGCCCGATCACCGGGATCCGGCTTCCCAGAATCCACGGAAGCAGCTGCCAGTCGCCACGGGCCCATCGGTGCTGGCGCGCGCCGCCGCGACCCCGTAATGCGATGGGGCGCTCTCGAACAGCTCGACGTCGGTGACGAGACCCGGCGCGCGCGAACACCCCTCGAAGAGATCGTGGCTCAGCAGCGCGTTCTCCGGCACCCGTCCCGCCAGCGCCGCCTCGAACGCGTCCACGTCGTAGATGCCCTTTGCCGGTGTACGACCCTTCCCCCAAAGGTCCTGGTAGACGTCGGACACCGCCGCCGCGTACGGGTCGATGCCGGCCGGGCCGGACGAGAGACGCTGGAAGAACGAGCCCTCGCGTCCGGGCAGCGGCGGCGTCACTCGCGGTTGAAGCACCGCGTAGCCTTCGACGACGCGCCGCCTTCCGGGATCGAGCCGCGGCCGATTGAGGGGATGCGCCATCGTCCCGACCAGCCGATCGACCGCGCCTCTGGGCAGCCGCGTATCGGCGTCGAGGGTGATGACGTAGCGGATGCCGGAGGGCGCGACGGCGCCCGTGGCCACGAAGCTCGTGTCCGTCGCCCCTCGCAGGAGGCGATTCAGCTCGTGGAGCTTGCCCCGCTTGCGCTCCCACCCCATCCACGCTCGCTCGCTCTCGTTCCAGAGCCGCCGGCGGTGGAAGAGCAGGAATCGCTCGCCTCCATCCGGCGCGGCACCGTGACGCCGGTTCAGGCGGGCGATCCCCTCGCGCGCGGCCCCCAGCGTTTCGTCATCGCCCGGCATGCGTTCTGTGGGCGCATCCATCCAGTCGGAGAGGATGGCAAAGCGAAGATCGCCGGCCGGATTCGCCAGGTAGTGCACCTCGAGCCGCTCGATCTGCTCCTCGACTTCGGCGCCGTCCGTCAACAGCATCGGGACGACGACCATGGTTCGCAGAGGCGATGGCACGCCGTCGCGCAGCTCGAGCCGAGGCAGCACTGCGGGCGTGACGAGCGCGGTGACGCTTCGATTCAGCAGAGCGATCGCCAGGTCCGAGGCCGGGACGGCGGCCAGAAGTGCGAGCACGAGCAGGCTCATCGGTCCGACGCCGAGTGCCCCGGCTGCGAGGAGCGGCAGGGCATGAACAGGACGCCACTGAGGACGGCGATCGTTCCAAGATATCCGGGCGTCGCCGCCGCGACATAGAGCCGAAGCAGCCGGCGCACGGGCGGCGCTCGGTAGCCGAGCGTCCGCTCGAAGGCCAGGCGCCCGTTGCCGATGAGATAGAAGCCGGGATCGGTCCGCCGGTCGTCGTCGGCCGCGGCCGCGCGGTCGCGCGCGCGCCACGGCCGCGCGCGCGACCTGCAGCTCGTGCTGGCCCGAGCCCGCGCGCGAGCTCTTCGACGGCGTGCCGATAGGCGTCGCGGGTCGCGAAGTCCATCGCGGCGTAGTTCGGGCCCTCGTGCAGCACCTCGTCGACGAGGCTGACGCTCTCGAAGAACTCCGTCCAGTCCAGCGCGGACATCAGGCTCATGCTCATGATCACGTTGCGGACGGTCACGTTCATCGCGGCCTGCCGCTGATGCTCCACGCGAACGATGTCGTCGGATGTCGTCCCCTGCGCCTCCAGCCGTTGATCGAGCCAGCGCAGGGCCGGAGTCACGGCGCGATCTTGCTCCCGAAGCCGCTGGACGAGCTGCACCGCGAAGGCGGTGACCAGCCGAGCCGCCCTCGAATCGCGCGAGGCCCGTCGCCGTCGGCGCGACGGCACCGTCGTCGCCCGACGCCGAGCAGCTCGTCGGCCAGGACGTCGGCCTCCTGGCGCGCCGCGCGCCCGCGAACGATGCTCTCCGCCAGGCGCCGAAGATTCTCGACGAGCACGACGCGCAGCGTGATCGCCACCGCCCACAGCTCGCCGATCGTCAGCGGCTGCACACGCTGGTAGGCACGCACGAACCGCCGGAGCGATTCGGGATCGAGCCGGCTGTCGGTATGCGCGACGAACGCCCAGGCGATTCCGTAGACGCGCGGATAGCCGGCGAGCGGTCCGTCGACCAGCTTGGGCAGCTCCCGATAGAACCCGGGCGGCAGGTCGTCGCGGATCTCGCGCAGCTGCTCGTCCACGACGTGGAAGTTGTCGACGAGCCATTCCGCCGCCGGCGTGATCGCGCGCTCCTCACGGATGGCGTTGGCGATCACGCGATACGAGTCGCGAAGCACGCGGCCGTTGTGTTCGACGCGCTGCAATAATCGCCGCCCCCGGCCAGCTCGCCGCATGACGACCCTGGGCCGCTGCCAGGCTCTCGGCGTGCTGCTCGAGTCGCTCGATGCCGAAGAGCTCGGCGCGGATCGGGTCGTCGGGGGACTGCCGGGCTATCCTCACGCGGCTTTTGTTCAGGGTTTTCTGCAGGGGCTAGAACGGAGGGGCGGGTCCCGGCTGGGCGCAGCAGGCCATTCGGGTTCGGCATCCCCATGCGCCGCAACCAGCGGAAATGGGCAATCACGCCTTCCCGCAACGATCTGTGCTCGGTGTATGTGACCTCAAAGTCTCGACACGCCTGTTCCACCAGCTTCGAGATCGCCGGGTAGTTGACGTGGCTGACCCTCGGGAACAGGTGGTGTTCGATCTGGAAGTTCAAGCCGCCGAGGAGCCACGCCACGACCCGGCTAGGCCGGGCGAAGTCCACGGTCGTCTCCGCCTGATGGATCGCCCAGGGCCGCTCGATACGCCCGGTGGCCGCGGAGAGGGGCGGAAACGCCGCCTCTTCCACGCAGTGGGCCACCTGGAACACCACGGCGAGGGTGATCCCGAGCACCAGCGCGGCGATCCCGTAATGGATGAGGACCACATTCACGGGGTGGAGAAGCATCGGGACCCCGAATGCACAGGCGAAAAAGGTCGCCTTGCCGGCCACCAGGAAGGCGAGGTCCACCCGGTGGGGCGGCGGATTCGGTGGCTGCCGATTCGGCCGGCAATGAGCCTTCGGAAATCGTCGACGAGCTGCCACCTGATCGCGAGAAAGCCGTAGAGCGGCCAGAGGTAGAGGTGTTGCCATCGGTGAAAAGTGAGTCGGCGCTGATGTGGCGTGACCCGGCCGAAGATGCCGAGGTTGAGGTCGCTGTCGTAGCCGGTGACATTGACATACGTGTGATGGATGACGACGTGCTTCCAGTGCCACAAGTACGAGCTGCCCCCGATCAGGTCGAGCGTCATTGCCGTCAGCTTGTTGATCGAGGAGTGGTCGGAGTACGCCTGATGGCTGCCGTCGTGTTGAATGTTGAAGCCGATACCGGCCGCGGCAAACCCGAGCAGGACGGCCAGCGGCACGCTCTGCCACCACGCGTGGGCCACGAACACGAGCAGCAGGTACGTGACAGCCAGACCGGCGAGGAGGATCGCCGTCTTCAGGTACATCTCCCAGCAGTCGCGTCGCCGCCGGCCGGTGACCTGGAAATACTCGTCGACTCGCCGCCGAAGCTCGAGCTGGAAGGCGCTATCCGTCCCGAATTTGAGAGCTCCTCCCGAGGTCATCGTGACTGCTTTCCGAGCAGGTACTGGTCGATCCCATCCTCGATCTCGCGAGGGAACGACGGCGCAGCTCCCACGAGCTCCAGCTGGTAAGTGCGGAGCATGATCTCGCGGAAAATCGGCAGCGCTGCGCGGCCCCGGTCTCCTTGTCGCCCAGGGTGCGGTTGTCGTCGAAGCCGATCCGGACCGCCACCGTGACCCCCTGCCGGTCCGTAGGTCGATCCCACGAAGAGCGCATCACGAAAGTCGCTCGTCGTTCCGGTCTTCCCCATCACCGGGATCGGGAAGTCGAGGCCGTAGAGGGAATGGGCGGTGCCTTCCGGAATGCGGACCACCCCCGCAATCCCTCCTGGATGAGGCTCAGGTGTCCGGAGTCGAACTCGAGCGCGGTTCGGGCCGCCTCGTAGAGCACCTCGCCGGAGGCGTCGGTCACGCGATCGATGATATACGGGTCCAGCCAGGATCCCGGAGGCCATCGCGCGGTAGGCGCCCGCCAGCTCGAGCAGCGCACTTCTGACGCCCCCAGGGCCGTGGTGATGTATGGCTGCAGCGGTGTGCGGATTCCCAGCTCGCGCGAGGCCTGGATCACTCTGCTCAGGCCGATCTCACGGGTGATCCACACGGCGACGGCGTTGCGGGACTCGGCCAGCGCCTGGCGCATCGGGATCGGCCCTTTGAACTCGTTGTCGTAATTGGCGATCCACTTCACCGGACGGTCAGCCCCCATGGGTACCGCGATGGGTTCGTCGGGCACCGTGGTGTCGAGCGTCAAGCCCTGGCGGAACGCGGCCAGATACACCAGCGGCTTCCACGCCGAGCCCGCCTGGCGGAGGGCGCCTGTCGCGCGGTTGAAGTCGGAATATCGCGCATAACGATTCTCGTAAAAGTTCCGCCCGCCCGCCTCGGCCAGGATCGCCGCGTCCGCGTTGCGTAGTACAACCACCGAGCCCTGGATCAGCCCCTTCGCCTGAGGGTGCCGCTTCTCGTAGAGGGCGAGGCCGGTCTCGAGCGCCTCGTTGACGATGGTCTGCACCCGCTGATCCACTGTGGCGTGGACCAAGATCCGCCCCTGGAAGAGATCCTCGACTCCGAAGCGGCCCGCGCGGTGGTGCCTTAGCTCGTCGAAGACAGTGTCGATCGCGGCGGGGGCCTGCGTCTTGACCGGGTTGTTCGTCACCTTCGCCACGAGCACCGGCTCGGCCTGTAAGCGCTTCGCGAGGTTCCCGGGGATGTAGCCGTTACGCGCCATCAGGGCCAGGATCTCGTTGCGGCGGCGCAGGGGCCGCGCGTTGCCGGGCACCGGGAGATAGTCCCGCGGCGCCTTGGTGATCCCCGCCAGCAACGCGGCCTTCCCGGCGTCCTCCATCGTGTAGCTCGACAACGGCTTGCCGAAGTAATACTCGGAGCCGGCGGCGAAGCCGTAACGTCCGTTGCCCAGGTAGTTGAAGCTGGCGGAGCGCGCGAAGATCTCGCGTTTCGCCTGCTCTCGCGATCCGAACCTGCGGCTCATCTCCTCCTCGAGCCAGAGCGCCAGCCGCACTTCCTCCAGCTTCCGGAAGAGCTTGTTCGTGGTCAGGACCCCACGACCACGGAGAGGAGCCGCCAGGTCAGCTTATCGCGAAACAGAGTCGAGTCGTTCTCGCGGCTCCGCCGGTCCCGCAGGAAGTAACCGCGTACGAGCTGCTGGGTGAGCGTCGAGCCACCCTGGGGGAGCCGCAGGCGGAATCCATCGCCGTTCCACCACGAGCCGACAGAGCTCATCGCCGCCTTGTAGAGCACCCGCGGCAGCGCCGGTAGTCCACGCCGGAGTGGGCGAAGAAGTTCTTGTCCTCGGCCGCCAGGATCGCGTGGCGGAGGACCGGCGGCACCTCGTCGTAGGAGACGACCTGGCGGTACTCCCGCGCGAGCTCGACGAGCACCGCGCCCCGTGCGTCGTAGACTTTGCCGATCGTCGAGGCTCGAACCGGATAAAGGGCTCGAGGTCAGGAACGCCGCTCCGGTCGAAGTAGATGTGCTGGGCCAGTCCCCACGTCGTGACCACGAGCGGTAGCAGCGTCATGATGAGCACCGCGAGCCACACGGCGCGGCGCGAGCATGCGGACCGCAAGCGTCGCCCAACAAGGGCGACGGCCAAAGCACAAGAACTCATCGGGCCCGCCTATTGAAGCTTGGTCTTGGGCGTTGCGCCGTGCCTGAGCAGTTCGTCGCCGCCTTCGCACAGGCTCGTCACGACGACCGGGCAGCGCGCGCTCAAAGGTCGCGTACGCGGCGCGGGCCGCGTCAGCATCGGCTGCTACTAGCGTCGATCGCTGGCCATCGAAACAGCACCTGGCGCCTGCGACTGCAGTGGCAATCAGGTTCGCTCGATCTGCCTAGGTCGAGCATCTCCGGCAGATACGGAACCGCCTCCGTCAGCTCGATCCGGGTCACGCGCTTCATCCGCATGACGATCTCCTGAATCCGCGAAAGCGCCTCCAGGATCTCGTCGATCTGCCCTCGCCCCTGCGCGTCGACCTTGTCGGCCAGGAGTTGCGCATAGCCCATGATCACCGCCAGCGGATTGTTGATCTCGTGCGCCGCCGCGGCGAAAGCTCGCGACATACCGCAGGGTGTCCCGTTCCCGGATCGCCGCCTGGGCCTCCTTGTGGTGGGTGATGACCCTTCCCTCAGCGTCCGGGTCGGCGACACCGTGACGGACACGTTGATGCGCCTCCCGTTCTTTCTCACGCCCACTATCCCGCACCGTTCCGTCGGTGGCGATCGGATGAGACACGTCGAGCCATACTCAGAAGGATCGTCCAACGCGAATTCTGATGCTGGTCAGAATTGCTCAGGTCTGGCGATTGCTGCGGCATCGCGGTTTTGTTCGACTGCGACGACAGATAGCCGGTTACTCGTGGCGGGGCCGGGGCGCTCGTCCACCTCGTCGTGTCCCTGCTCGATCCCCAGCCGAGCCAGGGCCAGGCAGCGTACCCGGTCTGGGGTCGGCTACACTGCGCGAAGGGCCTGAGCACACGTAGCATCGTTCGTCCGGCGAGGATGCGGTGGAGGCACTCCAGAGTTCGTCCACAACTTTACGTACCTCGGCGTCTTCGCCGTGCTCTTGCTCGGCAGTCTGGGAGTGCCCATCCCAGAGGAAATGCCGATCATCGCGGCCGCCGTGTTGAGCCACGAGGGTATTGTCCGGTGGTGGCTGGCGCTGCCCGTCTGCTTGCTGGGGGTACTATCCGGCGACGTGGTGCTCTACTGGGTCGGCCGGCACTGGGGTGAGCAGGTCCTCAACTGGCGAATGGTCGGCTAGTACTGTCGCCCGCGCGCGAGCTGTGGCTCAAGGCAGCGTATCGACGGCATGCAGTGAAGACGGTCGTCACGGCGCGGCACGTCATGGGGCTCCGCGCCGCCGCGTTTCTGACGGCCGGCATTGCGCGCGTGCCGTTCTGGAAGTTCATCGTGGCGGACGCGGGCGCCGCCGTAGTCGGCATCCCGTTGGGGTTCGGTTTGGCCTACTTCTTCACAGATCAGATCAAAGCCATCGTGGCCGATGTGCACCGGGCAGAGCGCTGGCTTGGTCTCGCCGTCCTGCTGGCGCTTGCGGCGATGTTGGTCATCGGCGGTGTGGCGATGGAATCGTCGCGTCGGGAAGGGAGCCTGAGGGCTCCAGCGCCTCTAGTCGTGCAGGACGATATTCAGGAGGAGCTATGAACGTTGCAAGCCACCGTTATAGTGAATGAAGCCCAGCTTGCGAAACTTGTTCATGAAGAAACTCACCCTGGACCGCGTCGTCCCGACCATTTCGGCCAGGGTTTCCTGACTGATCCGGGGCACGACAGACTCATGTTGCCCGTCTTTGCCGAAGCGGGTCAGCAACAACAGAATGCGCGCCAGCCGTTTCTCACTGGAATTGAAAAGCTGATCCACCAGGTCCTCTTCGATCCGAACATTCCGGGACAGCAGGTACGACATGAAGAGCTCTGACAATGCGGGCTCATTGTGGAGCATCCGGACCATTGTTTCCTTTTGAACTCGAAGAATGGAGCACTCGGTGATCGCGGTCGCCGTGGCCATGCGAAGCGGCTGTCCCGCGAGGCAACCTTCACCAAAGAAATCTCCGCTCCCCAAGATTGCGACGACCGCTTCCTTCCCCGCGACGATAGGACCGTGAGCTTCACCTTGCCCTTCTCGATGTAAAAGACCGCGTCCGCGGGACTGCCCTGCGAGAAGACGGTGATTTGCTTTCGATAGTCCTTGGTGGTTCCCCCCGGGCTTTCGCCAGGTAGATCCTGAGATCGAGAGGCGCGTCATTTTCTGTGCCATGAGTCGCCCCACCTATCCGCCGAGTTGGACGCCCGCCACCGGAACCCCCTCAGTCTTCAGGGAAATGGTCCAGCACTCTGCCTAAAAATGCTAGCCGTACACGTACGGAGGCGTCATGGAGAGGACCTGGCGTCAGTCGCCTTTCCTTTGGCGGATCCATGCTTCGTTGGGCAGCAGTCCCCCTGGAGCGCGTACCGGACCAAGTCGGTCTGATTGCGCAGGCCAAGCTTTCGCATGAGATTGGCGCGGTAGCCCTCGACGGTGCGGACGCCGATGGATAGTCGCTGGGAAACCTGGGGGTTGGTGTGGCCTTCGGCCGCCAGGTGGAACACATCTCGCTCCCGGCTCGTCAGGGTCTCGTAGCGCTCCGCCGAGCTGGACGGCGTCCGCCACTGGACAACCTCCCATTTCCCGCTCGCTTTGCGATGGCAAAGTGATGATTCCGCGCTACGTCGAGAACCTCGGTCGCTCCGCACACGACGAGCGGATAGCTGCACAAGACGATCAAGGATTTCCCGGCGAGGGAATCGTTGAGCGTTCTTTCGTACTCGTCAAAACGCCTCCACTGCTTTCTGTGGAGCCAGAAAGCGTTCCCAGTGGCTCTCACCCCGGTGTAGCCGCGAGCCGATGCTTGCTCGAGTTTCTCGTTCCATATACGGGCGACTCGCGCGCGCGAAAACTTGCCTCGGTGGAGATACCATTTCCGGCTGGATACAATCTCGATGCTCCCGTCCGCCAGGTATCGATCACCGTCGGGCAGATGCTGCAGCAGCGCCCTCTGGGCCTTCGCCTCGGTCAAGGGCTCCGGGACGAGCCAGAAGCAGAACTCCCTGCTCTCAAGCCGGCCTTGAAATAGGGGACCAGCGTCTCCAGGAGCTCCTTTTGCGTCTGATAGAAGTGACAACAGTGGGTCCCCACGGCATGTCGCCCAGGACACCGAGTCCGGTCTTCGTCAACTGTGTCGTCATCGCCGCAGCACCTCTGACGGGCACCGCGCACCTATCCGCGGAGTTTGACCCTTGCCACCGGACCTCCTCCGTCTTCGCGGAATGGTCCAGCACTCTGCCCAAGAGCGCTACCGCGTACACGTACGGTGGCGTTCACGCCGCCGTCCAAGGTCCCCATACTTTCCTCCCTCGGCCGCAATTCTCTGGGCGCTCTGGTTCAATGTCGAGGCCGACTCGCTGTAACGAACTGCACTGCGCGCCTCGCGATCGTGTCGCACGTTCTCATCCCGCCGGGTAAACGATTCTCGACCACTCCGCACGCAAACACCGCCGTCAAGTATCCTGTGGTCAGTGTGAGCGCGCGCGTTCACGACTCGAACCCGCAACTCCCGGTCGATGGCAAGACCGGACGATCGCGGCATCGCCCGACCGCGCACACGGATCCTACGGGGCGGCGCCTCGCGACTCTCTCGTTGACCGCCCTGGGCGTTGTCTACGGCGATATTGGCACCAGCCCCTCTACGCGTTCAGGGCATGCTTCAACACCAAGTACGGGCTGTCGCCCACAGTCCCGACGGTCTATGGCGTGCTCTCGCTCATCGTCTGGTCGTTGATCCTGGTCGTCAGCGTCAAGTACCTCATCTTCGTTATGCGTTTGGACAACCGCGGCGAGGGCGGTATCGTGGCGCTGCTCGCCCTCTTGCGACAGAAGCGCCGTCGCGGCGTCGTCGTCGCGCTCGGGCTCTTCGGCGCCGCCCTGCTCTATGGCGACGGCGTCATCACCCCGGCCATCTCCGTGCTCAGCGCCGCTGAAGGTTTCGAGGTCGCCACGTCCGCGTTCAGACCCTACGTGCTTCCCGCCACCCTCCTCATCCTCTTCTTGTTGTTCTTCTTCCAGAAGTACGGGACGGCGAGGGTGGGCGGCGTCTTCGGCCCGATCATGCTCGTATGGTTCGCGACGATCGCGACGCTCGGCGCCCTCGAGATCGTTCGCGAGCCCTCGATTCTGCTCGCGCTGAATCCATGGTACGGCATGCGGTTCCTCCTCCATCATGGCGCTCCCGGCTTTCTGGTGCTCGGTGCGGTTGTGCTCGCCGTGACCGGGGCGGAAGCGCTCTACGCGGACATGGGGCACTTCGGCCGCACCCCCATTCGCCTCGTCTGGTTCGTGTTCGTCCTCCCCGCGCTCCTCCTCAACTATTTCGGCCAGGGCGCGCTGGTGCTGCGCATCCCCGACGCCGTCCAGAACCCGTTCTACCTCCTGGCGTCGCGCTCCTTCCTGTATCCGCTCGTCGTGATCGCGACGCTCGCCACCGTCGTCGCTTCGCAGGCACTCATCTCCGCCGCCTTCTCTCTGACACAGCAGTGCGTGCAGCTCCACTACAGCCCGCGCGTCTCGATCGTTCATACGTCGCGGTCGGAGGTCGGGCAGATCTACATTCCTGGCGTGAATACGGCCCTGATGATCGGCTGCCTGCTTCTCGTCCTCGGCTTCGAGTCGTCGAGCGCGCTCGGTGGCGCGTACGGCATCGCCGTCACCGGAACGATGACCGTCACGACGGTGCTGTTCTACGTCATCGCGCGCCAGCGCTGGCACTGGTCGACGCTGTGGGCCGGCGCGCTGGCAGGGGCGTTTCTCACGATCGACCTCGCGTTCTTTGGCGCCAATGTCATCAAGATCGCGGATGGCGGCTGGGTGCCGCTCGCGATCGGCGGCGGCGTCTTCCTCCTCATGACCTCCTGGCATCGGGGGACCGAGCTCCTACGCGGATTCCTGGCGCGGGCCGCGGTTCCGATGGACCGCTTCCTCGAGGAGGTGGAGCGGGCGAAGCTACCGCGCGTGCACGGAACAGCGATCTTCTTGACGCCCGACGTCGACGGCGCGCCACTAGTCCTCCAGCGTCACGTCAGGTACAACAAGGCCCTCCACGAGGAGGTGATCTTGCTCTCGATCATCACGGAGGAGATCCCCGAAGTGGAGCACGACAAGCGTGTGACGACCGAGGCGCTCCCGCAGGAGTTCCATCGGGTCAGGGCGTACTACGGCTTCATGGAGCGGCCGGACGTGCAGGAGATCGTAGCCATCTGTCGTGACCTCGGTCTCAACGTGGAGGCGGAGGAGACCACGTACTATCTCGGCCGTACTGAGCTCTTATCGACCGGCCCAGCTCCGATGATGCGGTGGCGGAAGCGGCTGTTCAGTCTCATGTCGCGAAATGCAAGCGCGGCGACCGACTTCTTCAACATCCCGCCAAACCGCGTCGTCGAGCTCGGTGCGCGCGTCGAGTTCTGAGGGGGGCGCTCCTTTGTTTTCCTAGCTTGCAATCGAGGTCACGGCGGTGGCGACCACAGGGCTGTGCTCCACCGGAGATCGGCGGCGCTCGCCGCCGAGGCGCACCAGCGTGGGCAGCACGACGAGCGAGGCGATCAGCGTCGCCGCGGAGCCGATCACGAGCAGCAAGCCCAGGCTCCACACGCCTCGATGGTGCGCGACGAGCAAGCTGCCGAAGCCCGCCAAGGTCGTGAGGCCGTTGAACACCACCCCCATGACGGTGCTGCGGGCGAGCCATCGCCCGTCACCGTGCGCCTCCGATTCGAGAGACCGGAGAACGATATTCACGCCGTACTCGGCGGCGGAGCCGATGATCAGCGGAAGCGCCCAGACGTTCACCAGATTGAACGTCAGCCCGGCCAACTGCATGATCCCGACCGTCCAGAGCGTGCCCAGGATCAGCGGCACCATCGCGAGCACGGTCTCCCGAACACGGCGGATCATGAGCGCCGCGATCCCGGCGACGAGCGCGAAGGCGTATGCCAGTCCCAGCCGGAACGTCCGCTCGATGAGCCGCGTCGACTCGTAGGCGACGACCGGCTGGCCCGTGACGTCCGGGTCGACGGTCCGCAGCTCCTCCACGAAGCGCGCCTGGCTGGGCCCGTCCCAGAGGTCGAGCCGGGAGTACACCTGGAGAAGCAGGCGCCCGCTCTTGCCGATGAACTTCCGTCGCAGCTCTTCCGGCAGATCGCCCAGCGTGAGAGGCTCCGGCCGGGCTGCCAGCTGGAGCCGGTGCCATTGCTGGGCGAAGTCGGTCGCCAGCCGCGCCTGGTAATCGGCGAGCGCGACCTCGACGGCGTCTCCCTCGCGCGCCTTGAGCCTCTCGAGAAGCGTCGAGGTCGTTCGGGCAATGGCGAGGATTTCCTCAGGCAGCCCCTCGCCGCTGCTGTGCGCACTCACGACGTCGAGGCGGCGCTTCAGGGTTTCGAGCGCCAGGGTGAGCGCACGGAGATCGAGGGGACGCGGAGCGCCTGCGCGGATGCTGTCGGCCACGTCCCCAAGGCGCTGGAGTACGGCCAGCTTCTCGGACTGTCGATCGGGCAACACCGACAGTACGCTCTGGACATCTGAGACGGAGGACAGGTGCCGGAAAGCGGCCTGCCTGTCCTCGAGCTCCGGGAGCGACGTCGCCGTCGAGAGCGCTGCGAACACCGAGCGTCCCGCAGCGGCTGCGGCCTTCCTCTCCCAGACGACCGACTCGGTGCCGTCGGCCTGGAGGTTCAACATGTTGTAGTCGAAGCCCACCCGTGGCGCCGCCCACAGCGATGCGGCGGTCAGGAGGACCGTGGCGGTGACGATGGTCCTCGGAAAGCGCACGAGCCACTCGAGCGCGGGGACCTGTAGTTGTCTGCGCTCCATGGGCTTCGGGTCGGACGACCGCTGAGTGCCTGGACGGGCGGCAATCGGCACGAGACGCGAGGGCCTCCGCCATCGGTCGATGAGCAGCACGGCCGCCGGAAAGACGGTGAGCATCGACAAGAACGCGAGAAGGATGGCGGTGCCGGAGATGAAGCCGAAGTCGCGGATGCCGCTGAACTCGGCGATGGTCAGGATGTAGAAGGTCACCGCGGCGGTGAGGGCGCCGAGCAGAATGCCCGGGCCGCTTCGCGCCGCGGTGCGCTCGAGCGCGCCGACGAGCGTGAGACCGAGCACCCGCTCTTCCCGATACCGGAACAGGAAGAAGATGCCGTAGTCACTCCCGAGGCCGATGACGACCGAGACGAACATCATGGAAAAGATCGTGAGCTGGCCGACGAGCAGCGTGATGATGCCCAGCGACCAGCCCAGGCTCAACGCGAGCACGACGAGCATCGCACACGAGGTCGCGAGCCGTCGAAACGCGAGCATCAACAGGCCGAGCGTGAGGAGCAACGCCAGGACACTGGCGATCTCGCCGTCCCGGGTGGCGGCGCTCAGCTTCGTCACTGAAGAGCGCGGGCGCTCCCGTCACGCCGGCCTCGACCGATGGAAACTCCTGGCGGAGACTCGCGATCGCGGATCGGATGGCGAGGATCGCCGCGTGCTCCACGGCGAAGGTGCGCGGTACCTCGACGAGGTCGATCACGACGTAGAGGAGCCGCCGGTCGTGGGACAGGAAGTAGCCGCCGTCCGGTGCGAGGGTGGGGGCTGCGATCAAGCTCACCCAGGGCGAGCGGTACGGCCCGCCGTCGATCCGCTCCGACATCTGGGTCAGGAGATCGCGAAGCAGGCGTGTCGGAGCCGTAGTCGGCCCGTCCCGGTCGCCGGGGCCGAACACCCCTGGCAGGAACGCCCCGCCGATGGACTGGTTGATACCGGCGACCAGACGATCGAGCGTCGGCGTGGCGGCGAAGTCAGCCAGCAGCTCTTCCTGGCTGGCGACCGTATCGAGCGACGTTCGTAACGTGTCGAGCGGCAGGTACAGCAGCCCGTGTGCTTCGAGGCGGCGTGCATCGATCCGATAGCTGATGCGCGCTGTTCCGAGGAGCGCCCTGGCGAAGGACGCCGGCCAGGCGGGCCGCGTAGGCCGTCGAGGTCTCGATCTGCGGGCCTTCCACGACGACGACGATGTCCTCGAGCTGGCCGAAGTCCTCCGCATAGTCCTTGCTAGAGCGTGGCATACCGCTGGTGGAGCGGCAGCAGGTGGAACTTGGACGTCTCGAGTGTCAGGGAATGCGCCGCGTAGCCGGCGCCGAGCGCGGCAAAGGCGACCGCCATGGAGACCGTCAACGCTGGGTGGGCGCAGCAGAGCCGGACGAGGGTCTGTAAGATCCTGCCGGTCAGCGACAGCGGAACCATGGACGATCACCTGTCAGACCGACGATCATCGCGCAGCCTGTCCTCCGGGGCGGTCGAGGACGCCGCCAATTCAGCTTGGTGCGACTTGATCTTCGCGATCAAAGCCTCGTACGAAGAGGTCCGGATGATCTTGTTGAATTGCGCCCGGTAGTTCGCCACGAGGCTGATCCCCTCGATGTTGAGGTCATACACCTGCCAGCGGTCGTCGGTGCTGTGCATCCTGTAGTCGATCGGCATCTCGCGCCCTGAGCTGAGCGGGAGCGTCGTCCGCACGACGGCGTACTCGCCGTCAATCTGCTCGCCCTGCACGGTCATCGTGTGAACGCCGTGCTGGTCCACCTTGGAGATGTACGAGCGCTGGACCAATTCGGTGAAGAGGCGAACGAACTCCCCGCGTTCGGTGGGCGTCCGCTGCGCCCAGTACTGCCCGAGGGATCGCTTCGCCATCTCGCCGAAGTCGAACATCTCGTTGGCGACGATGACGATGGCGGCTCTGCGCTGGTTGACCTTCGTGTCGCCGTCCAGCTCGGGGTCGCCGAGGATCTTGAACACCCGGTCGATCCCAGCGCGCAGCTGATCGCTGGGCGAGCCGGCCCAAGCGCCGCGAGCGGGAACGAGCGCGAACAGGAGAATCAGGATCCAGAAAACGCGCGCGTGATATCTGATCATGAGAGGCCCACCTCCCGCGCAGCCCAGGCGATGGCTCGCGCGGCGAGACCCGACGTTGCGGTTGGATGAGACACCTCCGCTCATGCACAAGGATCGCCAACGCAGGCTCTGACGTCTGGTCAGAATTGCTCACGTTTGGCCATTGGCTGCAGGAGCGCGGTTTTGTTCGAGCGCTACGACGGATAACGGGTGCTGACGCCCGGGCTCATCCTCGCCGGAGGACTCACCCGGTCGGCGCGCGACGACGACTCGGCAGATCGCGGCGCGTCGCGCTCCGTCAGCGACGATGAGGCGGCGTCAGGCCGCACTCGGAGATCTTCTTAAGCAGCGTCTTGTAGCTGACCCTGAGAATCCGCGCGGCCTCGGCACGGTTCCAGCTAACGCGATCGAGCACTTCCAGAAGCGCCTTGCGCTCGGCCTCTCGCGCCCCGCGGCGTCCAACCTCCTTGAGGCCGCCCTCGACGACGGCGGGCTGCGGCGCTGGGAAGTGCCCGTTGTGCCCGTTGCGGCCGCGGGTCACCAGGGCCTCGATCGCCTGCTCGCCGTCTCCGAGCACCACCAGCCGGCGGATTACGTTTTCGAGCTCGCGCACGTTGCCGAGCCAGGTGTACTCCGTGAGCCGCGCCAGCGTCTCGGGCATGAGCTGCTTCTGCCGCCCGTACTGCGAGTTGAACCGGGCCAGGAACCTCGATGCCAATGCCGGGATCTCTTCGCGGCGCTCCCGTAGCGGGGGCACCTTGATCTCGACCACGTTGAGGCGATAGTAAAGGTCCTCCCGGAACTCGCCACGCGCCATCGCCGCCTCGAGGTCGCGATTCGTCGCGGCGACCACCCGCGTGTCGACCTCTACGAGCTGGTGGCCTCCCACGCGTGAGAACCGGAAGTCTTGCAACACGTGGAGGAGCTTGGCCTGGAGGGCCAACGGCAGATCCCCGAGCTCATCCAGGTAGATCGTGCCCCGGTTCGCATACTCGAACTGCCCGGGCTTGCGCCGGTACGCGCCGGTGAAAGCGCCCTTCTCGTGCCCGAAGAACTCGGACTCAAGCAGACCCTGCGGGATTGCGGCGCAGTTGACCTTGACGAACGGACCACCACGGCGCGACGAGGCGGCATGGATGGCTCTGGCCACCAGGTCTTTCCCGACGCCGCTTTCTCCGCGGATCAAGACCGTTGCATCCGTATCGGCGACATTCTCGATGACGGTCCCGATGGCGCGCATCTGGGGGCCTCCGTCGAGGAACGCATGGTAGCTCGAGGGCTCCCCGATCGAAGTGGCCGCAGGAGCGAGTCGTTGAGGGTCTCCCGCACTAAGAGCCCAGATCCCCACACCGTTCCCCGGGTCGCGATCGGACGAGGCACGTCGCGTCATGCACCACAAGATCGTCTAGTGCAGGATCTTAGTTCTGGTCAAAATTGCTCACTGTTGAGCATGCCTACGTGCCCAGCTCCTCCTGGGCTTCACGCCCCGCACGCGGCTGGACTTCTGGTCCGGGATCGAACTAGCGGTAGGGGGGATGGCGCCAGCGCACCCGTCTTACGCGCGGCTAATGAGATTCTCGATGGTGCGGACTTCGACCGGTTTGAGCTCGCGGCCGGATGAGCTCGGCCTCGTCGCGTTCCTTCGCGAGCTCGAAGAGCGCTTTCGCGTACGGCGCGGCCGCTCGCCGTCGTTTCACCCGCCGGGCCCTCCAGCCCAGGTGTTCGCCGATTGCCGGCCAGGCGGCGGCGTCAGCCCGCAGTCGACGATCTTGTGGAGCAGCGTCTTGTAGCTCACCTTGAGGATCCGGGACGCCGCGGCTCGATTCCAGTGCACCCGATCGAGCACGTCCTCGAGTGCTTTCCGCTCGGCCTCGCGCGCCGCCCGCCGCGCGATCTCCCGCAGGCCCTCGGCGGGCTGCCGGACCGGGTCGTGTCCATTACGGCCACGGGTATGGCCGCGGGCCGCCAGGGCCTCGATTTCGCCCGCGACATCCGTGAGCACCACGAAGCGGCGAACGACGTTCTCCAGCTCGCGGACGTTGCCCGACCACGGGTGCTGCTGCAGGTGGGTCATCGTCTCGGGCGAGAGCTGCTTCTGCCGTCCGTACTGCGCGTTGAACTTCTCGAGAAACCACGACGCCAGCGCCGGAATCTCTTCTCTCCGCTCTCGCAATGGGGGCACCCGGATCTCCACCACGTTGACCCGGTAGTAGAGGTCCTCGCGGAACTCGCCCCGCGCCATGGCCTCCTCCGAGGTTCCGGTTCGTGGCGGCGATCACGCGCGAGTCGACATCGATCGACCCGTAGCCCCCACCCGAGAGAAGCGAAAGTCCTGCAGCACGTGGAGCAGCTTGGCCTGCAGCGCTAGGGGTAGCTCTCCGATCTCATCCAGGTAGATCGTGCCCTTGTGCGCACACTCGAACTGGCCCGGCTTCCGCCGGTGCGCGCCCGTGAAGGCCCCTTTCTCGTGGCCAAAGAACTCCGACTCAGAAGCTCGGAAGGGATCGCCGCGCAGTTGACCTTGACGAACGGCCCGTGACGCCGAGGCGACCCGGCATGTATGGCTCTGGCCACGAGGTCCTTCCCGACGCCGCTCTCGCCACGGATCAACACCGTTGCATCCGTGTCCGCGACGCTTTCGATCATCGTCCCGATGGCTCGCATCTGAGAACTGCCGGCAGACAGGTACGGCGTGCTTCATCGGATCGGATGTCTGCACAGAACTCACCAGCACCTCCTGGCGCAGCGGTTGGTATCACATGTGCTGCCGTGAGTCTGAAGGCGCAGGCGACGGCGCGCGCTTCCACGCGCGCGCCGCCCGCCGTTGCTTTCACCGGCTAGGCCTGCCGGCCCGCCAGTGCCTGGTCACCGCGGCGAAGCTTAAAACTCCCCGCCGTGTCCCATGGCTGGATCGGCCTTCCCGGCTTCGGGGCCGTCCGTGACGATCACTTCGGTCGTGAGCAGCAACGACGCGATCGACGCCGCATGCTGGAGCGCGACCCGCTCGACCTTGGTCGGGTCGATGATTCCCGCCAACATCATGTCGACATACTCGTTGGTCTCGGCGTCGAAGCCGCGCGTGTGCGGGACCGTGGCCCTGACCTTCTCGACGATCACCGAGGCCTCGAGCCCAGCGTTCTCGACGATCTGCCGAATCGGCTCCTCGAGGGCACGCCGCACGATGCCGACGCCGGTGCCCTCATCGCCCGAGAGCTTGAGGCTATCGAGCACGTCCGACGCGCGGAGCAGCGCGACCCCACCGCCCGGCACGATTCCCTCCTCGACGGCCGCCCGTGTGGCGTTGAGGGCGTCCTCGACCCGCGCCTTCTTCTCTTTCATCTCGGTCTCGGTCGCCGCACCCACCTTGATGACCGCGACGCCGCCCGCGAGCTTCGCGAGGCGTTCCTGGAGCTTTTCCCGGTCGTAGTCCGAGGTCGTCTCGTCGATCTGCGCCCGGATCTGCTTGATGCGCCCCTGGATCTCCTTGGTGCTACCGGCGCCCTCGACGATCGTGGTGTTGTCCTTGTCCACGACCACCTTCTTGGCGCGGCCGAGGTCGTCGAGCTTGAGGTTCTCGAGCTTGATCCCGAGGTCTTCCGTGATCGCCTTGCCGCCGGTCAAAACCGCGATGTCCTCGAGCATGGCCTTGCGGCGGTCGCCAAAGCCCGGCGCCTTGACGGCGCAGCATACGAACGTCCCGCGCAGCCTGTTCACCACCAGGGTCGCCAGGGCTTCGCCCTCCAGGTCCTCGGCGATGATGAGCAACGGCTTGCCGGCCCGCACGACCTGCTCGAGCAACGGCAGCATGTCCTTCATCACGCTGAGCTTCTTCTCGTGAATGAGGACGACGGCGTCCTCCAGCACCACTTCCATCCGCTCCGGATTCGTCACGAAGTAGGGCGACAGGTACCCGCGGTCGAACTGCATGCCTTCGACCACTTCGAGGCGTGGTCTCCATGGCCTTGGCCTCTTCGACGGTGATGACGCCGTCCTTGCCGACCTTCTCCATGGCCTCGGCGATCAGGTTGCCGATCGTCTTGTCGTTGTTCGAGGCGATCGTGGCGACCTGGGCGATCTCCTTCTTGTCCTTGGTGGCCTTGGACATGTGCTTCAGCTCCTCGACCACCGCCTCGACCGCCTGCTCGATCCCCCGCTTCAGCGCCATCGGGTTCGCGCCGGCGGTGACGTTCTTGAGACCGCCGCGGAAGATGGCCTGGGCCAGCACCGTCGCGGTCGTCGTGCCGTCACCCGCGGTGTCGGAAGTCTTGGAGGCGACTTCCTTCAGCATTTGCGCCCCCATGTTTTCGTAGGGGTCCTTGAGCTCGATCTCCTTGGCGACGGTGACGCCGTCCTTGGTCAGGGTGGGGCTACCGAACTTCTTGCCGATGACGACGTTCCGCCCTCTCGGACCGAGCGTCACCTTGACGGCGTGCGACATCGGTGTTGATGCCGCGCAAGAGCGCGGCGCGGGCTTCCTCGTTGAACAGCAGTTGCTTGGGCATGACTACCTTCCTCTCGAGTGTGCGCGAATGGTTGACGGCGGCGGTAGCCGCCTCACGAGCCGACGATGCCGAGGACGTCTTCCTCCTTCATGATGAGGTACTCCTGACCGTCGAGCTTGACCTCGCTGCCGGAGTACTTGCCGAAGAGGATCCGATCGCCCTCCTTCAGCGCCAGGGGAAGCTTCTTGCCGTCCTCGGTCATCCTGCCGGTTCCGACCGCGATCACCTTGCCCTCCTGCGGCTTCTCCTTCGCGGTGTCGGGAATGATGATGCTGCCGTGCTTGTCGTCCTGCTCCTCGACGCGCCTGACGAGCACGCGGTCGTGGAGCGGACGCAGGTTCGTCATCGGCGCTTGAGCCATCGGGCGGGTGGGAACGCGGGCGGGGACCGGGCGAAGCTTCGTCGTGGTTGCCTGAGCCATGGTGCGGGTGCCTCCCTCTACTTCCAGGTGGGTGGTGAGCGCGGCCGGTGGAATTGTCCCAGCGAGGTCGAGTGTACCACTAAGCTAGTACACACCGACGAAATTGATCTGGTGTACTATTCCAGTCATACAGAAGAGGCCTCGGGCAGCGGGCCGGCGTTCGGCAGAGGGCCAGCGTGAGGAGGTCGGACATGAAGTGGCTCATGGAGTTCTACAACGAGAGACGCGGGATCCTGGCGCGTTACGGGATCGAGGCGCCGCTCCCGGCGGCGGCGGCCCTGCTGGGCCTGAAGGCCGTTCTCGCGGAGTATCCCTCAGCCGCGAGAAAGGGCCGGCTGAGCTTGTTCGAGCGGGCCGAGCGCCTCGGGGGGCAGGACGCAAGCGGGTGGGTCCTCTACCGAATCGTGAAGGAGAGCGCGCAAGGGTCGTCGCCTGACGCCCTCTCGGCGCGCGCGGCATAGAGGCCCGCGCATGGACCTCAAACAGCGGAAGTTCGCGATCGGCTATCTCGCGATCGCCCTCATGACCATTTTCTTCTTTCAGTTCCCGCTCTTTGGGCCTCGGGCCGCGAACGTCTCATACAGCGAATTCAAGGCGCTGGCGAAGAAGGGCAAGGTCAGCAATCTCACCCTCGACAAAGAAACCATCAGCGGCACGCTCGCGAACGACGGGCTCGAGACCCTGCTCCCGAAGGAGAAGCTCGAGGAGCTGAAGCGGCTGGGTGATGGACCGCACCGCTTCGTCGCGGCGCGGGTCGAGGATCCCGGGCTCGTGGCCGAGCTCGAGCAGGCGAACGTCAAGTTCGCGGGGCACGTGGAGAATCTCTGGCTCTCGACCCTCCTCTCCTGGGTCCTTCCCGCCGTGGTGTTCGCCGGCGTGTGGATCCTCATCATGCGCCGCTTCGGCCCGCAGCAAGGGCTCATGACGATCGGCAAGAGCAAGGCCCGGGTCTACGTCGAGCACAAGACCGGGGTCACCTTCGACGACGTCGCGGGCATCGACGAGGCGCGAGGAGAGCTGATGGAGGTCGTGGACTTCCTCAAGAACCCCGATCGCTACCGGCGCCTCGGCGGGAAGATCCCCAAAGGGGTGCTCATCGTCGGCGCGCCCGGCACCGGAAAGACGCTGCTGGCCAAGGCCGTCGCGGGGAGGCCGGCGTGCCGTTCTTCAGCTTGAGCGGCTCGGACTTCCGTCGAGATGTTCGTCGGCGTCGGAGCCGCGCGCGTGCGCGACCTCTTCGCCCAGGCCCAGCAGAAGGCTCCGAGCATCATCTTCATCGACGAGCTGGACGCGCTGGGGAAGGCGCGAGGCGTCAGCCCGATCGTGGGCGGCCACGACGAGCGAGAGCAAACCCTGAATCAACTCCTCGCCAGAGCTCGACGGCTTCGACACCCAGATGGGCGTCATGATCCTGGCCGCCACGAACCGCCCGGAAATCCTGGACCCCGCGCTGCTCAGGCCCGGTCGCTTCGATCGGCAGGTGGTTCCTCGACCGTCCCGACCTCAGAGGGCGGGAGAAAATTCTCAACGTCCACGTCCGCGACGTCACGCTGGCCCCGGCCTCGATCTTTCCCTGGTCGCGGCCAGGACGCCCGGCTTCGTCGGCGCTGATCTCGCCAATCTCGTCAACGAGGCCGCGCTCCACGCCGCCCGCACCGGCAAGGAGGCCGTGGATGCGGCGGACTTCGACGAGGCCATCGACCGCGTGGTCGGGGGTCTCGAGCGCCGGTCGCGCGTGATCAACCCGAAGGAAAGAGATCGTCGCCTACCACGAAGCCGGCCATGCGCTGGTGGCGGAGTCGCGCGAGCACGCGGACCGGGTGGCGAAGATCTCCGTGATCCCTCGCGGCGTCGCCGCGCTCGGGTACACGCAGCAGCAGCCGACCGAGGACCGGTACCTCATGACGCGGGCCGAGCTCCTGGATCGACTCGACGTGCTGCTCGGCGGCCGCGTGGCGGAGGAGATCGTCTTCGGCGACATCTCGACCGGCGCGCAGGACGATCTCCAGCGGGCCACCGACATCGCGCGCCACATGGTCGCCCGCTATGGGATGACGGAAGCCCTGGGGCTGGCGACGTTCGAGCCGCCTGCGCCAGGCGCTCTTCCTCAACGTTCCGTCGATGGCGCAGCGCGAGTACAGCGAAGAGACCGCCCGCCGGATCGACGACGAGATCCGAACGCTCTTCGAGGCGGCTCACGAGCGAGTCCGCCAGACCCTGACGGCGAAGCGAGACGTCCTCACCTCGCTGGCCAAGCTGTTGATCGAGAAAGAAGTCGTGAGCCGGGACGATCTCACCGCCCTGCTGGCGTCCGCGGATGTTGACTCACGTGGTGTACCACTAGACTAGTACACACTCACTTGACTATAGAGTGTTAGTGTACTACTATAGTCATACAGTATGGATGCGATGAACCTGAAGATCGACGGGCACAGCCCGATCCCGATCCGGCTCCAACTGATGGAGCAGCTCCGCCACGTCATCGAGGGCGGCGGCGTCCCGCGGGATCAGGCGCTGCCCAGCATCCGTGAGCTGGCGGGATTCCTCGGCGTCAATCCAAACACGGTTGCGCGTGTCATCGACGACTTGAAGCGCCGTGGATACGTGGAGGCGCGGCGGGGAAGGCGTATTCGTGGCCCCGGCGCCGCCGGCCCGGCCCGCCCTCACCTCCGCGAGGCCTTCTTGCAAGATGCGGTGATACGGGCCGCGGCTCTCGGGATGACGGTTGACGACTTGTCGGTGGGCGTTCTGAGCTTGGCCGGAGTCCGGCCCGCCGCGATCCGCGGGGCCGTCGAGGTCCTGCTGGTCGAGTGCAGCCCGCCGGAGCTCGACTTCTTGCCCGGCAACTCGAGGCCCACCTGCCGGTCCGTGTCGACAAAATGCTCCTCGCCGAGCTGGTGGCGGTCACGCGGCGCCCGAAGCAAGCCGGTCGCTGGCAGGCAGCGGTCACGAGCTTCTGTCATCTCCCGCAGGTAGAGCGCCTTCTGAAGGGGAAGGGGTTCCCGTGATCGCGCTGCTCGCCGAGGCGCATCTCGAGACCCTCCACCGTCTGGCCCAGTTCCCGTCGGGGACACGGGCGGGCGTCGCCTCGACCACCGTCGAGACGGCTCCACAACCTGGAGCACTCGATCGCGAACGCCAACCTGCCGAACATTGCGCCTCGTCGGGGTCTGTCCCGCCGAGGGGGCCGCGCTGGGTCGCCTGGTGCGGCGAGCGGACGTCATCGTCTGCTCCACCGCGGCGGCCGAACGGGTCCGGGGTCTCGCGGGTTCCACCGTCCAGGTGATGATCGACGACCGGGCCCTGACCAGCGGGCGATCGAAATGCTCGCGGCCCTTCTGGTGCGACAACACGGCGATCGGCCGAACGGCGATCGGCCGACAGCCGCTCCGGCGCCGAGGCGGCTGAGGTCTGGCCGGTCCGGTAGACGTAAATCGAGAGAAGGTGCAACACGCGCGACGGTGCTGGGGAAGTGACGCGAGTCCGCTCGTAACCAGATGAAGGAGGAGAAGTCATGACGTTCTTGATGTGGATTCTCGCGGGAGTGCTGGCCGGCTTGCTGGCCGGTGGGTCATGAAGCGCGTGAGGCTACGGACTGAGCTGGGACATCACCCCTTGGTCTGGTCGGGAGCATCGGGGGAAGCTGGATTCTTCGATCCCCGGGGTTCTACCCGGGAGCCGGGATCATCGCGACGGCCGTCGTCGCGTTCATCGTGGCAGTGATCCCGATCGTCGCTCAGCGCAAGTTCTTCGCCACCGAGCGTGCTACTCAAAAGAAGGATGCTTTCTGGCGATGGGGCTGGGCGCCGCGCTCGTGGCCCTCGTGGCCTGGCTCATCCTCGGGCCGGTACAGCAGCCAGCGGCGACGGCGACGCCGATCGAGGAAAGGACGTACGCGGTGAAGCCGGCGTCGTTGAATGTGAAAGCCGGGATTGTCACGGGCGAACTCACCGAGCTGAAGGTCACGGAGGCGCGTCGAGAAGGGGTCCGACCGGATCGTCACCGCGGCGAAGCTCACCGGGACGCTTCAGACTGAAGAATACGTCAGCCAACCAGACTGGTGCGGCTGCTCGAGGGGAAGCTCCTCTATATCGATCCAAAAGGACAGCCCATCAAGCTCGAGGCCGCGCGGACCGAACCGACCTTCAAGTTCGCCACTTACGGCAGCAACGAGCGCCTCGATCCCGGACAGGAGGCCATCCAGCCCCTGGACGTGGAGTTCCTCGCCGAGGCCCTGAAGCCGAAGAGTCTGAAGGAGATCCGTCTCGAGTTCGCGTATATTCCATCACCCTATCGGGAGGAGACGGTCAACTTCGCCGTCTGGATCGGCCCAGGCAAGTGATGAGCAGCGCGCGAGGTGGCTCCTTGGAGCCACCTCGCACTCGGCCTTCGGAGTCCCGACTGTGACATGGCGAGAGCAGGATGCGCGTACAACTCAATGAGCTTCGCGCCCAGCGCCGGATGAGCCGGATCGAAGCCCAGCACGGGTGTGGGTCGCCAGCGCCGGACGACGTCGTGGATGCGCTCTCTGAGCGATGGCTTCCAACAGTGTAAAGCGCGAGCCGACAACGAGCCGAGTCGCGTGAGCGAGACCTGACGGCAGGATCACAATCGATCGGAGAGTCGCTCCGGGATCATGTGTTCAACGGCCCCGAGGCTGATTCGTACACGGACCACGGCGAAAGCTGATCGAGCTAGCGCCGGCAACTTCCGGTGAATGCGGCGGAACGACGAGACACCGCTAGCAAAGGCTTTCTGCCGACGCCAGTGGCCCCGCCTGGTAACGGTTCACAGCGGCTCGGCGCGAGGCGCCTCCATACGAGGAACGCGCCCGAGCCCTTCGTCCACCAGCACCGCAAAAGCGGGCGGCCGCGTCTCGCACAAGGGCCTACTTCAGTGAGCGGCGGCCGCTCGCCCCATGGGTGGTCTCTCGGTCCGCCGCATGCTCCGAGGAAGGCCGAGCGCCATAGCTAAGCGCTGCGCGGCGATGGCGAGCGCTGCACCGCCGCATCCGATCAGCAACATCACCAGCATCCCGATGTCACTGGAGATCAACACCCAGACCATCGCGCCTCCGACCAGGCTGCCGATAGAGACCCGGAACCATGTCGACGATGAATCCATAGCCTCCCGCGCGTGAGGCGGCTTCGGCCACCCACCCGGCGATGAGGCCGGCGAGAACGAGTATCGGACCCATCTGCACGATGTGTTCAAACATGACGCGTACCCTGCCTTTCTGAACCGATCGCCCCTGGGTACTCGAGAATATAATTTATATTTGTAATATATGATATATATTATTCACACAGGCGTCAATCTCAACCTTTCACAATGAGAGAGAGGGCCGTCTCGTGCCGAATCGCGTACTCGCCCGCATGGCTATGACCGGAATCTACTTTGCTGCACGGCATCCCGCGAGAAGTCCAGCAGGCTCCGCGCATCCGCGCCGTCCGCGAAAAACAACGCTTCGCATGGTGCTGCTGCAAGCGCTGAACGAGTACGCGGCGGGCGCTTGGCCGTCGCGGGAGAACGAGCTGACGAACGGAAGCCTCTTTCGAACGGGCTTGAATGGCCACATACCGCGGATACCAAAGACTTCGTTCAGCGCCGTCACGGCTTCATTACTTTTGAGAAGCTCAGCGGCGACCGATGATGAGCGTCGCCTTCGAGACGCTTCTCGCGGCAGTCGTCATCGGTCTCCCTGGGCGGCGGGCTAGCCGGGATTGTCATGAAGAACGGCGGCCACGGGCTTCCGCAGGACCTCGCGGTCGCGCTTGCGGGGAGCACGCTAGCGACACTGGATCCCCAGGCAGCTTTGGGATCTGCGGACATGGGCATCTCTAGTAACGAGTGTGGCCGCGTTCATCGGGGCGGCAAGTCTCGTCGTGGCGCAACGCACGCTCTGGCGCCCGCGCACGCCTGAAGAACCCGCCCGACACTCAGCGCAGCGTAGTGGCCTCTCCACCCTACTGATGTCCAGCCGCCAGCCTCCGGCCTTCACCTGCGCCACCCGCTCTGCTCCGCTTTTGGCGAACGGCCCTGGCCTGGCTCTCGATGCTGGCAAAAAGCGCGGCGTGACTCTCGCGCTTCAGCCCCACCCCGATAAGCGCACGAAGGACGATCTGGAGGCTCACGGCAGCTTGAGCACGGTCGTCGCTCTGCCCGCGATGACGCGAGCCTGATCCAGCACGTCCTGCGAAAGAATGAGAAGGAGCCTTGTCCTGTTCTCGAGCATTTGCGCTCCCGGCTCAGAGTACGTTCATGCATGGCCTTGAAAGACTTACCTTCCGGCCGCCAGCTCGCCCACGACATCCCGGATCGCCTCTCGCGCCTTTTTTCGACCTCCATCCCAATCGCGACCATTCCTGTGAGCACGCTTGGCGTGCTCAGCGGCCTTCTTCATCACGTCGCTGTCATGCGTGCCGTGAACCACGAAGTCGCAGCCGGGTATCAGATCGGCGCACCTGAGTTCTCTCGTCATTTCGAAGATCCTCCTGCAGCAGACAGTTGACGATCTTCCCTCGAAGGAAAGGCATGTGACCGCGTGGCGCGCAGGCGCCGGGCGCGTCCTGGTCGGCACCAGCACGCACGGTCGGCCCCGGCCGCCCTCTGCATCAGGCGGCCCTGACTTCGATCGTTCTCGGCACTGGTGCTCGCGGCGCGGGAATCCTCACCTCGAGCATGCCGCTTCGCGTATTTCGCCCTCAACTTGGGTGGCGTCGACGCCCTCGGGGGAGCGCGGAAGCTCCGCTGGAACCCGCCGTACGCGACCTCGCGTGACGAAGTAGTCCTTGTCCGTAGTGTCGCGGTCTGGCTTGCGTTCGCCTTTGACGGTGAGGACGTTGTCCATCAAGGACACCGCAACGTCCTTCGCGTCCACGCCTGGCAGGGCGAGCTGGATGACATACGTGCCGTCTTCGATGCGTCCCTCGGCGGCAGGAAGCCACGAAGCAGGCCGCTGAACGGCTCCTCATCCGTGGGGCCGTCGAAGAACCTCAAGAACAGGTCATCGACATCATGGTGGAAGTGAAATTTCCGGGCTGGCGACCAGCGAAGCATGGTGCTCATTGCGCTCTCCTCGGTAGTTCCTTTTGGCCTGACCTCGTCGCCGGGGTCACTCTCGCATCGTCGGCGTCCCACCCTCGCGAGATTACGCCCGCTACATCCGCCTTGACTTTCTTATACCATACAACTACTATATTTTATATAACACATAAATAATATATAACTTATTGGAGCAACCAGGACGTTCAGGCGCTGCCCGAAAGCGGCAGGAGGTTCGCGGTGTTCGAACATACAGCCAGAGCGCTTCTGACGCCGCGCGCGATGCTCACGATGCTCCAGTGACGGGCCGCGTCCTCCTCGAGTCAGACTCCACTCAGGCCCGGAGCCTTGAGGGTCGGTCGGTGGCCATGCACTCCTCAGTGAGACTCCCCGACCGTTCAAGGCTAAGGCCGTTGGACCCGCCGCGACAGCTTAGCCGCCGCCGTCGGCGACAGAAGCGGCCGATGTCCGGCTTCAACGAGCGCCGCGGAGCCGGCGTGACGACATCTCCCCTTCCTCGCGCGCGCAGAGGAGAAGGCGGGGACGTATGCGCCTCGTAACAAGGGAGCTGGAGAAATGGAAGAACGACCGGCTCTGAGACGAGCGACGAAACTCTGGCGGGAGGCCTACCGCTACCAGATGAGAGGAAAGGTGGATCGAGCGATCGAGCTCATACCGCCACTCTATCGAGGTGTATCCGACGGCAGAGGCACATACCTTCTTGGGGTGGGCCATGAGCTTCCAGGGTCGCTTGGCGGAGGCCACCGAGGAGTGCCTCCGCGCGATCGAGATCGATGACGAGTTCGGCAATCCGTACAACGACATCGGGGTCTACTTGATGCAGCAGGACAAGCTGGACGAGTCGATCTCGTGGCTTGAAAAGGCTAAGCAGGCCAAACGCTACGAGCCACGGCAGTTTCCTTCCTGAACCTGGGGCGGATCTACATCCGGCAGGGGCGCTGGTGGGAGGCGCTCCGCGAGTTCAGAAGGGGCTGTGCGGCTGGCTCCGCGTGACGCACGCACGGCGAGAATTCTTCACAGCCTGCGCGCTCGGCTGAACTGACGTTACAAACCCAGAAAGAGAGGTGTAGCAGAGATGGCTCTTGACCTCATCGCTCTGGGGACTGTTCCCGCCGGTGAAGCACCGGCTTCCGGGAGCGAAATCGACTACGTCGGGCGTGCATTTTTGCAGTGCCGGCGCTTCATCGACCCTCCTGCGTCACACGGTCGGCGCCGAGCCCGAGGGCGCGAAGCTCCGGGTCCGACGCTCCGGACCCGACTTCAATCCCTACGTCGAGGTCGTCGTCGAGTTCGACGATGCGAACCATGCCGCGCGCGCCTACGCGAATCGCTGTGACCGCGAGGCGCCGACACGGTGGGACGGACTGCGGGACGGCTTCTCGCCCCTCCCTCGTCATCGCAGAAAGCCGGCTGACCAATGAAGCTCCTACTGATTCGCCACGCCGCCGCGATGCCCCGAGGAACGCCCGGCGTTCCCGACGACGAGCGTCCGCTCACTCCCGACGGTAGAGCCAAGTTCCGCGTGGCCGCGCGAGGGCTCGCCCGGGTCACGCGTCGGCCAGACCTGTTGCTGACGAGCCCGCTTCCCCGCGCCAGGGCAACCGCTGAGATCGCCGCGCGTGCCTTCGCGAACATCGCGCCCACGATCGAGCCGGCACTTGCTCGCTCGAGCGTCGACGGCATCGTCGCCGCGTTGAAGATTCATCCGCCCGACGCCAGGATCGGCGCTCGTCGGCCACGAGCCTCTCCTCGGGCGCGCTGCCTCGCGCCTGCTCGGCGCCGCGCAGGGCGAGCGGCTCGCGTTCGAGACGGGCGGCGCGGCTCTGGTGGACCTTCCCAACGGTCCCGCAGCCGACGGGCGGCTCCGCTGGTTCCTCAAGCCACGAATCCTCAGGACCCTCGCCGGCCCCGCCGAAATCACCAAACCTCGGGCTGACCCGCCGCCCGTCGCGGACGGGCGAGACGTGATGACCGATAGGGCCGACGTTGCGATCCAGCGGGGCTGAGCCGGCCGAGCTGGTCGCAGTCGTCGATCTCGGGCTCGACGGCCGTTCGCCTCGCTGATCGCCCGAATCGCCCCCGACACCGGCTATCGTGTGCTCGCCGAGGAGCGAGTGCCTACGCGGCTGGGCGGCGGCGCGCCCGGCGCCCTGCCCCGCGAGGCGATCGACGCGACACTGCGGGCCGTGCACCGCTTCTTCGCGCAGTACTTTCCGAATGGTCGAGGTCCGCGCATCGTCGCGGTAGCGACGTCGGCCGTGCGGGACGCCGAGAACCGCGAGCGGCTACTCGACCGGCTCCGCCGCGACGAGGGGCATCGACGTGCAGGTCCTAAGCGCGCGAGACGAGGCGCGGCTTGGCGTCGATGCCGCCCTCGACAGCCTGCGCGTTCGGCAACGGCCTCGTCGTAGACCTTGGCGGCGCCAGCCTCCAGCTCAGCCGCGTACGGCGCCGCAAGGGTCGTCTCCGACGGCGAGCCTACCGCTCGGCGCCGTCCGGACCACGCGCCGTTTCTGTTCGCCACGATCCGCCCACGCCGCTCGCGCTTCAGAGCGCTTCGCCGCGGAGATCCGCACGCAGCTCATGGTCGGCCTGCCTCCCGCCGCGCGTGGCGAGATCGTGGTGGGTCTCGGGAGGCACCGTCCGCACGCTGGCGAGCATCCACCTCCGTGCGCCCATAGCGAGCGCACGCGCCGCCACGGGCTGCGGCTCGACCAGTCCGACGTCACGGCCGTCCGCGAGCGACTCGAGAGTCTCTCCCAACGAAAGCGCCGGAAGATCCGCAGGCCTCAAGGCCGAGCGCGTCGACATCATCCTGGCCGGCGCCATCGTCATCGAAGAGGTCATGGTCTTCGGCGGCTACCTGTCGCTGGCGGTGTGCACGCGCGGCGATTCGCGACGCCATTCTCCTGCGCGAGACCTTTCAGCGGGAGAGGCTGACGTGAACTACGGACGCGTTCGTCAACCGCGAGCTGTCGTGGCTCGAGTTCAACCGGCGCGTGCTCGAGGAGGCGCAGGATCCGAGCGTGCCCCTGCTCGAGCGAGTGAAGTTCCTCGCCATCTTCAGCTCGAACCTCGACGAGTTCTTCATGGTGCGCGTGGCGGCGCTGAAGCGCCGCATCCAGCGCGCGGCGATCACGCGCCGGGGCCCGACGGGCTCACGCCCAGCGGAGACGACAAGGGCCGTCGCGGCGCGAGTCCGTACGAGCTGGTGGATGCGCAGCACCACTGCTTCCTCGAGTGAGATCCAGCCGCTGCTCGCCGCCGAGGGCATCGGCTGCTCCGCCCCAAGGAGGCCAGCGACGAGCAGCAGCACTTCCTCGAGGAGTACTTCCGCCGCACGCTGCTGCCCGTGCTGACGCCGCTAGCCGTCGACCCCGGCCATCCCTTCCCGTACCTCGGCAACCGCTCGCCGTGCCTCGTGGTCTCCATCCGGCCGTCGACGCCTTCGGCGCTGCTCGCAGAGCTCGCTCTCCGTGATCCATCTCCCGAGCCAGGTCCTCCCGCGCTTCGTCGCGCTGCCCGATCCTACCGGCAAGCACGTCTTCATGCTGCTCGAGGACGTGATTCGTCAGCACCTGCCGAGCATCTACAACGGCTACGACGTCCTGTCGAGCCACGCCATCCGCGTCACGCGCGACGCAGATCCTGCACACCGCCGGGGCGACCCGACGGATCTGCTCGCCAGCATCGAGGAGAGCGTGCGCGAGCGCCGGCCTCGGCACGGCCGTGCGGCTGCAGCACGACGCGCGACCTGCCAGCCGACATCCTGGCGACGCTGCTGCGACGAGCTGGAGCTCGTCACCCGAGGACCTGTACGAGGGCGAGGGCTTCACGGCCTTCTCGGATCTGTTCCAGCTCTACGCGGCGCTCGACCTCCCCGGCTCAAGGACCGGCCGCTGCCGCCGCAGCCTGTCCCGGCGTTCGAGAGCGCGCCCGATATCTGGAGCGCGATCCGCGCGGCGGACGTTCTCGTGCATCACCCCTACCACGCCTTCGACGCGGTCACCCGCTTCGTGCGCGAGGCCGCCGTCGATCCCAAGGTGCTCGCCATCAAGATGACGCTCTACCGCGTGAGCCCGGCCTCGCCCATCGCGCACGCGTTGCGCACGCGCCGTCGAGAACGGCAAGGAGGTCACCGTCCTCGTCGAGCTGCAGGCGCGCTTCGACGAGGAGGCGAACATCCGCTGGGCGCGCGCGCTCGAGGAGGTGGGCGCCCACGTCGTCTACGGCCGCGCCGGCCTCAAGACCCACTGCAAGGCGTGCCTCGTCGTCCGGCAAGAGCGCCGATGGCATCCGGCGCTACTGCCACCTCGCCACCGGCAACTACAACGTGCGGACGGGCGGCGTCTACGGCGATCTCGGGCTCTTCACCAGCCGCGACTCGTTCGGCGAGGACCTCACCGCGCTGTTCAACCTCCTCACCGGCTACACACGCGCCCGCGCGGATTCCACCACCTTCTGCTGGCGCCGACGCGACTTGCGCGACGGGCTCGTCGAGCGGATCCGCCGCGAGGCCGAGCCACGCCCGGGCCGGGCGGCCGGCGCGGATCATCGCGAAGATGAACGGCCTCGTCGGACCGCCGCCTGATCGAGGAGCTGTACGGCGCCAGCGAGGCGGGCGTGCGGATCGACCTGATCGTGCGCGGCATGTGTTGCCTGCGCCCTGGAGTGCTCGGGCTCTCGTCGAGAATCCGTGTCATCTCCATCGTCGACCGCTACCTCGAGCACGCGCGGATCTCCTACTTCGAGAACGGTGGGACGCGGAATATCTGCTGTCCTCCGCGGACTGGATGCCTCGCAACCTCGACCGCCGCGTCGAGATCGCCTTCCCGGTGCTGGATCCCCATCTCCAGACCCAGATCCGCGAGATCCTCGAGATCCAGCTCGCCGACACCGTGAAGGCTCGGCGCATCCTCCCGGACGGAAGCTCCGTGCGTATCCGTGGCGCTCGGCGAGTCTCGGCTCTGCCTCCCAAGAGCGCCTCTACGAGGCGATGGCTGCGAATGGGATCTTCAGATAGTGCGGAGAGTACGGCTACCACCGGAGCTCTTATATCATTTATATATGTTGACACCCGCCCCTCAGAGGTCCACCGTATGCGCAGCTGCAAGCTCGCGACGCGCCTCCGAGGGCGGGATCCTCGAAAGCGCGCGGTGCTCGTGACCGTTGCGACTCCGGGTCGCGAGGTGCAGTGAGGTGCACCCCGCGCTCACGGACGGCTCCCCGCAGGCCGCCTCTGGTTGTCCCTGAATCGTATCGTGACTCGCCCCGGCGGGTCTCGCTGCCACGGCTCGGTCTCTGAGACTGCGCCTCAGACTCAGCGAGAAAGGTACGGTCGGCATGTCCCGTCCGACGAGCACGGACGCCCGTGGCGATCTTCAACTCCAGCGCGGAGTTCATCGACTGCCCTCCGCGAGGCCCTCGATCGCGAGGGCCTCCCGTCTGCTACGGCGCTATTGGCCGAGATCCAGGACGGTACGCTAGATCTCATGGCGTTCCTGGAAGCGCATGATCCCCGTGTGATCGTGTACGACCTTCCCGTCCCTTCGAGAGGCACTGGAACTTCCTCCGGCTCCTGCAGGCAGACCGACGCCCTGAGGAAGAGGACGTGGATTCTCACCACCACCGACAAGAAGGCGCTGGACGCGGCGGTGGGAGCGTCGGACGTGATCGAGATCGTTTTCGGAGAGCCCTACAGCATCGGAGAGGTCGTGGAAGCGGTCCACCACGCTCTGTCAGATGGGCGGCTGCCGAGGCCCTGAGAGGCAACACCTATGAGAGACCCGTCCCGCGCTCAATAACGTGTACCTGGGCGGCGTAAGTGTCCTCGTGGTCGACGACTGCGAGCCGCGTCCGCGCCACGGTTGTCGACATGCTCGAACACTACGGAGCTACCGTGACGGCGGTCGCCACTCGCCGACGCGGCGCTCGAGGCGTTGGTGCGTGAGCGCCCGGATGTCCTCGTGAGCGACCTGGTCATGCCCGACAAGGGCGGCTACTGGCTCTATCCGGAGAGTTCGCGCCTTGGCCGCCCGAGCGTGGCGGCGCGACACCCGCGGCCGCCCTCACCGGATTTACCGGTCCAGAGCACCGCGCCAGTATCTTGCGCGCGGGGTTCCAATACCACATCGAGAAGCCGGTCGCTCTGGAGAAGCTGGCCGGGGTCGTCGCGCTCCTCGCCCTGAAGGCCCCATCACCTCCGCAATAGTGAGCCGAACGCTCGGCGGCACGAATGGTCCCGACGGCAGCAAGCGGTAGTGAGGATGGGGTTACGGGTCTCCCCGTAACCCCATGAGTTGGAGCGGCCGACCGGATTCGAACCGGCGACGTCCAGCTTGGGAAGCTGGCATTCTGCCACTGAATTACGGCCGCCCGGCGACTCCTATCTTGCTCAACGATCCGCGCCGCGCCTACTTCCCGTCCTTGAGCGACATGTCGTAGGCCTGGAATCAGCTCGTCGCTGCGCGCCTTCCAGTTGAGACGCTTGCTCGCGCCGTAGAGATCGACCTGCTGGTAGAGCGGCACCGCCGGGACCTCGTCGATCCAGAGCTTGTTGATCCGATGGTACTGGCTCGAGGCGCTTCTTCTCGTCCATGATGGCTCTGCGCCTCGTCGAACATCCGGTTGAAGTCCTCGTTGTACCAGTTGACGAAGATCCCCGGCGCCTTGAACAGTGGGCCGTAGACGCGTCTCGGCGTCCATCGTGCCGGTGCCCCAGCCGATCAGCCAGATCGGTCCGGCCTTGTGGACGTACACCATGCTGTTCAGATACGTCACGAAGTCGTAGGTGCGGAGCGTGGTCTTGATACCGGCCTTCGTGAGCTGGCCGGACACCGCCTCGGCCACTTCCGCGTCGCGCACGTAGCGGCCGCGCGGGCCGTGCAGCGTGACCTCGACGCCGCCGCGCAGGCCGGCTTCGGCCAGGAGCTTCTTGGCGCGCGCCGGGTCCGGCCTTGATCGGCTGTGAGCTTCGGGTCGAAGCCGAAGTGCATCGACGGCAGCATGGTGGCGACACGCATGCCCTTGCCGTCGAGCACGGTCTTGATGATCTCGTCGGCGTCGATGCGCGTACGCGATGCGCCTGACGGACGCGCTTGTCGGCGGTGGGCCCGTTGTACGGTTCCCGTCACCTTGTGCTGCGCGTCCATCTGGTGCGTGTAGAACATGAGCTGAATGGTGCGGATCGACGGCGCCGTGCGACAGGAAGAGCTTGGGATGCTGGTCGATGATCGCGCCGGAGATGCGGCGGAATGTTCACCGCGAGGTCGATCTCGCCGTTCTGGAGCGCGGCCACGCGCACGGCGTCGTCGGGAATGGGACGGAACACCACGGTCTTGATCTGCGGCGCCCCGCGCCAGTACGCGGCGTTCGCCTCGAGCACGATCTCCTCGTCCTTCGACCAGCGGACCAGCTTGTAGGGGCCGGTGCCGACCGGGCTCTTCGGAGAGCTGCGCGGTCTCCTTGCCGGCAGCCTCCTTGGGGGCAGCATCGCCGCTCTGGCGGAAGGTCATCACCGGCAGGAAGGTCGGCCAGGGCTTCTTGGTGTGCACGCGGATCGTGTACGGATCGACGATTTCCACGCGGTCGATCGGGGCGTGAAGACGAGCTGCGCCGCGGAGCTTACCCTGCCCATTCGCCAGGCGCTCGAGGCTGAACTTCGCCGAGTCGGCGTTGAAGTCTTCGCCGTTGTGGAACTTCACGCCGCTGGCGCAGCTTGACCTCCCACGCCGACGGCGGCACGAACTTCGGCATCTCGGTGGCGAGCGCGGGAACGATCTTCAGATTCGTATCGCGCCTCGTACAGGGTGTCGAAAATGTGGCGGCCCACGTTCGACGCTGGGCTCTCCGACTGATTGGCCATGTCGAGCGTGGTGGATCGACGCCCTGCGCGAGCACGACCTTGCCGGCCGGCGCGGCGCTCGCCGGCGACGACACGAGCATCGCGACGATCGCTGCGGCGGCGATTTTCCATACGAGCATGCGGAGCCTCCTGAACGACTGATTCGGCCGCTTCGAGTGCCCGCTTACTCTAGGGGCCGCCCGGAGGCGAGTCAAGGTACGCGAGCGCCTCGTCGCGCGTGGTGACCAGCCCGAGGGCCTGGGCCTCGCGCGCGCCTGCTCGAGAAGACGGCCGACCGCGGGACCCGGTGGCAGGCCGAACCGCTCCATGACGTCCGTGCCCCGGAGCAGCGGAGGCGCGCCGACGCCTGACGGCTGCTCCTCCCAGCCGCGCAGCAGGTCACGGATCAGCGTCGAGCGGCGCCAGATCGAGCGGGCGAGTCCCCCTGACCGCCGCGGCGTCCACGAGCGATAACAACAAAAGGTCGCGCGTGTCCTCGCGCAGGTCGCGGTAGAAGCGATAGCGCGCCGCGCGGGTCACCGCCGGCGGCGGCCAGGTGCATGGGGCGCAGATGGTGCCGGACGAGGCGCTCGGAGCACGCCGCGGGCACGAGCCGGCAGCTTGAGCCGCTCGCCGACCGCGCGCGCGCGCGCGGCGCCGATCACGTCGTGCTCGAAGAAGCGCACGCGCCCGTCGACTACTCGGCGCGTCTCGGGCTTCGAGACGTCGTGCAGGAGCGCGGCGAGCTTCAGGATCTGCCCGCGACGCACATCGCCGCCGAGCTCCTCGGCCATGTGGGCGGCGAGCTCCTCGCCGAACGGCCGGAGCCCGCGCAGGCCCGGCAGGAGCACGTCGGCCCCGGCGACGGCCCGCAGCGAGTGCTCGAGCACCCGGAAGCGGTGAGGCGCCGGCTGGGTCGTCGCGCGCATCGGCTCGATCTCCGGCAGGATCACGCCGAGCAGACCGAGCGCGTCGAGGCGCCGGAGCGCGCGGGCCGTGCCCGGAAGCGCGAGCATCGCCAGGAGCTCGTCGCGAACGCGCTCGGCGGAGACGGTGGCCAGCGCCGGGCCGGCGGCGCGGATGGCCCTCGCGGTCGACGGCGTCAGGCGAAGGCCGAGCGTCGCCTCGAAGCGAACGCCGCGGAGCGTACGCAGCGGATCGTCCGCGAGCACGCGCGCGTCGGGGACCCGGAGTCGGCGCGCCCCGAGGTCGGCGAGCCCGCCGGTCGGATCGATCACCGCGGGCGCGGCCGCTTCTCAGGAGCTCGCCCAGGGGAACCGCCAGGGCGTTCACGGTGAAATCGCGGGCCGCGAGATCGCCTTCGAGGGTGCCCGCCCGCCAGTCGGTCACGTCGAGCCAGGCGCCGCGCGCGACGACGCGAGCCGCGCCGCGCTCGGGATCGAGGGCACGAAGGCGCCGCCGAGCTCGTGGCCACCCGGCGCGCCAGGTCGAGCGCTCCCGACGGCACCGCGACGTCCAGGTCGGCGATCGGCCGCGCACCCCGCCTCGCCGCCGCGCGCGGGCGTCGCGCACCGCGCCCCCAACGAGCACCGGTGGCCGATCGCGATCGGCGGCCTTCAGCACGGCGCGCAGGAGCGTCCGAGCGGGCTGCGTCAGGTGATCGAGATGGAAGTAGGAGCCGAGCCGCGTCGAGCGGCGAGGCGACGCTTCAGTGGACCGGGAGAAGTAGGCGCCGAGTCGTGTCGCGCGGCGAGGCGACGCTTCAGTGGACCGAGAGACGTAGGCGCCGAGTCGTGTCGCGCGGCGAGGCGACACTACACGAACTCGAGGCCGCCCGTCCCGATCCGGTATCCGACGATCTCGTCGCTCATGGCGCTGCCGCGGTGCTTGACCACGCAGAGCATGCGGGCCAGCCGGTTGCCGACTCGCTCGCTGCCGAGAACCACGATGGTGTTCGCGGTGGCGCCGATGTCGCCGGTGGCCACCTTGCGCGCGAGCAGGTCCTCGAGCCGGGTCTCCTCGGTCGTGACCAGCAGCAGCGTGGTCAGCGCCATGTGGTCGTAAAGGTGCGCGTCGATGAACTCCCGGTGCTTCCACACCGGCAGGCAGATCTCCATGCCGAGCGTCTCGGCTTCGCGGTGGATGGTCTTGCGATAGAGCTCGTCGAAGACGAAGAACTGGATCGAATCGGCCGGCGAATCCATCGGGCTCGACGCCGTCGACCACGACGCGCCGCGTGCCCGCCGCGCAGTGGAAGTAGACGAACGGCCGCACCGTGTAGAGCGCGTGGTTGTACGGCGGCCTTCCAGCTCCAGTCGAACTCCCGGCCGCCGTCCGGCGTGGCCACCTGGAAGTCGCGGACCCGGCCCACCCAGGGGCACGCGTTGGAGTAGAACGCGTCCATCTGGTCGGGCGGCGGGTACGGCTCGGCCATCGGCGTCACCGTGTGCGTCCACGGCTTGAGCGACCATGCGAAGAGCCGGGCGGCGTACTCGTCGTGCTGCTGCGAGTCGCCGCGCCCGTTCAGGTCGAGGACCACGCCGCGCGCGCCGTCGGCGACCTTTCCGTGATCGGCGAAGGTGAGCCCGACGTGCGTCTTGCCGATGCCGGTCGCACCGTAGACGACCGTGAGCGTGCCGGGCAGCAGGCCGCCGCCCAGCATCGCGTCGAGCCTGGCGAGGCCGGTGGATACGCGCGCAGTCACGAGCGTCGAGTTCTACACCGCCCGGCCCTTGGTCTGCGAACTGTCGCTCGTAGAGCGCCTTGCAGCTCGTCGAGCGTCGTGGCCTGGCCGGGCGTCTTGTCGTCGCGGACGCGCGTGATCCGGGCGAACCTGAGTGCCAGTCCCGACGGATAGGTCGGGCTCTTCTGGATCTCGTTGTGCGCCACCTCGACCACGACCTCGGGCCGCACGCGCACGGTGTAGCCGTCGTCGCTCGTGGCGAGCGCCCAGAGCCGCTCGGTCATCTCGGCGAACTGGCGGTCGGTGAATCCCTTGAACGTCTTGCCGACGTCCGCGAACGCGTCGCCGTCGCGCACCGCCAGGTGATAGTTGGAGAGCCAGCCCCGTCGCCGTCCCGAGCCGCGATCGGCGGCGACGATGACGCAGTCGACGGTCTCGGCCGCCTTCAGCTTGAACCAGCGCTTGCCCCGCCCGCCGGGCTCGTACGTGCTCGCGAGGTCCTTCGCCATCACGCCCTCGTGCCCGGCCGCGAGCGCGCGCGCCAGGAACTCCTCGGCCGCCGCGCTCGACGTGACGATGGCGCGCTCGGCCAGGTGGCGCCCGCCGGTCACGGCAACCAGCGCATCCCAGCGCTCCCGGTACGGCGCATCGATCGAGCGAGCGCCCCTCGGCCATGAGGCAATCGAAGAAGTGCAGCGCGAGCGGCATCTCGCGCGCCAGCCGCTCCACGTCGTGGACGCGCCGGAACCGGCGCATCAGCTCCTGGAACGGCAGCGGCCGCCCCGCCGGCGTCGAGCGCCAGCACCTCGCCGTCCAGAATGAGCGGCGCCGCGGTGAGCTCGCGCCGCGCCGTCTCGACGACGTCGGGGAGGCTCGCGGTGACGTCGGAGAGACCGCGCGTCCAGATCCTGATCCGCTCGCCGTCGCGATGGAGCTGGATGCGAGCGCCATCGTACTTGTACTCGAGCGCCGAGGTCCCGCCGTGGGCCGCCAGCACCTCGTCGAAGTCGTCGGCGATCTGGGCAAGCATCGGCAGGAGCGGAACGCCTGGGCGGACCTCGGCCGATGCGAGCGCCGCGGCGCCCCGCGCGCGCGCGCGCGGCGACCTCCGAGAGATCGCCGAGCCTCAGAGCGCGGCACGGCGGGCCGTCTCCGGCGGCGCCGCGAAGGCCCGCGCGATCGCCTCGAGCACGAGCCCGTCCGACACGCCCGTGCGCATCTCGCCGCCGATGATCTGCTGCAGCAACTCCCGCTCGTCCGCCGACGCCCGCGCCGCCAGCGCGCGCAGCAGCTCGTCGCGGCTTCGACGCGAGCCGGCGCCGCCGGCGGCGGCCACCGCCGCGAACGCGTCCGCGACGTCCCCGAGCGACAGCGGCGGCCCGGCCATGGGATCGGCGGCGGCCGCCGGCAGGCCGCGGACCCCGAGCGCGCGAGGGTCCGAAGCCGGAAAGGCCCGGCCCGTGAGGAACGCGACCGCGGTGCCGATGGCGTCGGCCGGGAGCGATCGGAGGTACGCCGCGCAGAAGCTCGAGCTTATCGAGCCGCCCCGGGCTCGCGCGGAGGCGCCGACAGAGGTCTGCGAGTCGCTCGAGCTCGACCATTCCGAAAATCATTCTACCGACTGGCGGGCATCCTTGACTTCGTCGCGGGCGCCGCCCTACTTTCGTGTCCATGCGCCGTCGTGTCCTGTACGACGCGACCTCGCGCGCGGCGGCGGCGGCGGCCGACCTTCTCCGCGACGCGTTCGACATCGCCGCCCTGCCCACGTCGACGCCGCCGACAGGCCCCGCGGTGGCCCTGGTGGGCGCCGACCCCGTCGACCTGCCGTGGCGGGGCGACGCATCGCTGCTGCGTCCTGGCGCTCGTCGACGCGCACGCGACCGGCCCCTGGCCCGCCCACTGGTTCGCGCTGCTCCCGGCGGACGCGGGCGGGCCGATGCTCGCGCGCGCAGTGGAAGGCGCGTTCGACGACCTCGAGCGCACGGCGGCCGTGGCGCGGCTCGAGCGCGAGCTGTCGGAGCTGAACGCGATCGGTATCCGGCTCTCCGCCGAGCGCAACCCGCGCGAGCTGATCGAGACCATCCTGACCAAGGCGCGGGAGATCACTCAGAGCGACGCCGGCTCGCTCTACCTGGTCGAGGAGAACGCCGCCGGCACCCGGCGGCTGCGCTTCGCGCTGGCCCAGAACGACTCGGTGAGCATCCCCTACCGCGCCTCGCGGCTGCCGCTGACGAGCGCAAGCGTCGCGGGGCACGTCGCGCTGACCGGCGAGACCCTGAACCTCGAGGATGCCTACGCCCCGCCGCCGGGCGCGCCGTTCCAGATCAATCGCTCGTTCGACGACAAGGCCCGTTACCACACGAAGTCGATGCTGGTCGTGCCCATGCGCACGCCGCAGGGCGAGACGATCGGTGTGCTCCAGCTCATCAACTGCAAGCCCGACTACACGCACCGCTTCGCGTCGGTGAGCGAGATCGAGCGAATTGTCCGGCCGTACAGCCCCGGTCACGCGCGGCTCGCCGAATCACTGGCCTCGCAGGCGGCGGTGGCCATCGCACAACAGCCGGCTCTTCGAGTCGATCCACCGGCTCTTCGACGGCTTCGTGCACGCGTCCGTCACGGCGATCGAATCGCGCGACCCGACCACCTCGGGCCACTCTCTCCGCGTCGCGAATCTCACCGTGGGCCTCGCCGCCGCCGTCGACCGCCGCGGCACCGGCGCCTACGGCGCGGTCCATTTCAGCGCCGACGAGATGATGGAGCTCCGCTACGCCGCGCTCCTGCATGACTTCGGCAAGGTCGGCGTGCGCGAGCAGGTGCTGGTCAAGGCCAAGAAGCTCCTCCCGGGCGAGCTCGAGGCCATCCGCCAGCGCGTCGAGCTGATCAAGCGCGAGCTCGCGCTGCGCTACGCCGACAAGAAGATCGAGCACCTGCTCGACCGCGGCCGCCGCGGCTACTCCGCCGCGGGCCGCCGCGCTCGACGCCGAGCTGGCCGCGTACCTCGCCGAGCTCGACGACAGCTTGAGCCGCATCGTCGTCGCCAACGAGCCGACGGTGCTAGCCGGAGGACTTCGCCGCCGACCTCGCGCAGCTGGCGCGGCGGTCCTTCGAGGACCACGCCGGGCGCCGTCAAACCGTCATCACGCCCGACGAGGCCGCGACGCCTCGATTACCCGCGGGAGCCTCACCGAGGCGGAGTTCAAGGAGATTCAGTCCCACGTGGTCCACACCTACCAGTTCCTGTCCCGCATTCCGTGGACCCGGGAATTCCGCCGCATCCCCGAGATCGCCCGCTCGCACCACGAGAAGCTCGACGGCACGGGCTATCCCGTACGGATGAAGGCGGAGGAGATCCCGGTGCAGTCGAAGATGATGACCATCGCCGACATCTACGACGCGCTCACCGCCAGCGACCGGCCCTACAAGAAGGGGGTCCCGCGCGACCAGGCTCTCGACATTCTGAGCCACGAGCGGCGAGCCGGGCACCTCGACGGCGCCCCTGCTCGACCTGTTCATCGAGGCGAAGATCTACGAGCAGGCGTCGCCGCCGGCCGTCACCCCGCCAAGAACAGACAGACGCCGCCCCATGCGATGACGGCGCCGAGCGCCAGAAGACGCTCGCGCGGCCTCGCGGCTGAGCGGAAGGCTCCTCAGGTGTTGAGCGGATCGGGACAAAAAAACGCCCGCGAGCCTCGACGGTGGAGCAATGCGTAGCGTCACTGCGTGGGAGCTCATCCTTCGTCCTCCTGAAGCTTTGGATCAGAATCCGCGAAGCAGCCCGACGACCTTGCCGAGAATCTTCACCGCGCGCCGCGTGGGATCGATGACGATCGGCGCCATCGTCGGGTTTTCGGGCTTGAGCACGACGCGCGCGGCCGTCGCGCAGGAACCGCTTCACCGTCGCCTCCGGATCGCCGCCCGCCTCCGACTCGACCATCGCGGCGACGATGTCGTTCGGCTGAGCCGAGTCCTGGCGCCGCACGAGCACGAGATCGCCGTCGCAGATGTGGGCGTCGATCATCGAGTCGCCGCGAACGCGCAGCGCAAAGACGTCCTCGCCGCGCCCGGGCAGCGCCGCCGCCGCGATGGGCACCTCGCCCTCGCGGTTCTCCTGCGCCAGGAGCGGCGAGCCCGCGGCGATGCGGCCGAGGATCGGCACCTGACGGTGGGCTCGCCCAGCGCCGGCGTCGGGAAGGGTGAGCGCTCGTGACGTGCGGCCGGCGCTCGGTCGTCTCTGCAGCTCGCCCTTTCGCTCGAGCGCTCGCAGGTGATCGAACGCCGCCCTGGGCGTGATCCTGAATCGCTCGCCGATCTCGCGCACGGTGGGAGGTACTCCGTGCTTGGCGTGGAAGCCCCGCATGAAGCTGAGTACCTTCTTGCTGCCGGCCCGGTCAGCTCTCGCATGCCCTTCCTCCTGTGGCACGCGATAATACTCAACTCATGTTGATCAGTCAACAAAAAGCGAGTAGCCGGGCTGGACTGTCCTTATCTATGGGCGTTGACCCGGCCCTACCGAGGGCCAGGGATCAGGCGGGCTCCCAGGGCTCGCAGACCGGGCACATCAGATGGCCCTGGTCGCGGGCATCGGCGATGTGCTTGAAGTACGCGCGCTCGGCCTCGGGGATTCGCGGAACCCACGCGCAGTCGCTCTTGTGGAGCAGCCGCGAGCCTCGCTGAGCGCAGTAAGGCTCACCGGGCTCGACGGTGGCCGCAGCCGCCCTGCCTCGGCCGCCATCGTGCCCTCGGCTTCCGACGGCAACACGGGACGTCGCGGCGGCTTCGACCGGTTCGGGCGCCGGCGGAGTGATCGGGTCGGGATCGTTGATGTGAAGGTTTGACTCGACCGTCGACCGGAACTCGTCGCTGGCGCGGCGGAATTCGCGCAGCGCGCGACCGACCATGCGCCCGAGCTCCGGCAGCTTGCTGGGACCGAACACCAGCAGAGCGAGAACCCCGATGACGAGCATCTCCTGCAGGCCGATGTCGAACATCGCGGCTAGAGTAACACGCGCTCGCTAGCCCACCCCGGCCAGCCTCGCCAGCTCGGCGAACGAGCCCACGACCAGATCGGCCTCCCCGGCCGGCGCGCCCTCCTCGGGCGCATACAGGACCGTGACCATGCCGACCGCCCGGGCGCCGCGAATGTCGGATGGAACGCTATCGCCGACCATCGCGGCCGCGGCCGGCGAAAGCGCCATCCGCTCCAGCGCCATGCGGAAGAGCGGGGCTCCGGCTTGCCGACGCACGATCGGCCGCACGCCCGCAGCCGTCGCGATTGCCGCAACGGTCGCGCCGGCACCGGGCAGGAACTCGCCCCCTCGATCGGCAGGCGCGGATCGATGTTCGGCGTGACGAGCGGCGCCCCGCGCGCGGCGCGCGCGCGCGGCATTCGTGACGCGCTCGTAGCTGAGCTCGAAGTCGTTGCCGACCGCGACGACCGTTGCGGCGCGGTACTCTTTCACGTCTACCAGCTCGTGGCCGGCTCGCGCGATGACCGCCGCCATGTCGGGCGAGCCGATGACGAGGACCCGCGAGGGACCGAATCGCTCGCGGATCACCTCGCCGATGATCTCGAGCGGCGTGAGGACGTGTCGGGCCACGTCGACCCCGAGCCCGTGCAGCCGCTCGCGCAGCTCGCCGCCGGTCGCGCGGGAGTTGTTGGAGACGAAGGCGAGCCCGCGACCGGCCCGATCGAGGGCCGCCAGCGTCTCGCGCGCGCCCGGGTTGAGGGTGTTTCCGTTCCAGACGCACCCGTCGAGGTCGAAGACGAAGCCGCGCACGGACGCGAGGATCGAGGCGGACACGAGCCTCAGGTCTCCGACGAGCGGGCGAAGTCGGCCCTGGCCGCTTCGTACACCTCGCGGGTGCGCGTGGCGACACTGCGCCCAGCTGAAGTGGGCTTCCACGCGGCGCCGGCCCGCCTGCCCCATGGCGCGCCGCCGCCCGGGATCGTCGAGCAGCCCTCGAATCGCCGCGGCGAGCGCGTCCGGACGCGCCGGGCTCGACGAGCAGACCTGTCGTGCCGTCCTCGACCACCTCGAGAATGCCGCCGACCGCCGAGGCGACGACCGGCGTCTCGCACGCCATCGCCTCGAGGTTGATCAGACCGAACGGCTCGTACACCGACGGACACGCGAAGACCGCCGCGTGGCTGTAGAGCTGCACCACCTCGTTCACCGGGACCATCTCGCCGATCCACACGACGTTCGGGTGCTCCGGGAGCGCACGCTTCAGACGGGCCTCGATCTCCGGCGTGTCGGGGGCCGACGCGCAGAGAACGACCTGCACGCCGGTCGGAAGCTTCGGGGCCGCCTCGAGCAGGTGGAAGATCCCCTTCTGGTCCGTGATGCGTCCGACGAAGAGCACATACGGCTCGCGCACGCCCCGGCGCGCCAGCACGTCCTTCGCCTCGGTGCGACGGAACAGGTCGGGGTCGATGCCGTTGTGGATGACGACCACCCGGTCGGGATCGACGCGGAAGTGGGCCAGGATGTCCTCGCGCATCTGGCGGAGACCGCGATGACGCGATCGGCCGCCTCCACCGCCGTCTTCTCGATCCAGCTCGAGAGCAGATAGCCGCTGCCGAGCTGGTCGGCCTTCCAGGGCCGGAGCGGCTCCATGCTGTGCAGGGTCACGCAGAGCGGAATCCGGTGGACCGTGCGGATCCAGAGCCCGGCCATATCCGCGTACCAGGTGTGCGCGTGGGCGACGTCGGCATCGACCGGATCGCGGGCCATCGCCAGCGCGATCGAGAGCGTCTCGAGCGCGGGCGCGTAGCGAGGCCCGTCCTTCCCGGGCCCCACGCGCTCCCAGGGGTGTAGCCCCGCAGAGGACCGCGGCGGCCGCGTCGGCCGGGGAGCGCTCGCCGAAGCAGCGCACCTCCACCGCCATGAGCCGGCTGAGCGCCTGCGCGAGCTGACCGACGACGACCCCGCCCCGCCGTAGATGTGCGGCGGATATTCGCGGGTCAACAGGAGAGCCTTCACGACCGGTCGCTACCCTCGGCGAGATCGTCCTCGCGACGCTCGAGCTTGCGCGCCACCGTGCGCACGTCGATGCCGAGCAGCTTCGCCGCCTGCGTCTTGTTGCCGCCGGTGATGCGGAGCGTCTCGTCGAGCAGCCGCCGCTCGATGTCCGCGAGCGGCGTGCCGACCAGCTCGAGAATGGCGTCGCGCGGCGGGCGCTTCACGCCCATGACCTCTTCCGGCAGGTCCTCGGCGTCGATCCGATCCTTCCGGGCGAGCACCACGCTGCGCTCGACGAGGTTCTCGAGCTCGCGCACGTTCCCCGGCCAGGCATAGGACTCGAGCCGCTCGACGGCCTCCGCCGAGAACCCGTCGAGCTTCCGGCCGTTCTTGGCGGCGTAGACCCGCAGGAAGTGCTGGGCGAGCACCCGGATGTCCTCGTGGCGCTCGCGCAGCGGCGGCACGCGGATGGTGATGACGTTGAGCCGGTAATAGAGGTCCTCGCGAAAGCGCTTCTCCTTCACCATCTCGGCCACGTCCTGATTGGTGGCGGCCACGATGCGCACGTCGACCTGGAGGCTACGCGTGCCGCCGAGGCGCTCGAACTCGCCCTCCTGGAGCACGCGCAGGATCTTGGGCTGCGTGACCAGCGAGAGGTCGCCCACCTCATCGAGAAAGAGCGTGCCGGCGTTCGCCAGCTCGAAGCGGCCCTCCTTGCGCGCAGCGGCGCCGGTGAACGCGCCCTTCTCGTAGCCGAACAGCTCGGACTCGAGAAGGGTCTCCGGCAACGCCGCACAGTTGACGGCGACGAAGGGGCCGTTGCGCCGCGCCGAGCGCTCGTGGATGGTGCGGGCGACCAGCTCCTTGCCCGTCCCGCTCTCGCCCTGGATGAGCGCCGTCGCCGAGCTGTCGGCGATCTGCTCGATGAGCGTCATCATCCGCCGGAACGACGGACTGGCGCCGATCATCTGACCCTTGGCGCGGATGTCCTCCAGCTGCTTCTTGAGCGCCCGGTTCTGCTCGATCAGGTCGCGCCGCTCGAGGGCCTTGTCGATGAGCTTGATGAGCTGCTCGCGGCGAAACGGCTTGGTGAGGAAGTCGTAGGCGCCGTCCTTCATCGCCTTGACGGCTTCCTCGACGGTGCCGAAGGCGGTCAGCAAGATGACGTCGACGTCGGGCATGATCGCCTTGGCCGCCCGCAGGAGCTCGAGCCCGGTCAGGCCCGGCATCTTGAGGTCGGTGACGATGAGATCGACGCCGCCGGCCTGCACCCGCTCGAGCGCGGCGCGCCCGTCCGAGGCGAGCACGACGCGGTACCCCTCGCGGGTCAGCGTGCGCTCGAGGCTCTCGCGCAGCCCGGGATCGTCGTCGGCGACCAGCAGCGTCGCGGGATCAGGCATGCGCCAGCTCGCTTGATCGGCAGCCGGATCGTGAACGTCGCGCCCGTGTTCCCGTCGATTCGCCCACCGGATCTCGCCGCCGTGCTCCTCGGCGATCTGACGCGTGATCGAGAGCCCGAGCCCGGTCCCCTGGGGCTTCGTGGTGAAGAACTGCTCGAACAGCCGCGGCCCGACCTCGACCGGAATGCCGGCGCCCGTGTCGGAGACCGCGATCTCGACCGCGTCGCCGTCGAAGCGGCTCGCGATCGTCAGCTCGCCGCCGCTCGACAGCGCCTCGAGCCCGTTCTTCACGAGGTTCAGGACCGCCTGGCGCAGGAGGCCGCGGTCGATCTCCATCACCGGCACCGTTCGGATCGACCTCGACGCGCAGCGGTGAGCCCCTGGCGCGTCGCGACCGGGCGGACGAACTCGGCCAGCTCCTGCACGAGGTGGTTGACCGACTCCTCCTCGAAGTGCGGACGCGGAAACCGGGCGAAGGCCAGGTACTCCTCGGTCAGCGCGTCGAGCGCGGTGACCTGGTCGCGGATGGCGGTGACGAGGCCCACCGCCTCCTTCATATCGTCGCCGCTCCGCTCGCGGACGATGTCCTCCAGCATCTCGGCGTTCAGCTCGATGGCGCTGATCGGGTTGCGCACCTCGTGGGCGACCCTGAGCGACAGCCGCCCGACCGTCGCCATGCGCTCGGCCACGACCAGCTCCTGCTGGGCCGTCTGCAGCCGGCTCAGCGTGCCCGTGAGCTCGTCGTTCAGGCGCTCGACCTCGCCGCGCGCCCGCCGCTCCCGATCGGCGACCAGACCGAGGGTCACGGCGCGGCAGCCCGGCAAGCGCCGCGAGAATCAGACGCGGCGTCCAGCCGACCCACGGGCGGAACCAGCACCGTCGACCAGGCGTAGAGCCGCCCGCCACCACCGCGGCGCCGAGTCCCACCCAGGGCCCGAAGTAGTAGGCGTTGACGGCGACGAGCGGAAAGAACAGGAGATAGAAGACGCTGTCGCCGCCGCCCGGTGAGGCACAGGAGGACGAAGACCAGGAGCAGATCGATCGCCGAGGGCGCCGATGAAGTACGCGCGGGTCGCGCGCGGATTGACGGTCACCAGCGCGAAGATGCCGACCTTGTAGGCCGCGAAGCAGAAGACGAGCCAGTAGAGGTCGATCCGGTAGCGCGGCCGCAGCGGAAAGAGGCCGAGCGCGGCCAGGCCGCCGACCATGACGACCGCCAGGAGGACCGCGAAGACGCGCTCGTCGCGCTCCAGCAGCCGAAAGCTCGCATGCCACGGTTTCCGCTCGACGGCAGTCGCGGCCATCTCTTCGCCGACTATAGCATTGCGGCCAATCACGGCCGCTGGCTCCGCCGCCGGGCGGCGATCGCGACCCACACCGCGATCGCCACGAGAGCAGCCAGGCCCAGCCACCGCTCCACGCGATGCACGTCGGAGAAGATCTGCTGGACCTGGTCGGCGAAGAGGAACGCCAGGAAGAAGCCGAACGGGCACGCTCACCAGCGCGGCGGCGGCGTCGACCGTCAGAGAACTTCCAGAACGGCACGTGGGCGATCCCGGCCGTGAGAAACGCCGCGCGCTCTCAGGCCGATCACGTGGCGCGCCGTGAAGACGATCTTCACGCCGTGGCTCCTGTACGCGGCCTTGAGCTGTTCTTCACGAGCGCGGCTCAGGACCCAGCGTACGGGCCGCCAGTCGAGGACCCGTTCCCCCAATGGTGCCCGACCCAGTACAGGACGATGTCGCCGGAGACCACGCCGACGAAGCAGACCGGCAGCGCGAGCCACCATCGCAGGACCGCCTGGTTGGACAGCACCCCGGCGGTGATGATGGGCAGCTCCTCGGGGATGGGGACGCCAAGGCTGGCCGCGAAGAGCACCAGCAGCAGGCCGACGTAACCGAGCTGCTCGATGACCGATATGATCAGACCGCACCTCGGGTATGATTGGACTCGCGGAAGACGCCGACCAGTGTATACTCCGATTGTCATCGTGCGCGTTCTCGTGCGGTCAGAAGGAGCCCTTCCATGGCGGTGAAACTCTTCGTGGGCGGTCTGTCGTTCTCCACCTCAAACGAGCGGCTGCGCGAGGCCTTCGCGGCTGTCGGCGGCGTCGAGTCCGCAAGCGTCGTGACTGACCGGGACACCGGTCGATCGCGCGGTTTCGGTTTCGTCGAAATGGCAACGCCGGAGGAAGCCGAGCAGGCCATCAGCCGCCTCAACGGCACGAACCTCGACGGCCGCACCATCCAGGTCGAGAAGGCCAAGGCTCCCGGAACCGGGGGCGGCGGCGACCGGCGTGGTGGTGGTGGTGGCGGCCGCGGTGGCTTCGGCGGGGGCGGCGGCGGCGGCAGGCGCGGCGGGTCCCGCGGCGGCGGGCGCTGGTAGCCCGGCCAACAGCCGCGCGACACTTCCACATCCGGCTCGTTTCGGCTACGGGCGGTAGTCTGCCGCCATGCATACCCTCCTGCACACCGAGTCGTCCCTCGGGCGTGGCGGTCAGGAGATCCGCATCCTCGCCGAGTCCCGCTGGCTGATCGACCACGGCTGGAACGCGCTGATCGCGTGCCAGCCCGATAGCCTGCTCCTCCGCGAGGCGCGCGCCGCATCGGTTCCCGTGGAGTCCATCCGGATGCGGAGCGCGGCGGACATCGGCGCGCTCTTCCGCCTGCGCCGGCTCATCCGCGAGCGGGGCGTGAGCCTCGTTCACACCGCATAGCTCCATCGACAGCTGGCTGGGCGGGATCGCGGCGAAATCGCTCGGCCGCCCGATGGTACGCAGCCGGCACGTGTCGATTCCCATCCGGCACACCCTCGTCTATCGGCTCGCCGACCGGATCATCACCAGCGGCGAAGCGGTGCGCGCGACGGTGATCGCCGCGGGCATCGGGCCCGAGAAGCATCGTCACGGTCTCGGCCGGTGTCGACACCGAGCACTTCCACCCCGGTGTCTCAGGCCAGGCTGTGCGCGACGAGCTCGGGCTCGGCGGCGCGCCGGTGGTCGGGCTCGTCGCCAACGTCCGGGGCTCGAAGGGCCACAACTGTCTTCCTCGACGCCGCGCGCGCGTGCTCGCGGCCGCGCCCGATGCACGCTTCCTCATCGTCGGCGACGGCGTCGGCTTCGACGACGTGAAAGCCCGGGTGCAGCAGATGGGCCTCGAATCGCGCGTTCACCTCACCGGCTTCCGCCGTGACGTTCCCGCGGTCATGGCCGCGCTCGACGTGCTCGTGCTCCCGTCGACCCGCTCGGAGGCGACGTCGCAAGTGATCCCGCAGGCGCTCGCGGTCGGCACGCCCGTCGTGGGCTCGAACGTCGGCGGCATTCCCGAGCTGGTCCGGGACGGGAGACCGGTCGCCTCGTTCCGCCGGCGACTCAGGCGCGCTCGCCGACGCGATCCTGGCCTCGCTCCGTGAGCCCGAGCGGTCACGCGCGATGGCGCGCGCCGGCCAGGCGATGATCCTGGCGCAGTACACGTTCGACGCGGCGATGGCGCGGACCACGGCGGTGTATCGCGCGCTCCTCGAGCGCTAGCTCCGAAGGCCTCGCTCGTTCGCGGGCCGTGCCGAGAAGCGCCGCAGGTCGGCCTGTTCGAGGCGGTCCTCGGCGTCGATCACGAATCCCGCCGCTGCGACGACGCGCTCGGTCTCGCGGTTGGGACGGCAGCCGCCGCTGAGCCGGGTCCAGATGGGCTGCACACGATCCTGGAACGCCGCCTTCCATCGCCTTCGCGAGCGGACGTGCTCGAGCATGCGCAGCTGCCCATCGGGGCGGAGCACGCGCTTGACCTCGACGAAGCCGCGCGCTGGATCGGGCACGCTGCAGAAGACGAAGCTGCTGACGACCGTGTCGAAGACGCCATCGCGAAACGGGAGCGCCTCCGCGCTCGCCTGCACCAGCCGAAGGCCCGGGATTCGCCGCCGGGCGCGCGCGAGCGAGGCGCGCGCGGGGTCGAGCCCGATCACCCGCGCGCCCGGTCCATAGAACCGGAGCCCGCGACCCGTCCCGCAGCCCACGTCGAGGTGCGTCCCTCGCGCCGGCCGCGAGCCAGCGCCGAAAGGGCGCGAGCCCGGTGCGCTCCAGCACCGCGCAGAGCCCGTCGTAGAGCCACGGGATCTGCTCGACGCCGCGCACCCGGCTCAGGCCTCCGCGAACACGACGAGAGCGCCCGTGTAGTTGTGGAAGAAGTTCCGCCGGCCGATCGGCGCGAACTCGCCGTTGCCGAAGAATCCGATCAGCGGGAAGTCGCCGAGCCGCTCGCGGATCAGCGTCACGTCGTGGTCGGGGACGCCGAAGAGCCCGCGCCCGCGGCCGGCACAGTCGAAGTAGCAGCCGAAGGCGGGCCGCCGGCCGCTCAGCCGCGCCGCCACGTCGTCGAGCATCGACCGCAGATCCTCCCGGGACGCCTCGGCGTCGCGGATCTGGAACTGCACGGTCTGGCCCACCCGCACGCGCTCGGCGACCGCCAGCGCCCCGCTCGCCTGATCGGCGCCGACGAGGTTGCGCACGAGGAAGTCGCCCCGCTCGAGCGGCGACTTGGCGGGATCCATCGCGAGGCCGGCGAAGACGCCGGCGCGCTGGATCCGCGTCTCGGCGCCCGGCAGCGAGCGAATCGCCTCGCTCAGCATCTCGAGCGCCGGACGATTGGCGATCCGGTGAATCACGTTGGTCTCGGTGTCTGCACAGAAAGAAGGATACCTGACTCAGAGGGGCCGGGCGAAGCGAGCCCTCATCATTGCGTTCGACAGCTCCTTCCCCTTCTCGGTGGGCGGGCGACGCCTCGGGCTCCGCTCCCTGCCGTTCTCGCTCCTGACCTTCGACTTTTCGCGCGTGCCCTGCATCATGGAGGAGCGCGTCACCACCTACCAGGCGCTCTTCTTTCGAAGCCTCCAGCCTCAGGGCGTGTTTCCCGACTCAAAGACCATCGCCGTCATCATGCTCCGCCACACCGATGCCAAGTGGCCAGCGGATCTAAGCGATCTGCCGCCGGCCTGCAGGGCGGAGCCCGAGCCACTCCGGACCCCCGAGGCCGTGAGGGAGCGTATCGCCGAGATCCCGACGCGTCTGGGCCCGCCGTCGGAATGCGACCGTCAACTCCTGGCCAGCGCAGCGGCCAAGTTGGTCGCCGAGCACCGTGGCGAGATCGTTGAGTTCCTGAACCGTCGGTAGCACCCGACCCTCGACAGGCCTGAGAACTCGCGACTGCTCAGCGAGACTCTTGGCGAGAGCCGCGAGGCGCTCCTCGCTGAGGTCGGCGAACCTCGGCTTCAGCATGATGTTTTGCCCATCGATCCATCCGAAGCTGCGCAGTGCCTTTGCAAGGGTTCCGCCCCACGATGTTGATGTTCAGACTCTCGGTGCCGAATAGTCCTACTAAGGCCGAACTAAGGTCTCATTGCCGATCGAGAACGCACGTGCGAAACGGATTTGTCGTCGCCGCAAGGACACGTGGTGCGCGTCCTCGCCGCCAGTGGGACCAATCGCCTGCGCCGCGGCACAACATCGAGAGGAGAACGATATGAAGGTGCTGAAAAGCATGACGATGGGTGTCCTGGTTTTGGCCACGGCGAGTTGCGCGTCGGCTCCACCGCTCCAGCCGCCCACGGTCAACGTGACGGGAGACTGGGTGGGCACGTGGACCTGCGACTTCACCAGAGAAGGCAACGGGACCATCGTGTTGGGTCTCACCCAGAGCGGCAGCCGGGTGACAGGTCCCCTGCTCGTGACCAATTCGACATTCAACCAGGTGACCACCATGCCTGAGGGAGTGGTGTCGGGCGACACCGTCTTGACGGAGTCGCAGTCGAACGTCATGGGCGGTACCTTTTCCGGTTCCTTTAAGGTGTCAGGCGACAAGATGACGGGGCCGTTCAAGACCGATGTCTGTCGGGGGAAAGTCGACTTGGCGCGGCAACCGTGGACGGGCACGGCCACCGCGTCGCGGTTGCGCACTTCGGTGCTGACCGTTGAGGCCCTGGACCTCTCGAACCGGTGGGTCACGCTTCGGGGACCGGCCGGGGATCGCTCACGATGCAGGTCGACGAAGGGGTGAAGAACCTCTCGGAGGTCAAAGTTGGCGATACCGTCTCGGTGGCCTACTACGAATCCTGGGCGTTGACGATCGACGGGTCCGGAGACTCTGCCAGCGCCAGCAGCGTGGTGAGGACGGCCACGACCGAGCAAATGCCTGCCGTGTTTGCCGCGCGCCGCACTACCATCCGGGCCTCGGTGGCCGCGATCGATGCCGGCAAGCCGTCGGTGACTTTCCGCGGGCCCCAGGGGCGGGTACAGGAAGTCAGCGTGGCCCAGGACCCGCGGATCCTCGCCCAGCTGAAGGTTGGCGAAACCTACAACGTCACCTACACCGAACATCTGGCGATGGTCGTAGAGAAGACAGCGAAGCGCTGAGACGCCGTAGCGCCTGGAGTTGACCCGGTACTCAGAAAGTGGCGAGCTCTAGCGCATCCTTTCGCTGTGGAAGAAAATGAGATTCCACGGCGTCGCTGTAATCCTCGCCAGCGCGGGCCTACTGCTCGTATCCTCCGGCGTGGCTCGTGTGGGCCCCACGATCGGCCTGGCGAACACCGGTCCGGCGCCCGTTGCGGACGCCAAGCCGGTAGTGTCACGCTCGCGCCCTGAAGTTCAACGGAACGTCCTCGAGGACCGTGACAGGAACGCCGCCCTCGGCCTCCGCCTACTGATCGGGATGTTTGAGGGTCGGCGCGGCCGATAGGTGCGCCGCGGACCGAAGCTTGCGGTTAGCATGGCGTCCCGAGGCGCGGCGTCTTACAGTGTCGGGTCGCGTCGCGGAATTTGCTGCCGCCTGTTCTTCGCGCCTGCGGTTCTTTTCATAAGAGTACGACGATGACGACGTGAATCGGGATCGGTCTCTCGATAGCGTGTCTATTCGCGGCCGAGGCCGCACTGGCCGCGCCGCAAGTTGGACCGCGCGACGCGGTCGAAGCGGCGATCGGGCGCTTCGCGGCCATCGTGCAGAACGGTCGACCCGATGCCGCCTGCCACAGGGTGCGCGGGGTGATCGTCACCAGCCGGGCCGCCTCGGCCGCGTACGGCTTCGTTTCGCGCTTCTTCGCGCCGGAGCTCGGGCGTCGCCGAAAGATCCGGTAACGGACTCGGCGCACTGCGCGCTCGGCCTGTTCTGGCAGGCGCGCCTGGGCAAGAGCGAGCGCGTCGGCTACCAGGCCTCCGCGCGCGGCGGTCGTCCGGGTTCGCGTCGCGGGCGACCGCGTGAAGCTCGGCGGCAAAGCGGTCACGGTCCTCCGTGGCGAGCTGCTGTAGCCGCACAGCACCCGTCTTCTCGCTATCATCGGAGCGCCGTGCGCTGGGACCAGTCTCCGAGATATCTGATGCTCGCCAGCTTTGCCGCGGCCATCGCGAGCGCCGGCGCGGGGCTCGCCGCGATCTGGGATCACGCGGGTTACAACGTCGGTGCCGCGCTGCTCGCGCTGTTGAGCCCGCTTCTGGCCTACCGGGCGTGGGTGCTGTCGAGGCATCGCCGCCTCGAGGGAATTCAACGGTCGCAGCTCGTCCTCAGGCTGCGCCAGCTCCCCGGTCGAGCTCAGGGTCACCGCCGTGGTCGATGACGAGGCGGTGGGCTTCGCGTGTCAGCTGCGAGACGCCTTCATCGAGGCGGGATGGCCGGCGAGCGGGGTGTATCGAGCGCAGCCCTGGCAGGCCGGGAGAACCGGTCTCTTCCTGGCCGTGAAAGATACGAACGCGCCTCCCGCTTCGGCCCAGTACCTGTTGCTGGCCGCTCGGCGAGTTCGGGCTACAGACGGTGCGCTCGGCCAGCGCCAAGCTCTCTGACCCCAGCGCGCTCGAGCTCCTGGTCGGGCTGCGCCGGACCGCCGAGTAGTCCGCCGGCGGACGGTTACTTCTTCCGCTCCAGCTGGATCGGCCTGTCGGGTGACTGGCGCGCCGCGGTTGCCGCCGGCGAGGATCATCGTTCCGACAGCCAGTCCTCCTTGACGAGCTCGAGCTTATAGCTGTTGCCATTTTTGACCTGGACGCTGATCGGCGGTGCGCGATCGAGTGGAAGCGAGTGGAAGAGCAATTCGATGTCCTCGACGGCCTCGATCAGAGCGAGAAACAGGTAGCGTTCTGTGTCGTTCACCCCGACAGCTCCTCCGTCTACAGTCGATAGAGCATCCAGTAGACGAGCACGCCGGTCACCGACACGTAGAGCCAGATCGGCAAGCGTCCAGCGGGCGATCCGCACGTGACGCGCGAAGTTTCCCTGGAGCGCGCGATAGACGGTGGTGAGCGCCAGCGGAACGATCGCCGCGGCCAGGACGATGTGCGTAGACGAGCAGCGGAAAGTAGACGAGCACGGATCCATCCCTGCCCCGCGAAGGGGCGCGAGCCGGCGAGCGAGTGGTAGGTCGACGTAGGAGACGAGAAACAGGGTGGAGACGAGCGAGCGCCGATACCATGCACGTCTTGTGCGGCGGTGACGCGGCTTGCGCCGAATGAAGAACGTAGCCGGCGGTGAGCAGCGCGGCGCTCGTCGCGTTGAGGCAGGCGTTGAGCGAGCGGCAGCGACGACCACGAGCGCGCCGATGCGCCGTCAGGCTCCGGCGCGGTGGCCGAGCAGGAGGTAGCCGACGACCAGCACGACCGCGAGCGAGATGCGCGCCGATCACGAAGAGCGCCGACCGATTCTCCGGTCGCGTCACGTTCGCGGGTGGCGTCACAGCGAGGTCGCGAAGAAGGCGACGGCCGCGAGCGAGCATGACGGCCGTCGCCAGCCAGCCGAGCAGCGTTGAGCCAGGGACCGTTGGCGTGCTCGCCCATGATGGCCCTGTTGCCGCCGACCAGCATGACGAGCGAGGAGGAGCGGCGGCGCCAGGAGCCCGTTGAGCACGGCGCAGAGAAAGAGCATGCGGATCGGGTTCGTTCCGGCGAGGTCTCAGCGCCATGCCCGCGAGCCACGGCACCGGCGAAGACCAGGTAGAAGCGCCGCCCGCGCCGGGGCGTCAGGTCGAGCCCCGCGCGCCAGCGCGAACAGCTTCGGCGATCGGCGAACGACGCCGATCCTGCCAGCACGGGCACGGCCAGGAGCCCCGTGCCGATCAATCCGCATCGCGAAGAGCACGATACGCGCGCCGTCGCCGGCCAGCGGCCGCAGCGCCTCCGCGGCCTGGCGCGCGCTGTCGATCTGGGTCTGTCCGGCGGCGTGCAAGGTCGCGCCGGTCGCGAGGATGATGAAGAACATGACGAGGTTGGAGAAGAACATGCCGGTGGCGACGTCGAGCCGCGCGTCGGCGAGCTCGTGCGCCGTCGCGCCGCGCCGCTGGGCGACGGTGCGCCGCCCCCGGGCCTTCTCCTCCTCGACCTCGTGCGACGCCTGCCAGAAGAAGAGATACGGCGAGATCGTCGTCCCGAGCACGGCGACCATGCGTCGTCATGTAGGACGAGTCCCAGCTGAGCCGCGGGACGACGGTGGCGATCGCGACCTGCCGCCAGTCGGGCCTGGCGAGGAACGCGGTCACCACGTAGGCGAACAGTGCAGCGGTCAGCCACTTGAGGTACTGGGCGAAGCGTCGCGTAGGTCAGCATAGATCGGTGGCGAGCAGAATCGACGAGCCCGAACACGGGCACCGAGACGAGCGGCGGCACGCCGATCAGCATGCGTGCGTCACGTCGGCCATGCCCGACGAGATCGGCGGCGATGTTGAAGACGTTGGCGACCAGCAGCAGCAGGCACGCGATGTAGAGGAATGGACGCGGATAGTGGCGCGCGAATCGCGGCCCGCCAGGCCGCGGCCGGTCACGAGGCCGATCCGCGCGCAGATGAGCTGCACGGCCGCCATCAGCGGAAACGTCGCCAGCGCCATCCAGAGCATTCCGTAGCCGAGCGAGGCGCCCGCGACGGAATACGTCGTGATCCCGCTCGGGTCGTCGTCCGCCGCGCCGGTGACGAGCCCCGGTCCGAGAATTCTGAAATAGCGGACGAGCGGATTGTGGCTGTGGCGGTCGATCTGCGAGACATCGCTCATGAGGAATCGCCTCATTATGCCCGGACGCGCGCCTCGCGGTTCGGCTAACATGGTCGGCCATGACGACGGACGACACGACCGTGACCGGCTTCGCGGAATACGAAGCGATACGACGGGACCGGCCTCGCCGAGCTCGTTCGCCGGCGACAGGTCTCGCCGGGCGAGCTTGCTCGAGGCCGCCATCGCGCGGGTCGAGGCGCGCAACCGCGCGGTCAACGCCGTGACGATGCCGCTCTACGACTACGGACGCGCCGCGATCAGCAAGGGGCTGCCCGACGGACCGTTCACGGGCGTGCCGTTCCTCATGAAAGATCTGTCGGCGGCGATCGCCGGCGTCCCGATGACGCGGAGCTCACGATTCTTCGCCGACGCGCCGGCGCCCGCGGCCGACAGCGAGCACGTCGCGCGGCTCAAGCGGGCCGGGCTCGTGATCTTCGGCCGCACGAACACGTGCGAGCTCGGGCTGTCCCTCACCTGCGAGCCGCGCCTGCACGGGCCGACGCGCAACCCCTGGGACCTCGACGCGCATCTCCGGCGGCTCGAGCGGCGGCGCCGCGGCAGCCGTCGGGCGCGCGCATGCTCCCGATGGCGCATGCGACGGACGGCTTCGGCTCGATCCGCGCGCCGGCCGCGTGCTGCGGTCTGGTGGGCCTCAAGCCCACGCGCGGGCGCAATACGATGGCGCCCGGGGCTCGGCGAGGGGCTCGGCGGCTGCTCGATCGAGCACGCGGTGACCTTGTCGGTGCGCGACTCGCGCGGCGCTGCTCGACGCGACGAGCGGCCCGGGCGCGCGGCGATCCTACGTCGCGCCGCCGCCGGCCCGGCCCTTCCGGCAGGAAGTCGGCGCCGATCCGGGCGCGCTGCGCATCGCCTTCACGAGCCTCGCGCCGAACGGCGCGAAGATCGAGGCCGAGAGCCTGCGCGTGCTCGCCGAGGCCGCGAAGCTCTGCGCCGACCTCGGCCATCGGGTCGAGGAAGCCGATCCGGCCGATCGAACGGCGCCGCGGTCGTCTCGACGTTCCTCACGCTCGCGGCCGCGAACACGGTCGTGAACCTGGCGAGCCATCCGACGAAGGGCCGGGCCGCCGCGCGCCGGACGAGGTCGAGACGGTGACGTGGGCGACGGCGCAGCTCGGCGAGAAGCTCGGCGGCGCCGACTACGTTCGCGCGACGCAGACGCGCGCATCGACTCGGCCGCCAGATGGCCGCGTTCCACGAGGGCTGGGACGTCGCTGCTCACGCCGGGCCTGGCGACCCTGCCGGTGAAGCTCGGCTGGCTCGACATGATGATGGACGACGTCGACGAGTACTGGCGGCGCGTCTTCGCCTTCTCGCCGTTCACGGTGTGGTTCAACCTCACCGGCCAGCCGGCGATGATGCTGCCGCTCGGGCGCTCGCCGGAAGGCGTGCCGGTCGCGGTCCAGCTCGTCGGGCGCTACGGCGACGAGGCGACGCTGTTCCGTCTCGCCGCGCAGCTGGAAGCCGCGCGTCCGTGGTTCGAGCGCAAGCCGGCGCTCGCCTCCTGACGACGGTCGCGTCAGCCCGGAGAGCGTGAAGCGGTAGCCGCCGCCCTCCTGACGATGAAGCCGGGATGCGGAAAGTGCCCGGCCAGGATCAGCGTGCCGGAATCCGCGTGGTGCTCGACGAACGCGCGCCGCGTGAGCGCGCGCCTGCGCCGGGTCGTAGCAGAAGCGGCTCGACCACTGCGGGTTCCGCGACCTGCACCGTGCGGTGCATGAGATCGCCGGAGAAGCACGGCGCTGCCGGCCGACGTGGTGAGGCGCACGCACACGTGACCCGGCGTGTGGCCGACCCACGGCTCGAAGCGAAGGTGCTCGCCGATCTTGAAGTCGCTCTCGACGAGCAGCGCCTGGCCCGGCCTCGACCACCGGCACGACGCTGTCGGCGATGCATCCCGAGTCCTCCTTTGCCGGACTCGTTCTCGTACTTCCAGAACTCCCACTCCGCGCCGGCGATGACGTACCTGCGCGTTCGGGAAGGTCGGGACCCAGCGGCCGTCCTTCCAGCGCGTGTTCCAGCCGACGTGGTCGACGTGCAGGTGGGTGCACACGACGAAGTCCACCTGCTCGGGCGTCACGCCGACCGCGGCGAGATCGTCGAGATAGCGTCCCGCTCCGCATGTTCCAGGCGGGCGCCAGGGTCCGCGCCTTGTCGTTGCCGACACCGGTGTCGATCAGGATGGTGTGGCCGCGGCGTTCGCACGACGTAGGTCTGGATCGCGCGAGGCCGAGATCGCCGGTCCGGTCGTCGAAGAAGTGCGGCTTGAGCCAGCGGTGATGGCGCGGCGATCACCTCGGCGCTCGAGCCGGGCAACATCGACGCGGTCGGAAACGACGAGCGGTCGATCTCGATCACGCGGGAAATGGTCACCTCGCCGAGCTTCATCGTCTGCATCGCGGCACCTCCCGATCGTAGTGCGCGCCAGGCCGTCGCGAGGCTGGGCCCGCCGGCCGAGGCGCGACTAGTGAGTGATAGGGTAGCCGCAAAGGAGGACCGTATGCGTGGCGTAGTTTTCCTCGGCAGGCGCAAGCTCGAGCTGCGGGAATTCCCGACCCGACGCCGGGCCCGGCGAGGTCGTCGTCGCCATGAAAGCTTCGGGGATGTGCGGGAGCGATCTGCATCCCTATCGCGCGGCCGGCAACGCCGCCGCCGCGCTCGGGCCTCGGCGGCTCGGGCGGGCCGGTCGTGCGCCGGCCACGAGCCGTGCGGCATCGTCGCCGCCCGCGGCGCCGGCGTCAGCGAAGCCGACGCGCCGACCGGCCAGCGCGTGATGGTCCACCACTACAAGGGCTGCGGGCGCTGCAAGCACTGCCGGCGTCGGCTGGGCGCAGCTCTGCCGCCAGGGCATCGTCGTCTACGGCATGACCGGCCACGGCGGCCACGCGGCGTTCATGACGCGTGCCGGCCTTCACGCTCGTGCCCCTCCCGGACTCGCTTTCCTTCGAGGAAGGCGCGGCGATCTCGTGCGGCACCGGCACCGCGTACGGCGCGCTGAAGCGGCTCGGACGTCTCCGGCCGCGACACCCTCGCGGTCTTCGGCCAGGGACCGGTCGGGCTCAGCGCCACCCTGCTCGGCCGCGCGATGGGCGCGCGCGTGATCGCGATCGACGTCGCCCCGAGCGGCTGGCGCTCGCCCGCGCGTTCGGCGCCGAGGCGGTCGATCAACGCGACGGAGACCGATCCGGTCGCGGCGCTCCGCGAGCTCACCGCACGGCGAAGGTGTCGGAGGCCGCGATGGACTGCACCGGGCAATCCGGACGCCGCGCGTGGCCGCGGTGCGCAGCGCCGACCACCTGGGGGCCGTGTCGCGTTCGTCGGCGAGGGCAACACGACGACCTTCGACATCAGCCAGGACATGATCCGGCGGCAGCTCACGATCCACGCCTCGTGGACCTTCTCGAGCGTGGGCCAGGCGGAGTGCGCGCGCTTCATCGCCGACCGCAGGGTGCCGGCTCGGACGCCTGCTCGACGCATCGCTTCCGCCTGGAGCAGGCGGACGAAGCCTACCGGCTCTTCGACACGCAGACGACGGGCAAGGGCGTGTTCACGTTCTGATCCCCTCGCCGACGACGCGCCCGCCGGCATTGACGCGTCCGGACGTTCGAGGCTATCCTGGCGGTCTCGGAGTGGTTCCGTTTTTGGTACCACTTTGGATACAGAAGGAGACCGCGATGGCGAACCTCACGATCAAGAATGTCCCTCGGACCGGTGCTCCGCCGACTCAAGGTCCCGCGCCGCCACCCATCGTCGGGCCTCAATCTTGAAGTCATCGCCTGTCTGGAAGCGCTGGTCCAGCCCGTCCCGGGTGGACACTGCGACTCGCCTCGGCTCGCGTCCGGGAGATTCCGACAGACGCCCAAGCACACGACAACTCACCGACCGAGTGCTCAACTCGCCTCAAAGCCGCGGGACGGGCATGATCGTCGCCGACACCAATCTCCTCGTCTACCCTCTATGTCCGCGGCCAGCGGACCGCGCGAGGCCGAGGCGGTCCTGGTACGGGACGCGGCGTGGACGGCGCCGCTCCTCTGGCGTTCCGGGTTTCGAAACACCCTGGCTGGAGCTCGTCGTGCTCGTGGAGATCGACCTCTGACGACGCGCATACGAATCGGCCACGATGCCGAGCGCCGGATGGGCGGCGCCGAGTTCAGCGTGGTGTCACAGCACGTGCTTCAGCTTGCGATCCGATCGAGGTGCTCGGCCTACGACTGCGAGTTCGTCAGCGCTCGCTCAGGATCTGCGGGCGCCGTTCGTCACGGCCGGATCGGCAGGTTCTCGCCGCCTTTCCGTCGACCGCCGTGTCACCGGGCGAGCTTCGTCGCCTGACGTCACGCCGAGCCGGCCCTCGCGCGGACGCCGAGAGATGCGCCGCGGCGCCGACGACGATGATCCGCCGTCGGCGCCGCGCGGCGATGCTGACTACCGCTTCGGCAAGACCTTCAGGATCGGCTCCAGGTTCTTCGGGTCCGGCTTGAGCTGGCCGACGCCGTAGCTGCGCACCGCCTCCACGACCGCGTCGTTGACCGGCGTCTTCACGCCGCGGCGGCGTCCCTGGTCGCAGACGTAGCCGTTCAGGTAGTCGATCTCGGTGCGGCGCCCGTCGCATCACGTCCTGAAGCATGCGACGGCCGCCCGCCGCCCCGGCGCGTCGCGCTCGCGCGGCGATGTCCGCCTCGACCTCGGCCAGCCCGCGGCCCTGCGTACGCGTCGACGAACCGCTGGGCGGCGATGCCGTAGATCGGCTCGACCTCGTAGCCGACGCCGCGGCCGACCTTGATCGACCTCGCGCGCCGACGTGGATCGCGATGCGGCCGCGGCTCCGGGATCGGTGCGCACCTCGGCGGTGCCGAGACCGGTGAGGCCGGCCAGCGGATTCGCCATGCAGTTCACGGCGAGCTTCGACCACCGCTCGCCCCGAAGAGGTTGGTCGTCACCTTGGTCGCCGCGACGTCGCTCATGAGCTTGCGCCAGCTCGCGCGCGCGCGGCGTGTCGCGCGCCGTCGTGCTCGCCGATCTTGAAGCCGATCGCTGCCGGTGTCGGTGCGCATCGCGTGGCCGGGCTCGTACATCCCGGCGCCGATCGTGATCACGCAGCCGAGCGGTGCGCTCGCGCCGGCGACGGCCGCCACCCGCTCGTCGTTGATCCCGTTCTGGAAGTCGACCACGACGCCGTCGGGCTTCGCGCAGGTACGGCAGCGCCAGCGTGCGTCGCCCACTCGGTGTCGTAGGACTTCACCGAGATGAAGACCGCGTCGAACGGCTCGCTGACGCGCCTGCAGCCTCGTGGATGTGGCAGCGCCTGACACGGGATCGACGTGGTCGCCGCAGGTCCCGCGAGCCGGAGGCCCGTCGCGCTTCATCGTCTCCGACGTGCTCGGGCCACTGGTCGATCAGCGTCACGTCGTGCCCGGCCTCGCGTCAGCATGCCGCCGACCACGCAGCCGATGGCTCCCGCCCCGATGATCCCGATTCGCATTGCCAGCCAGATTACCTCATTGTCAGGCGCACCTACCAGCGGCGGACTAACTCCGCGACGGCTTCACGGCAACCACTCCATATCACGAACATGATAGCTTGAACCGCCATGACCTACGACTTCGATCGTCTCAGTCGTGCGGCGCGGCGGCAGCACCGACGCTCCAAGTGGCAGAAGTTCGGTCCGGACGTCCCCTGCACGCTCACGGAGTGGCGGACATCGGACTTCCAGTCGCCCGAGCCACGGTGCGGATCCGTGCGCTCCTGGCAGGCGGGTCCACGGCTCCCCACGGCACGACGTCTTCGGCTATCTGGCCTTCGAGCAGCCCGAGTTCCACGAGCTGTTCGCCAGACCGGCTCCTCAAGCGCTACGGCTGGCGGCGGCCATGCTCGCTCCGGTTTCGCGCCGTGGTGCTGCGATCCCGGGCGTCATTCCGGGGTTCAGCAACAAGCGGCCGGTCGTATTCTCGCGGCCCCGGCGACGGGCTGGCGTTCCGCTCCAGACGCCCGTCTTACCCGCCGATCCTGCCGCGCGCGGCCGGCAGCATCGAGGCTGACGCGCGCGAGGAGGCCCCGCTGGCGCGACGGGCGGACGGGAGCTGCTACCGCCGTCGGCGCGTCGACAGCGTTCTCGGCGGGGATTCGCGAGCGGACGCGGGTCTTCCTGCCATAACCCGCAACCAGCGCACTAATCCCGGTCGGCCGCGTCTTCACGCGCGACGAGCTCGAGCCTGGCTCAAAAAGTCTAGCGGGCGATGCGGCCGCCGCGCCTCGCCGATCGTCGCCTCGACCCGAGATCCACTGCGAGCTGACCCTCGGAGGCACCGCCACCACGCCCATCGCGTCGCTCGATCCGGAGATCGCCGAGCGGGGGCGATCGCACGCTGCTGGCGCCGAGCAAGACCTTCGAGCCTGGCCGGGCTCAAGTGCTCGGTCGCGGTCATCCCGAACGCCGCGTTGCGCGAAGTTCATCGCCGGGCGCATCGACTCATCAGACGGTGAACGTGTTCGGCGCTCACGCCGGCCTTCGCCGCGTACCGCGACGGCCAGCCGTGGCTCGACGAGCTGCTGCGTATTCGAGGCCAGCCGCGATTTCGTGCCGGTTGCGGAGCACGCCTGCCCGGCGTGCGGTCGCCCGCCGGAGCGACCTATCTCGCCTGGCTCGACTGCCGGAGCGCCCGGATTCCCGGCGGCGATCCGTTCACCTTCTTCCTGGAGAGGCGCGCGTGGCCTTGAACGACGGCGCTGTTCGGCCCGGGCGGCGCCGGGCATGTCGGCTCAACTTCGGCTGTCCGCAGCTCGATGCTCGCGAAGGCGGACCGGATGCGGAGGCCCTCACGGCCGACCGTCCAGCGCGCGTCTGAGCGCTGGTCGAGGTGGTTGTCGTCGTGCCGGGCCATCACGGATAGGAACTCGTCGATCGTCCGCCGGCCCCGTGAATCGATGTGCACGCCGGCACGCGCCCACGCATCGGGCTCGAGCTGCCGCAGGAGCTCCAGGAGTCTCCCCACGCCTCCGGACGAGGCGCGGCGAGCGCAGCGGTCGCGTCGTTCGTGAGCCACTGACGCTCGTCGGCCCAGCGGTCGGGATTGAGTGGCGACGAGCGCGGCGGAGTCCATGGCCACGATGAGGCCGTAATATCCGCTCGAGGAACCACTCCTCGTTGTCACGCAGGTGACAGATCACCTCGGTCGGCGCCCAGCTCTCCGGAGCCGGGCGGCGCACCGGGAGCGCTCCATCCGCGCCTTTCGCCATCGCGTCGGTCAGCTCGCCGGGCGTGCGCGCGATCCGCGCCAGTCCGCTCCTCCGCGGACGGACGCGCGTACTCGTCGATGCTCGGCGCCACAGATCAGCTGGGCCGGCGCGCTTCGCGCCCACGCCAGCGCGCCTCCCGCGCGAGGCCAGACGCCGGATCCAGGCTCACCGCTTGCTCGAGCGGCGCCAGCGCCTCGGCGGGACGACCGAGCGCGATCAACGAAATGCCGAGCTGCGTCAGCGCGCCGACGTGACGCGGATTGTCCCGGCTGGCGCGCTCGAACTCGCGGCTCGCCTCGGCCAGCCTGCCTTGCTGCGCGAGTGCCAGCCCGAGCTGGGAGCGCGTGTCGGCGTCGGTCGGCTCTCGGGCGAGGATCAGCTCGAATTGCGTGGCGGCTTCGGCCGGGCGTCCGGCCTTGAGCAGCGCCAGCCCGAGGTTCCTCCGGTGATGGACGTTGCCCGCCCGGAGCGCCACGACGCGCTCTATATGAGCGATCTGGGCCCAGCCGAAGGCCGCAGATAGGAGGGGGTTGTTCAGGAAATTGCGGTCGTCGTCCCAGAGGACGAAGCCATGCTGGAGCGCGGGTGGAAGACCGCGAAGGTGAGGTCGCCGCGATCGCGAGGGCGCGATCCGGCGGGTCAGCGCAGATCGGCGTCGTGGCGCGAGGCTCTCTGTCGATCGCCTCTCACTATATGGCGCCCGGCGCCGACGACCAAAAAGAACGCTCAGCGCTTCAGCAGATAGGGCACGTCGGCCACGACGATTGTTCTTGCGGAAGCAACGCGCCCTTGACCAGGAGCGCGGTCTGGTTGTGCAGGGCGTGCTGCCACCAGTGGCGCGGCAGGAACTCCGGGAGCACGATCGTGACCATCTGGTCGTCACCGCGCGACTGGATCTGATCGAGAATGAGTCAGGGCGGCGGAGGAGCGAGCGGTACGGCGACGTCAGGACGACCAGGGGGACGCCGAGCCCCCACCTGCCCCACTTCTCTTCGAGCCGGCCGGTGCGCATCCCGGGTCCGTCTCGACGTACTGGCCGCGCACCACCGCCGTCGGTGCGAGCGTGCGTATACCTGCCTGGCGGACGACGCCCGGTGCACGTCGCCGATCCAGCGCGCAGAACAGTGTGTGCTTGAACTCGGGTGGGCGCTCGAGGCCTTCGAGAGCGACAGCTCGTGCGCGACCTCGTCGTAGTGCCGGTGCATGACGACGAATATGGCGACCAGGAGAGGAATGGCGACGACCCGCGATCCAGGCGCCTTCGACGAGGGCACTTCGTCACCGCAAGCGTCAGGAGCACGACGCCGGTCACCACCGCCCCGACTCCATTGATCCACATCCGCCACTGCCAGCCCTTCTCAGCGCAGGCGCAGCCGGCGGCGCACCATGCCGCTGCGCGAGCGTGAACGAGAGAAAGACGCCGACCGCGTAGAGGCGGCGGGAGCTGGCGTGGGTATCGTACGCCCTGGAAGAGGACGATCGGGAGGATGGCGAGATCCGCTGGGGATCATGATGCCGTTGGAGAAAACGAGCCGATCGCCCTGGTTCGCGAACTGCCGCGGCGCGAAGCGATCGCGCGCGAGGATGGACGAGAGGCGCGGGGAGAGTCGGCACATAGGACGTGTTGGCCGCGAGGACGAGGATCAGCAAAGGTGGACACCTGGACCAAGTAATAAGGCACGCCGTCGCCCCAGACTCGGCGCGCGATCTTCGACACGACGGTCTCGTCGCCGCCCGGGATGATCCCGAAGTCGTACGCGAGATACGCGTGATCCCCGAGGAACATCACGATCCGAGTTGATGTCTCGAGCGCCGTCATGATGGTCTGGGCGTTGCGCCCCTCGGGCGCCTTGAGCGCGCCTGGACGCCGTTGGACACGGCCTCGACTCCCGTCAGTGCCGTGCATCCGGCGGCAGCCAGCTTCGCAGGAGCAGGAACAAAGGCCGAGGCCTTCGAGGCCCGGCGGATAGAGGCGCTGGTACGGCGCCTCGGGCGGCCAGTCGAGCATCAGCAATACGTA
>ERZ1370068.1744-contig-11673_pt1 | contig 97722 bp, 165 predicted proteins | sample MGYA00561227_ERZ1370068 | MGnify/ENA primary metagenome ERZ1370068 (study PRJEB38410, sample SAMEA6850437) | metagenome | study: Metagenomic assessment of the ecological functions of the soil: analysis of the soil microbiota associated with the...
ATTGTACTTCGTTCAGTTACGTATTGCTAAGCGCCAAGCGGACGAAGCCGCCGCTGAACGGTTGGAGGACGTAGCGCTCGGAGTAGAGCTTCGAGAGGCCCGGAACGCCTTCCGGAAAGAGACCGATGAGCTCGCCCTTCTCGAGCAGACGGGCGGCGTTCTCGTGGCTCGCGACCACCCGCACCGGCCTTCCGGTAGAAGCTCGGATCCACGGCAGGTCTCTCGACGAAGCGATCGTAGAGAAAGCGGGTCGGGCGCGGGTAGCGGGCCTCCTCGAGCGCGCAAGCGATCATGGTGGCGTCGAACGGCAGGGCTCCGGAGTGGTTCGAGACCAGGATCACCGGACCGCTCTTCGGGACGTTACGGGCGCCGCGGGCCTCGACGCGCCAGTACTTCTCGTAGAGCAGCCGGAAGAAGGGCAAGGGCCCGGGCCCGGAACTCGGGATCGAGCCCGAACTCGTCGGCGACCTGCGACCGTCGGGGCGTCTTCGGCGGTGTGGTTCGGCGCCGAACCACCGCCGGGGATCGTGGCTTCCACACGACCGCGAGCTTGCGCTTGCCGTCACCCACCCTTCGAGTCTCCTCCCTCGGCGTCACCCCACGGGCGATGCCGCGTCACGGACCCGCTCCGCTTCGGCACGATCGGCGCGGGTACGGGGTCTCAGTACCAACGGCCCGAGAGGGTGACAAGCACGAGCGGTCGGATCACGCGAAGCGACGCATCAGGCGACGAAAGAGGCCGGGAGCGGCAGCCTTGAGGAGCGTCGCCGAGCGCGTAGCTCGCGGGCACCGTGACCTCGGAAGCGTCGCGACGGATCGTCGACGACGACTGCCGCCGCGACGCGTTCGGGCGAGATCGCCCGCGCACGAGCGCCCGGCCGGAAACGCCGCGAACGAGGCGTGGTCGAAGAACGCGCGTAGTCGATGATCCGGATTCACCAACGTGACCTCCGACCCCGGTTCCCTCGAGCTCGAGCGCGAGGCTCTCGCTGAAGCCCGCGAGCGCGAACTTCGAGGCGCAGTAGATGCTGTGGTTGCGCGAACCGATGCGGGCCGCGATCGAGGCGACGTTCACCAGGTGGCCGCGTCGCGCGCGCGAGCATCGCCCGGAGCACGGCGCGCGTGAAGTGCAGGGCCGCATGCAGATTGGTCTCGAAGATCGCGGCGACGTCCTCGGGGCCGCTGTCGAGGAACGAGTGATAGCGTCCGATCCCGCGCGTTGTTGACCAGCACGTCGACGGCGCCGAGGCGGTCCGTGGACGGCCGCGACGGTCGCGGCGATCGCCTGTGGGTCGCGGACGTCACACACGAACGGGACCGCAGCGCCGGTCGGAAACTCCGCGCGCCAGCGCTCCAGGCGGTCACGGCGACGGGCGACCGAGGCGACGCGGGCACCGGCGGCGGCGAACGCGCGAGCGATGCTCGCGCCGATGCCGCTCGAGGCTCCGGTGACGAGCGCGGTCGCGCCGGCGAGCTCCATCCGGCGGCGATTCTGGCCTGCGCGGCATGCGGATTTGCCACCGCATAGGGGCTCCAGTACCACCGGAACCGTGCGCGCGCGTGACCTCGACGTGCTGGGCTTTCCGAAGGTGTCGGATGCGCTGCGCCGCGCTCGCCGTCTCGCGTCCGGGCTGCCGGCTCTGTCGCGCACGCGCACGCTCGCCACCCGCGTCGCCGCCGAGCGGGCCCTCGAGCGGCAGTGGGGCTTCTTCCGCCTCCTCGAGGTCGAGCGGCCCGCTCCCGCTCGCGAGCTTCCCGGACGTCCGTGAATCGCTCGCGCTCGCGAGCCATGAAGGGGCGCATTGCTGCCGGGGATCGTCTGGTCGAGATCCGAACCGTGCTCGCGGCAGATCGAGCTCGTGCGCCGCTTCCTCGCCGCGCGGATCGCGACCTTCCCCGCCTGGTCGATCTGCCGGAACGCTTGCACGCATTGCCGGAGCTCGAAGCGGCGCTCGCGCGCATGCTCGACGACGCCGGTCTACTGCGCGACGACGCGAGCCCGCGCCTCGGCGAGCTGCGGCGGCGCTCCGCGATCTCCGCCAGGATCTCGAGGAACGCTCTGACCGTCTGGTCACGACCGGCGGAGAGCGCCGGGATCGCCGACCGGTACGTGACCATCCGCAAACAACCGCTTCGTGGTGCCGGTGAAGGCCTCGACGGCGAGCGCGGCTGCCGGGCGTGGTGCAGGACCGTTCGATCTCGGGGAGACGCTTTCATCGAGCCGATGTTCGCGATCGACCTGAACAACCGCCTCCTCCTGGTCCGCGAGGAGGAAGAAGGAGAGGAGCGCCGCCTCGCTCACGCTGCTGACCGCGCAGGTGGGGACCGTCCGTGACGAGCTTCGGACGCGCGCGCGGGCGCGCTCGCCGAGGTCGATGCGCTCCACGCGGGAGCGCCCTCGGTCGGCGTCTCCATGCGACCTCCCCGACCTTCGGCGACGCGGCCGTCGATCTGCAGGCGCGCCCGCCATCCCGAGCCGGTGCTCGGCGGGCAGACCGTGGTGCCGATCGACATCCGGCTCGGAGCCGGCAAGCACCGCTCGTCGTGAGCGGTCCGAACACGGGCGGTAAGACGGTCGCGCTCAAGTCGCTCGGGCTCCTCACCCTGATGGCGCAGGCCGGCGTCCTCGTGCCGGCCGACGAGGGCGAGCGTCGTTCCCTGGGTCGGCGGCGTGTTCACCGACCTCGCCGACGACCAGAGCATCGAGCGCAATCTTTCGACCTTCTCGTCGCACGTCGTGAACCTGGTCGACATCTTCGCGGAGCTCGCGCCGCCCGCGCTGGTCCTGCTCGACGAGCCGGGCGGGGGTACCGATCCGGAGGAAGGTGCGGCGCTCGCCGTGGCATTGATCGACCGTCTGATGGCGCGGGGGTGCTGGTCGCGCGCCGCCACCCATTACGCGCCGGTCAAGCTCTACGCGCTGAACGAGCCGCGCGTGGAGCTGGTGGCGGTCGACATCGACCCGTGAGCTTCACGCCGCGCTATCGCTCGTCTACGGCTCGGTCGGTGAGAGCCTCGGGCTCGCGATGGCGCGACGTCTGCGCTGCCGCCCGAGATCCTCGACGCCGCCGAGACGCGGCGGGACGACTCGGCGCGCGAGCTCGCGACGGCGATCGCCAAGCTCGAGACGAGCCGGCGGCGCTTCGATGACGAGCGCGTCGCGATCACGGAGGAGCGCCGGGCGCTGGCCGAGCTCGAGGCTGAGCACGCCGCGCTGGTCGCCGAGCTCGCGGACCGCCGCCGCCAGCGTTGGAGCGCCGAGCTCGACGAAGCCGCGCTCCTTCGTGCGCGACCTCAAGGCTGAAGGGCGAGCGACGCTCGAGATCGTCCGTCGCCGCGAGCCAGAAGCGGCGCGGGCGCTGACCGGAGTTTTCTCGGAAGGCGGCGGCGGCGATCGCGAGCCGCGCCGCCGAGATCGCCGAGCCCGACGCCCGCCGACGACGGGGCTTCCGTTGCCCGGCGACAGCGTCGAGGTGCGGGGGACGAGCATCCGTGGCGAGCTCGTCGAGATCCAGGGCGAGACGGCGCGGCTCCGCAGTGGGGCGCTGACGTTCCAGGTCCCGCTGGCGAACGTCCGCCGGCGTGTGCCCGAGCCGCCGGCGGCGAAGAAGGCCGTGGCGTCGCGCCATTCCGACACCGACGACGCCCCGAGCGAGCTCCACCTCGTGGGCATGCGGGTGCGCGAAGCTCTGACGCGCCTCGAGCATTTCCTCGATCGGGCGCAGATCGCCGGCCTCCCGACGGTGCGCATCATCCACGGCCTGGACGGGAGCCTTGAAGCGTGCCGTCCTCGGAGTTCCTCGCCCGCACGTCCTATGCGACGTCGTTCCAGGACGCGGAGCCCAACGCGGGCGGCCCGGAGTGACCATCGCGGTCTCCTCTGAGTGCCGCGCGGCGGGTTGCCGTTACCCGGCGAGCGCGCCGACGAGGACGATCGGGCCGGTCGGCGAGCTCGACCCGCCGCTCGGCTCGATCGAGACGGCGAACGCCGTGACCTCGCTCGGACGGGGACGATCGGCACCCGCACGGCGCCGCCCTTGTATCGCCGACCGCGATCATGCCCGCAGGCTCGGGCGGCTTCTTGCCGCTGGATCGCCCAGAGCTCGTAGGCTTTCCTTCTCCCACGGGCGCGAGCCCCGAGAGCATGATCGCCGCGTCGCCGGTCATGGCGTCCACGAGCACGCGGCCGGTGCCCGTCACGCCTTTCTGGGGAGCCAGCGTCGCCGTCAGGACGCGAGGTCCTCCGACCAGTCGAAGGATCTGCGACTGCACGTCGAGCGCCTCGTGGAGGCCTGCGAGAAGGGCATTCTGCTGATCGAGGCGGGCCCCGAGGACCCGCCCCTGCTCGTCGAGCCGGGTGGCTAGGACGCCGTTCTGTTGCTTCAGGGCCGCGAGCTCGCTGCCGATCCCGCGCGCGCGCTGCAGCTCCCGCGCGCGAGCAGGCCCGCCGACACGAGGGCGACGCTCGCCGCCAGGGCACCCACGATGCGCGTCCGACGGAGCTGGCGTTTCGCCTGCGCGCGCTCGCGCTCGCGCAGAACCTCGGCGAGGAGACGCTGGCGGAGACGCGCCGGGCGCCGGCTCGGCGTAGGCGACGGCCAACGCCTCGAGCGCGACGTCGTCGAGCTCGTGCTCGTCCGTACCGAGGCCGATCTCAGGAGCCATGGCCTTCACGCACGAGGAAGGCGCGCAGGCGCAGCACGCCGTCGCGGATCCTCGTCTTGACGGTCCCGAGCGGCATGCCCTCACGCTCGGCGATCTCGCTGTGGGACAACCCCTCGAAGTAGGCGATCTCGATGGCGCGGCGCTGCTCGAGGGGAGCAGCTGCTCGAGCGCCGCCCGGAGACGGCCGGCGCGCTCCGAGCGTGCAGCGCACCTCGTCGGGCTGCTCACTCGGCACCTTTCCGCTCACGTCGACGATCTTCTCGGCCTCGGCCCGATCGCGGACGCCCCGCGCCCGGCGCTGATCGATGGCCACGTTGCCGGACGAGACGCAGAAACCACGGCCGAGCCCGGCCGCGAGCGGCGTCGAAGCGATCGGCGCGGCGCCAGACCCGAAGGAAGCCTCTGCACCGCATCCTCGGCGGCGTCGGGGTTGCCGGCGACTCGGAGGGCCACGCCGTACGCCAGCGAGGACAGCCGATCGTACAGGCTCGTGAGCGCCGATTCGTCTCCTCGCACCATGCGCGCCAGGAGACCGGCGTCGATGTCCTCGGGTTGTTCCAGAGGTGCGCTCCGCCCGGGCCTCATAGCAGCATCGGAGGCCGACTGCCGAACGCGCCGCGGCGCACGGGCGCGTGGACACGGGACCGCTCGCCCCGCTACACCAGATCATGGGCGCCGAGGCGCCGAGCGGAATGCCCGCGGAGGCGCGTCCGATGGAGACGAATGGCGGTTGCTCGATCCTCACCATGGCCTTCTGGCTTTACGGCGAGGTCGCGCGTGGGCGGATTGCCCGGTGACTCGGCCATCCGGGAGCACGGCTCGCGCACGTAGGAGAACACATGACGGCGACACCATTCGATCTGGACGCCTACATCAGCCGCTCGCGGGCGGTGGACCTTCAGGCGATCGCGTGGGAGCAGGTGCCAGCGCACCCGCTACCGCAAGAAGCCGTGCGGACGTTGCGCTACATGCAGGACATCGAGAGTCACACGATCATCTACCTGCGTTCCTCCTCGACACCCGAGCGATCGACGATCCCGAGGTCGCGACGTTCCTCGCCTGCTGGCTGTACGAGGAAACCTTCCACGGGATCGCGCTCGCCCGCTTCGTCCGAGCCGCTGGGTACGACCTCGAGATGCGTCCGCGCTCGAGGCGGAGCCTGCGCGAGGCCGTCGAGGCGCGCCTCACGTCCTGGCTCGCGCTGGCCTGGCCAGACTTCGTCGCCGTCCACATGGCCTGGGGCGCGATCAACGAGCTCACGACGTTGACTGGCTATCGCCGCCTCGCGAGCCTGGTCGACCATCCCGTGCTGCACGATCTGCTCGATCGCATCGTCCTCGACGAGTCGCGGCACTTCTACTTCTACTTCAAGCAGGCCGAACACCGCCTGCAGCGTCCGGCGACCGCTCGCATCGCGCGCGCCGTCATCGAGCGCTTCTGGGCGCCGGTCGGGAGCGGCGTCCAGCCCGCGGCCGAAACGCGCTTCCTCGCCGACTATCTCTTCGGCGGACGAGACGGCCGCGCAGCCGCAGAAGATCGACGCCACGATCGCCGACCTTCCCGGCTTCGCGGGTATTCCGCTGCTCGACGCCTGGATCACGCGCAGCGCGCAGGAGCATCCATCGGAAGCGAGTGCGTGGTCGACCGCCCGCGCGTCCGTCTGAATCGGTCAATCCCGCAAGAGGACGCCGCGAAACTCGGCCCAATGATGGCCGAGGTGCTCGAGCTCGCCTTTCTCGATCGCGTCACGCGCCGCCTTGAACATCACTTCCTCTTCGCGGGCGAGGTGACGGCGCGTGACGTCGAGGAGCGCTCGGATCTGCTCGCGCAAGACGGCGGGGTCCTGCAGACGGAACATGGCGCGGATCTGCTGGTCCATGAGCTCGTGCTCGTGACGGAGACACTTAGAGCGGACCGAGCGATCCGGTGTGCTTCTCGTAGGGCTGGAATAACGTCTCGTCCTCGATGCGGGCGTGCCCGAGCAGCGTGATCGCGAGCGGCTCCGCGGCGGCCCGGAGCTCGGTCGTGGTCTGGTAGCGCTCGAGCGCCTCGTCGAGCTGTTCGACGAGCAGGTGCACGATGCCGTGCTCGCCGAGCAGGGCCTGAGTCAGTCGTCCATGGTTCGTCCCTTCTCTCGGATCACGCCGACCCCGCGGTGTCGCGGATGAGCATGGCGAGCTCGTCACGACCGACGCGATATTCCTCGGCGCAGAACTCGCACCGCACCTCGGCCTGACCTTCCTTTTGGATCATGTCCTCGATCTCCTGCGGGCCGAGGAGCAAGAGCGCGCCGAGGACCCGCTCGCGGCTGCACGGGCAGGCGAAGCGGACCGGCTCGCCGGCAATCGCGCGCATCTCGAGTCCGGCGAGCACCGCCGCGAGGATCTCGTGTGGACCGTCGCCGCGCCGGATGAGCGAGGTCACGTGCGGGAGGGCGGCGACGTTGCGCTCGATCAGCTCGGCGAGCTCGCTGGCGGCGCCGTTCAGGATCTGCACCAGGAACCCACCGGCGGCTCCCACCGTCCCGTCGGCGTTGACGAAGACGCCGAGGGCGGTCGCCGAAGGCATCTGCTCCGAGGTGACGCAGATAGTGGGTGATGTCCTCCGCGATCTCGCCGGACACGAGCTTCATGACGCTTCGGTAGGGTTCTTTGTTCCAGGGCTGCGTGCGCATGACGCAGAGGAGGCCGTCGCCGATGGCACCGGCGACGTCGAGCTTGCCGTTCTTCGAGGGCAGATGCGTGGCCGGTCGTGCGACGTAGCCGCGGACACGCCCGCTGCCGTTGGTGGTCACCATCACCCGGCGAAGCGGGCCGTCGCCGACGAGCTCGATCGAGAGCCCCTCCTCGTCCTTCATCGTCGCACCGAGCAGCAACCCCGCGGTCAGCGTCCGTCCGAGCGCGGCGGTCGCGGTCGGGTATGTGCCGTGCCGCTGGCGCGCCTCCTCACGACCCCGGTCGTGACCGCCGCCATCGCCCGCACCGTTTCGCCGGCGGCGCTCGCCCGCAAGAGGACGCCGCTCACTTCGCTCCCCCTTGCCGGGCGACTCGAACGGGACAGGCAGGGCTCCGTGGCGGCAGACAGGTCTCGTCGTTGCACGCCTGATAGCGCGAGCTTGGCGTCGAAACGAGCCGGCACGCTGCCCGCCACCCGAACGACGATCGTGAAGGTGCCTTCGTAGAGTCGGAGCGCCGTCTCCGGCGCAAACGCGAGCGTCTGCACGACCGGATCCGGATACCGGATGCTCACGATCGGCGGTGCCGGCGGGCGGGTCGATCTCGAGGGTGGTCGGGATCAGGTAGGGGCGATCGGGATCGTTGGGCATTCAAGTGCCATCCTTTTCGACCGTCACGGTGAGCGCGAGCTCGGTCGCGGACTCGACGCGCCAGTCGGCGCTGAGCGAGGGTCCGGCGGCGCGGGCATGGCTCGTGAAGAGCGTCACGAGGAGTCCGACGAGGACGGCAGCCGTGCGCAGCAGGCGTCGAGCGCTGGTCGCCGCGCGCCGACATGGCTTGCGGACACCGGCCCTTCCGGATACAGCCACGCCGCCAGATGCGCATCGCTCGCATCGATCCTCGTGATGCTCGCGCTCTCGTCTGGCCCGTCGCGGCATCGGCCGATGGCGATCGCATCGAGCTCCGCGAGTGGGGCATCCGCGCCGGCGGCGGCGTGAACCCGTCGAGCGTGATCCAGTACTACGCGCTCCATCCGTACGTCGGCTTGGGTCTCTGGGATCCGGCGACGCGTTGGCTCGCGAAATACGATCTCCATGCGCTCTGGATGATCGAGCCTTGGGTCGCGTACGTCAACGACGCCCACGGGACGCACAAAACCGAGAGCTTCGAGATCGGCCTGAACGCGCTCTTCTTCCGTTTGGTCTACGGGTCCGCCGTCATCCGACCGTTTTCGAAGGCGGCGAAGGGCCGTCTCACACCGACCTCCGGAAGCAGGATCTGGGCACGCGGTTGCAGTTCACGTCGACCTTCGGATTCGGGCTCGAGTACGAGGTCCGCCCCGGCATGGCGAGTCGGCCTCCGAGGACGCTTCCGTCACATGTCGAACGCCGGGATGGCGAGCAGCAATCCCGGGATCAACACGGCCTACGGGCTTCTCGGCCTGACGTTTCGCTGACGTCGACATCCTGGGAGGGCTCAGCGGAGCTTCGCGAGCTTTCCGGCCTCCGGGACCGATGTCGCGGGCGCGGCACCCTCGTCCGGCGACGCCGCGGGCGCCGACGTCGACAGCGGAACGCGCTCGACGATCTCGAGACCGTAGCCCGGCAGACTCACGAGCCGGCGCGGATGATTGGTGAGGAGACGGATCTTGCCGACGCCGAGATCGCGCAGGATCTGCGCGCCGATGCCGAAGTCGCGGAACTCGTTCAGGCGCAGGCCCGGGTTGGTGCTGGGCTCTCCGCTCGAGCCCTCGACCCCGGTGAAGAGGTCGACCCCGTGCTCCTCGCGACGGAGGTACAGCACGACGCCGCGGCCCTCGTCGGCGATGATCTGCATCGCGCGATGCAAGACGGATCCGGTGTCGCGCCGCGTGTAGCCGAAGACGTCGCCCGGAAGGTACTCGGCGTGGGCCCGCACCAAGGTCGGCACGTCGGGCGTGATCGTGCCGCGCACGAGGGCGAGGTGCTCGCCGCCGTCGACGTCGCTCCGGTAGACGACGGCCCGGAAGTCGCCGCCGAAACGCGTCGGCAGACTCGCCTCCGCGATGCGATGCACGAGCGAGTCGTGACGGAGCCGATACTGGATCAGCTCGGCGACGGTCGCGATCTTCAAGTTGTGGATCGGCCGCGAACCGCTCGATGTCCGGGAGACGGGCCATCGAGCCGTCCTCGTTCATGATCTCGCAGATCACGCCCGGCGGGCTTGAGTCCGGCGAGACGGCGCGAGGTCGACGGCGCCCTCGGTCTGACCGGTTCGCACGAGCACGCCGCCGCGGCGGGCGCGGAGCGGGAAGATGTGGCCCGGGCTCGTGACGTCGCCCGGCCCCGCTCCGTCACGGACCGCCGTCAGGATGGTCGTCGCGCGGTCGGCGGCGGAGATCCCGGAGCCGACGCCACGGCGGGCGTCGATCGAGAGCGTGAAGTGCCGTGCCGAGCGGCGTGCTGTTCTCGGCGACCATCATCGGCAGGCCGAGCTCGGCGAGCTTCTCGTCGGTGAGCGGCATGCAGATGAGGCCGCGCGCATAGCGCGCCATGAAGGCGATCGCCTCGGGCGACACCTTCTCGGCCGCCATGCAGATGTCGCCCTCGTTCTCGCGGTCCTCGTCGTCCATGAGGACGATCATCCGACCGGCGCGGATCTCGGCGATCGCCTCCTCGATCGAGACCAGATGGGGCTCACGATCCGAAAACCATATCCGGGCGGCGTCGGAGAGGGAACCCGCTCCGCCGCTCGGTTTCCGGGCTCCGTGGACGTCCGGGCTACTCGACCGTGACGCTCTTGGCGAGGTTGCGCGGCATGGTCGACGTCGCTGCCGCGGTAGACGGCGATGTAGTACGCGAGCAGCTGGAGCGGGATCGTCAGCAGGACGCGGCAGGAGACACGGATTGCTGGTCGGCACCTGGATGATCTCCCAGGCGATGTCCTCGAGCTCCGGCGACGGAGCGTCGGTGACGACGATGATCCGGCCGCCGCGCGACTCGACCTCCTTCATGTTGGAGAGCGTCTTTCCGTAGACGGCGTCCTTCGGCAGGATCACGACGACCGGCATCGACCTCGTTGATGAGCGCGATCGGCCCGTGCTTCATCTCGCCGGCGGCATAGCCCTCGGCGTGGATGTAGGAGATCTCCTTGAGCTTGAGGGCGCCCTCGAGAGCGATCGGGTAGTTGATGCCGCGGCCGAGGTAGAGAAAGCTCTTGGCGTCGCCGTACTTCTTGGCGATCTTCTCGATGGCGCGCTCGCGCTCGAGGCATTCCTCGATGCGCGTCGGCAGGTTCACCAGATCGGCGATCAGCGCATGGGCTGCGTCGTGGTCGATCGAGGCCGCGGCGGCGCGCGAGGTAGAGACCGAGCAGGTAGAAGACGGTCAGCTGGGTCGTGAACGCCTTGGTGCTCGCGACCGAGATCTCCGGACCAGCGTGCGTGTAGATGACGGCGTCGGCACGCGCGCGCGATGCTCGAGTCCACGACGTTGCAGATCGCGAGCACCTTGGCGCCGCGCTCGCGTGCGGCCTCGATGGCCGCGAGCGTGTCGGCGGTCTCGCCCGACTGCGACACCACCATCGAGCACCGTTCCCGGCTCGACGACCGGGTCGCGGTAGCGGAACTCGCTGCCGTAGTCGACCTCGGCGGGAATCCGCGTGATCTGCTCGATGAAGTACTTGCCGACGAGGCAGGCGTGCCACGCCGTGCCGCACGCGACCAGCACGATGCGCTTGGCGTTCGCGAGCCATGGCGCCGACACGAGCTCGTCGAGGCTGACGTCGGCCTCTTCCTGCAGGATCCGGCCGCGCATGGTGTCGATGATGGCCTGCGGCTGCTCGTGGATCTCTTTGAGAAGAAAGTGGCGATAGCCGCCCTTCTGCGCCGTGACCGGATCCCACGCGACCGTCCTCGGCTCGCGCACGACCGGCTCGCCGGCGAAGGTCGTGAGCGTGACCTCGTCGCGGGTGACCTCGGCCATCTCGCCGTCCTCGAGGAAGAGGACGCGGCGGGTGTGGTCGAGGATCGCCGGAATGTCCGACGCGACGAAGTTCTCGTTGTCGCCGAGCCCGATCACGATCGGCGTCGCGCTCTTGGCGGCGACCAGTCGGTCGGGACAATCCTCGTGCATGACGACGATCGAGAACGAGCCCTCGAGCTGGCCGATCGCCTTCCGCGATGCCGCGACGAAGTCGAGACCGTCCTGCACGCACTCGTCGATCAGGTGCGAGATCACCTCGGTGTCGGTCTCGGAGCTGAACCGGCGCCCGCGCGACTGCAGCGCCGCCCGCAGCTCGAGGTAGTTCTCGATGATGCCGTTGTGGATGACGACGATGCGTCCGGCGCGATGCGGATGCGCGTTCTGCTCGGACGGACGGCCGTGCGTCGCCCAGCGGGTGTGCCCGATCCCGACCGAGCCGGTGATCGGATCCTCGCGGAGGAGTTTCTCGAGGTTGGAGAGCTTGCCGAGCGCGCGCCGCACGCTGATCTGGCCGTCGTGGAACGTCGCGACGCCCGCCGAGTCGTAGCCGCGATACTCGAGCCGCTTCAGGCCCTGGACCAGAATGAACGACGCGTCACGATCGCCAACATATCCGATGATCCCACACATCAGCGCTTCCCTCGGCGCCCGCTCTGGGCGCGTGCTGTTCCCCGCGCGGCGACGACCTTGCGCTTGGGAGTACGCTTCTTGCCGCGCGCGGGCTTCCGCGGCGCCGCAGCCGACGTCGGAACGACGGCCGTTGGCTTGGTGGAAGCGCGGGCGCGCCGCTTCTCCACCCATCCCGCGATCATGCGTTGCGGCACGCGGCTCACGACCAGGGTGCCGCCGGCCGGCACGTCGCCCGTGACGGTGGTGCCGGCGCCGACGTACGCGTCGTCGCCGATCGTCACCGGCGCCACCAGTTGCGTGTCGCTGCCGATCTGCACGCGATCGCCGATCACGGTCCGATGCTTGGCGAAACCGTCGTAGTTGCAGGTGATGGTGCCGGCACCGACGTTGGTCGCGGTGCCGATCTCGCAGTCCCCGAGGTAGGTGAGGTGGTTCGCCTTCGTCGCCGCGACCGATCTTGGCTTTCTTGGTCTCGACGAAGTTGCCGATGTGCACCGCCTCGGCGAGGACGGTTCCGGGGCGGACGTGCGCGAACGGTCCGATGGTCGCCTCGTTCCCGATCTCGCACTCGGTGAGTACGACGCCGAGGCGGAGGTGGACGCCGTCGCCGAGCGTCGCGTCACGGAGAAGCGCGGTACCATCAAGCTGACAGCCGCGCCCGACGATCGTACGGCCGAGTAACTGCACGTTCGGTCCGATCTCCGTGTCCGGGCCGATCGTGACGTCCTCCTCGATGTACGCGGTCGCGGGATCGCGGAAGGTCACGCCCGCACGCATCCATTTTTCGACCAATGCCTTCCGAGCGCGCTGTTCCAAGTTCGCCATGTCCTCTCGTGAGTTGATGCCCGCGACTTCGCCCGGATCGGCGACGCTGCGCGTCTCGACGACCTCGCCCGCGTCGACGGCCATCGCGACGATGTCCGTCAGGTAATATTCACCCTGGGCGTTGTCGGCACGCAAGCGCGTGAGCGCCGGCCAGAGCCCGCGCGACCGCACGCAGTAGATCCCGGGGTTGATCTCGTGCACGCCGCGATCGGCCGGATCGAGATCCTTTTCCTCGACGATGCCGCGGAGTGATCCGTCGGCGGCGCCGGAGGATGCGACCGTAACCGGTCGGCTCCGCGACCTCGGTCGTGAGCAGCGAGAGGGTCGCGGATCGATCGCGGTGCTGCGCGAGGAGGGCCTGCAGCGTCGGAGCGGAAAGACCGGGAACGTCGCCGTAGAGGATCAGCACGTCGCCGTCGAAGCCTTTGAACTCGGACGCGGCGGCACGTACCGCGTCCCCCGTGCCGCGCTGCTCGAGTTGGCGCGGATACGCGACCGTACCCGCGATCGGCGATCGAGCCAGATAGGCCGCGCACACGCGCTCGACCTCGTCGGCCTCGTGGCCGACCACGACCGCCAGCCGATCGGGAGCGAGCACCGCCGCGGTCTCGAGGACCGAGACGATGAATGGTTTCCCGGCGATCGCGTGCAGGACCTTGGCCCGCTCGGACCGCATGCGGGTACCGCGGCCCGCGGCCAGGACGACGATGCCCAATTGCGGCTTGGCGGCCATGCGCAGAGGTTGGTTGTACACCGCGGCAGATCCGTTTCCCACATGCAAAAAGCCTTGCGGACGAGCTCAGTGCCCGCGCAAGCGCCGGTATTTCCCTCGGAAAAACAGGAGCGGCTCCCCGTCGGACGCCTCGAGATCCTGCACTTCCCCGATGTAGATCGTGTGATCCCCGGCGTCGTGCACGGCCACCACCCGACACTCGACCACGCCGAGGACGCCCTCCAAGAGGGGCGCTCCGGTCACCCCGGCGCGGTGGCCGACGTCCACGAACTTCTCCCCGCCCGACACCGCGAACCGCCGCGAGAGATCTTGATGCTCGTGTCCGAGGATGTTCACGGCGAAGACGCCGGAGCGCGTGAACGCGGGATGACTCTCGGCGCGCTTGTCGACGCACACCAGCAGCAGGGGAGGCTCTGAGTGAGACGGAGCACAGCGCATTGGCCGTGAGGCCGTACGGTTTCCCGTCGGCGTCGCGGGTCGTGATCACTGCGACGCCGGTTGCGAAGTGCCCCATGACGCGCCGGAGCTCGCTACGATCGATCGTCATCGGCTCTCTTCGCGCTCGGGATGCTTGCCCTGCCGAACGTTGTAATGCACATTGCGCTCTGTTGACCATGTTGCTGGAACGTGGTGGCAAGGGCGGTGGTGGAGTGATGGTCGCGAGCATGTTGGCACGGCGTGCGCGCTGCTGGTCCCGCCTCCGCCACCCCCCAATCCGGCCTCACTCGCCACCCCGACACCGAGTCCATCGCCGAGTCCTGCCTTCGCGTGGGCCAACGGAGCGAATACGCGCTCGTCATTCGCAAGGAGGAGCGCACGCTCACCGTGTACCATCGCACCGAGCAGACGACGGTCTATCCGATCGTCCTCGGCATCGCGTCCTACGGGCCCAAGGTCTACCAGGGCGATCTACGAACGCCCGAGGGCGTCTACCGCATCAGCTCCAAACGACCGCACGAGCGCTGGGGCCGGTTCATGTTGCTCAGCTACCCGAACGACGACGATCGTGGCCGCTATGCGATGGCGCTCAGCGAGGGACGCGTCCCGATCGTCGACGGTCGCGCGCCGGGCATCGGCGGTGCCGTCGGCATCCACGGCACGGATCGCGAGGATTCGAACGTGCGCGGCGACGACTGGACCTTCGGATGCATCTCGCTCATGAACCAGCACGTCGCCGAGCTCTACGACACGGTCCCGCTCGGCACGCCCGTCCTCATTCTGAAGTAGACGAGTCGTCGTTCATCACCGCGTCGATGTGTCGCTCGAGCTCGGGGAGCCATGTTCCGACCGGTTGTGACTCGGGCGCGACGATCTCGAGCTTCTGGTTCGGCAGGAGACGCACCGACCCGGATCGCGCTTGGTGAGCGGGATGACGACCGCTTCGCGCGAGATGCCGCGCCGATCGAGCACCGTGAAGATCTCTTCGATTTCCGGCAAGCGAATGACCGCCACGACGATCCTCCTCGGGCACGGCTCTTGCTGTTTCCGAGCCTGCGGCGAGCGATCGACCGTGCGTCTGTGCCATCGCCGGCACATTCGTCGTGGCACATGGGTGTCAGGATCGGACAGTCGGGCGCTCGCCGTGCTCGGCAGTCGCATGCATAGCCACCAAAGCCGCTGGACTCCAGCGGTCTCCTGACGTCGCCTTCACGCATCGGCGTTCGCCGGAGCGCGAGCCAATGAAACGCGACTACGACCAGCGCGTGGGTGATGTCGCCGGCGCGGATCAAGTCGAGGGGATGCGCGCGAGCGGCACCAACACCACGTCTGTTTCCTCGGTCGTGTCGAAGTGCGTGGCGTGCCGCTCTTCGACGTCGTAGGCGACGAAGGAGTGGCAGACGTTGTTCTGGATGGCGGGATTCGGATGAATGGACCCCAAGGTTTCGACCCGGTCGGAGTCGTATCCGCTTTCCTCGATCATCTCGCGGCGTGCCGCCACGAGCGGCGACGCGTCGGCCGCATCGACCATTCCGCCCGGGATCTCGAGCGTGCAATCGCGGATCCCGTGACGGAACTGCCGGACCAAGACGACCTCATTGCGCGCGTGATGGGAATGACGTTCACCCAGTCGCCGGATTCGAGCACGTGAAAATCGTGCTCGGCGGCGTCGCGTGAGAAGCGCGACCGATCGCGACGGATCGTGAAGATGCGGCACGCATAGGCGATCTCGCTCGCCAGGCGTTCCCACGTATGCAGGGTCTTCGGCACGCGCGGATCAGTCGACGGAAACCAACCGCCGATACTCCACGGCCGGACAGCGATCCATCACGACGGTGATGCCCGCGGCGCGAGCCCGGGCCGCCGCCTCTTCGTGAACGACACCGAGTTGCAGCCACAGGATGCCGGCGGCGATGGCGATCACGTCGTCGACGATTGCCGGGACGAGCTCGGAGCGCCGGAAGACGTCGACCATGGCGACCCGCTCCTCGATGTGCCGAAGCGATCCGTAACGCAGCGCAGGCCGAGGACTCGCGCGCCTGCGGGTTCACGGGATCACCCGATGCCCCATGGTCTGGAGCGCGCGAGCGACCTTGTGACTGTCGCGGGTCGGATCTGGCGAGCAACCGACGACGGCGACGCGTCATCGGCTGCGGTGAGGATCTCACGGATCTCGTCGTCGGAAGGGTTGCCGAAGCTCATCTCGTCCTCGGTTGACCGTCGCAGCATGCTTCACGCCTCCGGCGGCGGCGCCAACCGATCGATGGCTTCTCTCGAGGCAGCGCCGGATCTGATCGCGGCATGCGCGATAGAAATCCTCGTCGCGACCGGCCGGGTCTTCGACGTCGGCGCTCTCACCCGCCGCCTCGGAGAGGGTCGAGTACCGTCTTTGCCGCGTGCTTCGGGAAAGTCGGCCAGCATGCCGCTTCTGCTCAGCCGGTCATCGTGACGATCAGATCGGCTTCGAGCAACCGGTCGCGATGACGCTTTCAGATCGCACGCCATCGCGTCCGGGGAGATGTGGATGGCGTCGTCACGCAACACGAGCCTGGCATCCATGGACACCAGGCTCGTGTCGTCGCGTAGGGGCAATGCCCCGGAGGTCACGACGCACGTCGTCGCGTCCGCGTTCCGCCAGCATCTTCTTGAGCAAGGCCTCGGCGATGATGCTCCGGCTCACGTTGGCGTGGCAGACGATCAGGATGCGGCGACGGGCGATCGGTCAGCTCAGAGGCCCTCGGCGAAGACGTCGTTCATCGTCTCCTTGCGCGTGGCGCCCTTGCGCGAGCTCGGCCTTGAGCGCGGCTTGCCGAGCTCGGCGGCGTCCCACTCGCCGCCCTTCTTCGCCTTGCCGACCGAGTGCCAGCCCTGCATCAGCCACACGGTGCCGCCGCCGACGCGGAAGATCTCGCCGTGGACGCCAGCCGACGTCGTCGCTCGCGAGCCAGGCGACGAGCGGAGCGACGTTCGCGGGGTTGAAGACGTCGAACTGTCCCGCGGGACTTCGGCTGCCCCATGAGCGCGGCCGTCGCCGGCGTGGCTTCGACCGTGAGGCGCGTGCGCGCGACCGGCGCGATCGCGTTCACCGTGACGCCGTACTTCGCCATCTCCTTGTCGATGATCACCGGAGAACGCGGCGATCGCCGGCCTTGGCCGCGCCGTAGTTGCTCTGGCTCGGGTTGCCGAGGAGACCGGAGTCGGACGCGGTGTTGATGATGCGGCCGTTCAGGATGTTCCCCGCCTTGTGCTGCTCGCGCCAGTACACGCAGGCGTGACGCGTGACACGCGAACGTGCCCTTCAGATGCACGGCGACGACCGAGTCCCAGTCCTCCTCGGACATGTTGAAGATCATCCGGTCGCGGAGGATGCCGGCGTTGTTCACGACGACGTTCAGCTTGCCGAAGGTGTCGATCGCGCACTCGATGATGCGCTGCGCGCCCTTGAAGTCGCTGACGCTGTCGCCGTTGGCGACGGCCTCGCCGCCCGTCTTCTTGATCTCGTTCACGACCTCCTGCGCCGGCCCGGTGCTGGCCGCCGCTGCCGTCGAAGCCGCCGCCGAGGTCGTTCACGACCACCTTGGCGCCGAGCTTCGCCATGAGCAGCGCCTCTTCGCGGCCGATACCGCGGCCCGCACCGGTGACTACGACAACTTTGCCGTCGAGAAGCATGAAGAGAACCTCCTTCGGGGATACCCCTGAGCGAACGTTTGGTGGGACTGTCGAGTGCCGAATCGTGTGCCCCACGACCCCTTGGTTGTCAAGCTTGCGCGCGTCGCCTTGTCATTGAAAACCGCGTGTGGCAACGTCCCGACGTCTGCTCGCCACGGTGGCGCGCCACCTCATGCATGACGGGCGCGCGGGTTGCAGAGCGTCATGACTCGAAAGGAATTTCGACGACTCGTGACGGAAGTTCTCGAAACGCTGCCCGCTGGAGCTCGCCTCGCGCATCGAGAACGTCGAGGTCGTCGTCGAGGACGAGCCGACCGACGAGCAGATTCGCGGCGCGGGCCTCGATCCGCGCGAGGACACCTCTTCGGGCTCTACGAAGGCGTGCCGCTCGAGGCGCGCGGCCACGACTACGCTGCGCTTCCCGACAAGATCTCGATCTTCTACCTCCCTATCGTCGAGACGTGTGCGTCGACGGCGGAGATCCGGCGACGATTCGCACCACGGTTCTGCATGAAGTCGCGCACTTCTTCGGCATCGACGACGAGGATCTCGACGAATGGGGCTACTAAGACCGCGGCCGCGAAGTCGGCCGCCACGACCAGAAGGGGGTGTGCCATGTCCGTCGTAAAGATCATCGAGCTCGTCGGAGAATCATCGAAGAGTTGGGACGATGCGATCAAGGTGGTGCATCACGGAAGCACAGAAGTCGCTGCGCGGCATCACGCGCATCGGAGTGAAGGAGTTCGACGTCCGCATGAACAAGGACAAGGTCGACGTCTTCCGCGTGCGGGCCGAGGTCTCGTTCCGCATCGAGCGCTGACGCCGTCGATCACTGACGCCGCCTCGCGCTGTTCCTGCGTCGGCGGCGCCCGCCATTCCCGAGCGTCATGTCGGGCTTTGATCCGGCGCGGAGAGCCCGAAACCTCGAACGTCTCGCCGACGAGACGTTCGACGTGCTGGTCATCGGCGGTGGCATCACCGGCGCAGGGTCGCAGCGCGAGGCGGCGCTGCGCGGCTTCAGCGTCGCCCTGGTCGAGGCACGCGACTTCGCCGCGGGCACGAGCAGCCGCTCGTCCAAGTTGATCCACGGCGGCCTTCGCTATCTCGAGCAAGGCGAGATCGGTCTCGTTCGCGAAGCTGCGACCGAGCGCAAATCGCTCCGCCGGATCGCGCCCCATCGCACGGCGGTCGCACCGATGTTCCTCGCCAGTCCACGGGCGCACGAGCGCCGGAATCTACAAGCTGCGGGTCGGCCTCGCTCTCTACGAGAAGCTCGCGGCCGTCCCGGCGGATGAGCATCACCGAGTGCTCAGCCGGAAGGAAGCGCTCGAGGCCGAGCCGCATCTCACCCCGAGCGGCTGCAGGGCGCGGTCATCTATCCGGAGTACCAAACCGACGATGCGCGACTCGTGCTCGACACGCTGAAGTCGGCGCATCATGCAGGCGCCGTCGTCGCCAACTACGTGCGCGTCACGGCGCTCGGTGCCATCGCGATCGCCGCGGCGTCGTCACCGTACACGACGAGGAAGGCGACGCGACGTTCGACGTGCGGGCGCGGCCGTCGTGAACGCGAGGCGGTCCATGGGTCGACGATCATCCGTCGCCTCGATGGCCCCGACGGATCTGCCGAGCCTGCACCTGACCGAAGGGCATCCACGTGGTGTTTCGGGCGACCGATCTCCCGGCGCGTCACTGCGTCGTGATGCGGGCGGAAGACGGTCGACCCGTGTTCGTCGTGCCGCGCGGAGATCCACATCTACGTCGGGACGACCGACACCGACTACGCCGGTCCGCTCGACGAGCCTGCGATCGTCGTCGACGACGTCGCGTATCTGCAGAGGCGCTGGCGCGTACGTTCAGCGGTATCAACGTCGCGCCGGAGCGCGCGATCGGCGCATGGGCCGGTGTCCGGCCGCTCGTGCAGGAGCCCGGCAAAGAAGCCGTCCAGAGATCTCGCGCAAGGACGAGATCGTCGTGAGCGCCGACGGGATTGGTGACGATCGCGGGGGCAAAGCTGACGGCGTATCGGCGGATGGCGGAGCGCGTCGTCGAGACCGTCGCTCCGCTGATCGGCCGAGTGCTCGTCCGCGTCGCCGAGCGCCGATCAGACGCTGCCCGGCGGCGACCTTCAAGGTGCCCGCGACCTGCGACGTTCGCAGCGCTGCCCGGCGTGCGTTCCGCATTGGAGGCCATCCCGCCGGAAATGGCGGCGCGCTTGATCGCGACGTATGGCAGCGACGCGATCGAGGTCGCGCGCACGGCGGACGGGCCGGACGCGCTCTCGATGGTTGCACCGGACGTTCCGCTCTCGGTCGCCGAAGTGCAGTACGCCATCCGCCACGAGATGGCGCTGACGTTGGTCGACATCCTCGAACGACGGACCCGGCTATCGTACTTCGCAACGGAGTCGGCACGTGCAGCGGCACCGCGGTCGCGGCGATCGCGGCCCGCGAGCTCGCCTGGGACACCCAGTCGTATTGGACGCGAGATCGAGGGCTTCGCGCGCCAATGTGACGCCCGACTCGCCTGGCGGGACGCCCCGGAATCGCAGCGCTCGCCGCAGATCGAGAAGGAGACCCGTTGATGGCCACCCCGAGACGTATCCGTGCCGACCTCCGCGCGTTGATCGACCCTGCGCACGTCATCGACGATCCCGCCGTCATTTCGCGCGTGGCCCGCGACACGTGGGTGATCTCCGGTCTGGCGAAGTCTACAGAATGCCGCGGTCGCCATCGCCCGCCTGCGTGGTCCGTCCGACCTGATACCGCCGAAGTCAGCGCCATCCTGAAAGTACGCGTCGCGAGAGCGCGTCAGCGTCGTACCCTTCGGGGCGGGCTCGGGTGTGTGCGGGCGGTCCTCGCTCCGGAACGCTCGCTCGTCGTCGACCTCGGCGCGATGCGTGCGCTGAAGCACGTCGACGACGTCGTCGCCGCTGGCGACGGTCGAGCCGGGACTCCTCGGGTCGGAGTTCGAGGCGGCACTCAATCAAGCCGGGCTACTCGATGGGGCATTTCCGCAGTCGATCGCGCTTTCGTCGGTGGGTGGCTGGGTCGCGACGCGTGCCGCGGGTCAGTTCTCGACCAAGTACGGGAACATCGAGGACATGTTGGTCGCCTTCGAAGCGGTGCTCCCGAACGGCGAGATCGTACGGACGCGCGCCGTGCCGCGCGCCGCCGCTGGCCAGATCTCCGCCACCTCTTCCTCGGCGCCGAAGGAACGACGGGGATCCTGACGGAGCTGACGTACGCGATTCATCCGCTTGCGCCCGGCGACGCAGAAGCAAGCGATCGCCTTTCCCAGCATGCGTCAGGGTCTCGAAGCGCTGCGTCGGATCATGCGCGCCGGATGGCGACCGGCCGTGCTCCGCCTCTACGATGAGATCGGAGGCCGGACGATCGTTCGCGGGTGCTGCCAAGGAAGGCGAGAGTCTGTTGCTCGTCCTCACCGAGGGACCCGCGGAGCTCGTGGAAGTGGAGGTCGGCGCGAGCATGCGGACTCGCCGGTGAGGTCGGGGGCCGAGCCGTCGGCCCGGAGCCAGTCGACAGCTGGCTCCATCACCGCAATGCCGTTCCGGGCTTCGAGTATTTCCTGAAGCAAGGGATGGTCGTCGACACGATCGAGGTCGCGGCGACGTGGGATCGCATCGATGCGCTCTACGCCGGTGTCCTGGCCGGCATGCGCGCCGTACCCGGGACGTTGGTCGCGTCGGGACACAGCTCCACAGCTACGGCACCGGAACGAACATCTACTTCACGTTCGCGGGTCGACCCGATAATGCCGGACGGGCTCGAGGATCTCTACTTCGCGCATCATGGCGCGCCGCCATGGAGGCAACGCTCGCGGCCGGCGGCACGATCTCGCACCATCACGGGATCGGTCGCGTGCGGCGGGATTGGCTCCCCATGGAGCTCGGATCTGCCTATCCACTGCTCGCACGGCGCTCCGTCGTGCGCTCGATCCTCTCGGCATCATGAACCCCGGGGCGTTGCTCCCCGAGAGCGGGACGCGCGCGCGTGAAATCCCACGTCCTGGCCATCGACGAGGGTGGAAGCGGAGTCCGGGCATACGTGTTCGATCACGAGGGCCGAGAGGTAGCGACGGCCTACTCGGAGATTTCGCTCTCATGCCCGCGTGCCGAGCTGGGTCGAGCACGACCCGATGGCGATCTGGGATCGCACACTCGAGGTCACGCGCAGCGCCCTCGCGCGAGCGAATCCCGGCGAGCGCGATCGCCGCACTCGGCCTCTGCAATCAACGCGCGTCCGCGTTGGTCTGGGACGCCGACACGGCGCGCCGGTCTATCCGGCGATCGGCTGGCAGGATCTCCGCACCGTCGAGTTCTGCAATGAGCTCGGTCGCCGCGGATGACATCCTGAGCCCGCTGCAATCGGCATCGAAATACGGCTGGGTGCTCGAAAACGTGCCCGGAGCCCGCGCCCGCGCCGACGCCGGACGGCTTCGTTTCGGCACGATCGACACCGTGGCTCACGTGGCAACTGTCGGCGGGAGCGTCGTATGTCACTGACGACTCGAACGCGTCCTGCACCGGCGTCTACGATTTTCTGACCGGTAGGTGGGACGAGGCGCTGCTCGAGAGCCTCGGGCTCCCGGTCGCGAGCTTTCCGGCGATCGTCTCGACGAGCGCGGTCGCGGGCTCCACCGCCCCCAGGATCTTCTCGGCGCATCGATTCCGCTCGCGCGCGCGCTGGCGATCAGCAGCGCCATGTTCGGCCAGCTCCGGCTCGAGCCCGGCATGATGAAGATCACCTACGGCACGGCGGCGATGATGGATTTGAACGTCGGTCCGTCGATCCGGCTTGTCACCGAACGGGTGCTTCCCGCTCGTCCTCTGGGGTCTCGACGGCACCCGAGCGTACTGCCTCGAAGGGAGCGCCGTCACCGTGGGCGCCGCGATGCAGTGGCTGCGGGACGGTCTCGGGATCCTCACCGACGTCGCCGAATCGGAGGCGATCGCGACGAGCGTCGCGGACAGCGGCGGCGTGTGGTGCGTTCCCGCCTTCCAGGGCCTCGGTACCCCGTATCTCGATCCGGCTGCGCGGGCGGTCATCGGCGGGTTGTCGCGAGCGACCGGGCGGGCGGAGGTCGTCCGAGCCGTCCTCGAGGGCATCGCCTATCGTTGTGGTGAGGTCATCGACGCGCTCCGCGCGGATGCCCCGACTCGAACCTCGAGGTCGTGCGGGTCGACGGCGGAGCGGCTCGCAACGATTTCCTCATGCAGTGTCAGGCCGACGTGAGTGGCGTTCCGTCGAACGGCCGGTCGTGTTCGACGCCGCCTGTCTCGGTGCGGCGTATCTGGCGGATCTCGCGACCGGTTTCTGGAAAGACGCGGCGGAGGCCGGACGGACGTGGCGCCGTGAGAAGGTCTTCGAGCCGCGCTGGAACGCCGACCAGCAGGGCGACCGCACGGCTCGTTGGAAGGCCATCGTCGATCTCGCACGGCATCAGCCGTGACGTCGCCAGTCCGCGTTGCCGATGGGCCACGCCGTACGCCTCGTGATCCTCGATTGCGACGGGGTACTCTTCGATTCCCGGGATGCCAACGTCGCCTTCTACGATTCCCTGTGCCGACGACACTCGGCCAACCACCGCTCGATGAGCACGGCCGCGAGCTCTGCCATCGGATGTCCGGTCCGCAACTGTGGGATCATCTGTTCGCCCACGATGCGATGCTGCACGCGCGCGCGAAAGAAATCGCGGCGCGAGCGGACTATTCGCCATTCTATTCGCTCATGCGGCCGGTGGCGGATCTCGAGGCGACGCTTCTCCGCCTCTCGTCGCACTGTCCGCTGGCGCTCGCCACCAACCGTGGCCGTACCGTCAACGGTGTCGTTCAGCAATTCGGTCTCGATCGCTTCTTGTCGATCTGGCTCGGCATCCTCGACGCACGTGCGAAGCCTCGCACCGGATCTCCTGCTCGCATGCCTTGAGCGCGCCGGGATCGCGTGCGACGCGGCGATCTACGTTGGAGACACGTCGGTAGATCGTGCCGCCGCGGCTGCGGCCGGGATCGCGTACGTCGCGATCGGTACCGAGAACGCCGGGTCAGAGACGATCGCCGAGCTTCGGCAATTGCCGGACCTGCTGCAGATACCGCCGACGGCCGACGGTCGCGGCGTTCGCCGCTAACGTACTCTGACGTCGAACGCTTGCGGGCCCTTGTCTCCCGGGCGCACCTGAAATTCCACGTCGTCGCCCTCGTGAAGATCTTCGAACTGATGCTTCGGCGCGAGACCAGACCGGTGAAAGAAGACGTCATCGCTGCCGTCGTCGGGCACGATGAAGCCGAAGCCCTTGGCCCTCCGCGATCTTCTTGATCGTTCCTCTCACGTTCCTCCCGCGAGCGGCTCAGCGCGGCACGATGCGTGTTGGCACGTCCACCTGTGCCGCCATCGTGCGCGCGGCGGATTCGGCTTCTGGCCCTTGTTCGCGTATGGACCTACCTGAACACGGTAGCGGGTGCGTCTGTGCCGGCCTCGTCCATCCGTCAGACGATCGATGGCAACGTCGAACCCACGACGCCCAAGTGCGCGTCCCAAGGCGCTCCGCGCGTTCCTTCTGATCCGAAGACCCCGACGTGGATCGCGTACTGAGACGCAGGCTCGGCACTTGCGGTCGCGACGCGAGGACCTGGATGCTCGGCGCCGACCCGACGTGCGCGAGCTCGACGGCTGGCGCAGGATCGCTTGCTGACGCTTCGAGCGCGGATCGATCTCCGGCGGCAGGTCTCCACCGAAACCGAACTCCGAGCAGACGACGAGTCGTCTCCCCAGAGATCCCGCGAGCCCATGACGCGCGACGATGATCTCGCGATCTCCGTAGCGTCCGGCGCCGACGAAGCATTTCTTCGCGGCGATGGTGAAGCCGGTCTTTGCCGATCACCGGGATTCTGTAGGAATCCAACAATCGGTTGTGACTCCGCAAGTGCGATCCGTCGCGAGCTGTTCTCTGACGTCGACGACGACCTCTTTGGTCCCGATGATCTGGCGAAACTTCGGGACTGCCAGCGCGTAGCGAAAGATCGTCGAGAGATCGCGTGCCGTGGAATAGTGACCGTCCTGCGTGAGTCCGTGGGGATTGGCGAACTGCGTTCTGGTCGCGCCGAGGAGATGGGCGTCGCGCCGTCATGCGCTCGGCGAACGCAGGCACGGGATGAGGCGAGGTGCTCCGCGATCGGCGATGCTCGCGTCGTTCGCCGAGTTGAGAAGGATCGCGTAGACGAGATCCTCGAGCATGAAGACGTTGGCCCGGCCGCGAGGTTCACCTTGCTCGGCGCCACCATGCACGCCTCGGGACTGGCTTCCACGTGATCGCGCAGGTGGCCGCTCTCGAGCGCCAAGATCGCCGTCATGACCTTGGTCGTACTCGCCGGCGGCAACTGTTCGTCCGGATCCTGCGACCAGACGACGCTTCCGCTCTGTGCGTCCACGATGATCGCCGCCTTCTGGCGGTGATCCGCGGCGCGTCCGAGGTTTCGGCCGACGCCATCTGCGACGTCAACATTGCCGCAGCTACCACCACCCACGTCCCCAAACGACCGGTTTGCATCGACGGACCTCCCGGGCACTTCGCCAACGTATGGCGATGGGAGTATTTCACAGCTCGTTCCGTGCTCGACAAGGAATGATCATTGCTCCAGAGTGCGCGAAACCGTCGCCGATGATGCATTTCAGCTGTCGCTGTGGGGTGTGGGGTATGGGGAGAATCCAGGCCAGGAATTTCGTCAGGGCTGATGACGGTCGGCGTAGCGTTGCGCTGTGTGGTTCAGCATCGGTCTTGGCTCGGCGAACGCATCCAGTTGGACCGAGGAAAGCTTCGCCAATCGCATCCCGACTCGCTACCCGGTGAGAGCGGCCGACGTGCGCGTCGTCGTGGGCGATCTCGAGACGTACGTCGTCGAGGAAGGCGACACGCTGTCTGGACGTCGGACGTCACTTCGATCTCGGATACAACGAGATGACTTCAGCGAATCCCGGCGTGGATCCCTGGATGCCGTCTCCAGCAAGAGGTCCTCGCTCATTCCGACCGAATTCGTGCTCCCGAAGCACGTCCGCGCGGCGTGATCGTCAATATTCCGGAGATGCGCCTGTACTACTTCCAAAACGGTACGGTCGTCACGTATCCGGTCGGTCTCGGACGAGACGATTGGCGGACGCCGGAAGGAAGCTTCAAGATTCGCGGCAAGACGGAGAACCCGACGTGGGTCATTCCCGAATCGATTCGCGCGGAGCACATTCGAGAACGCGATGACCCCCGCACCTTCATCGCCGGAGGTGATCCAGAAAATCCCTCGGGACTCTTCCGCCTCGAGTTGACGCTGCCGCTGTACGCTCTCCACGGATCCAACATGCCGTGGGGCGTCGGCATGCAAGTAAGCCACGGGTGTATCCGACTCTACAACGAGGACATCGCCATACTGTTCCGGGAAGTCCAGGTTGGAACCCCGGGTGAGTTTCTCTATCAGCCGGTGAAGATCGGCGAACGGAACGGCGAGATCTTCATCGAAGTGCATCCGGACATCTACGCGACTACGCGGCAACCTCGAAGAGGAAGCGCAGCGCATTCTCGCCCGTAAGGGATGGACTGGATCGAATCGATCTGGATCGCTTGCGGTGTGCGATCAAGGATCAGACCGGCGCTGCCGATGTCGATCTCGCTTCGAGAGGAACGGAGACGACCGAGTCACGAGAGCCGTAGCTCGGCCGTCCGGCTCATCAGGCCGTCGCGTTCTGCAACGCCTCTTCGTAGTGGGTATCGCTAGGCTGCGTGGCTCGGATCGTCACCGCGCGTCGCCATCGATCAAGGCCCGAGCGCAGGTAGTCGGCGTTCATCTCCAGGACGTCGCAGATGTTCTCGAACGCAAACAACCACGATCGATCGTCCGACCAGAACCACTCTTTGGCCTCGAGAAAACAGGCTTGCTCCCGCGGATCACAGGCTGCGGCGTGCTTCCGGTAGCTGTCCACGGCGTCTTCGAGAACGGCCAGCATGAGCCGACGCTCACCCTCGACCGCTCGCCCTCGACGAAACGCCGCAAAATATTGATTTGGCAGAAGAATGTCCGGTTCGAAGAGACCAGCTCCCTGTACCGCCTTCTGATTTCTTTCCCGTGCTTGCATTACCTTCCCCTTGGATGCCGCGTTGCGGCAAACTACTAGCGCGGGAGGATGGGCTGGACGAAATGAAAAAGCTTACAATCATTCATTAGCAGAACTAATTCACTCTTGCTCCATTATGGAGCTGGGTATGGAGCTGGCGACGGATCAGGATCTGCCTCATTTCGGAGCGCACGTTGGAGTCGAGGGTTCTTCGTTTCGGCGTACGTCGCCTCCAGCATGCCGAGTTGGCCGCGCAAGATGCTGAGTTGCATGGGTTCCGGCGAGTACCTTGCGGCCGCCGGTGATGCCGTAGGGTGGGAAGACTTTCCGAAACCACGCTTCCTGATGACCCCGATGAACGCTCCGAGGATCCGCCCTGCGGGCGGTTGTCCGGTGAGCCCTGACGCTGGGCGTATGACGTACCGCCCAGCGACCTCCGCCAAGGTCAATGCGTGCGGGCGTAGAGTCTTCGAGTCTTCGACGAGGACATGATCACCATCCTGGAGGCCCTCCGCCTCCAGCTTCCTTCCCGGACGAGAAATGCCCGGATGCTCCTGAGCAGGACGGTCTCCCACGATGCCGGCGGGGAGGAGCTTCACCTCTTCCGAGATCGGCCTTCGCGGAAAGCATGCCGGCAAGCTTCAATTGTCGGCCACTTCGGACGGCGACAGCGAGACGCTCGGGAATCTCGGACTCCACTCCGATCGCGCTTCGGCTGACATGGCGTTCTCTTCCTCCTCCCATCGGCATGGACGAAGAAAGACGATAAGGCAACGCCAACCGTTGTCGGACGCGAGGAGCGCGCACGGTGGCGCTACCCAGGAAGCCGGTAGGTCGTGTGCGCGATCAACCTACCCACGTCGCGGTTCCACGGGCCGTCCCAGAGCTCCGCGAGGCTGCGACCGAGAGAGTTCCCGTGGCGCACGAGCTCTTCCAACCGATGAAGGTAGATTCGCTCGTCATCGCCTTTTTCGTTGAGCTGACTTTGGCGTCGCAGTCCGGACGCGCCGATCTCGACGAGCTCGCGCGCGAGGTCCGCCAGCGCGATCCGTCTGATGCGTGCGTGGAGTCCCTCACGATGAGCAGCCGCTGTAGATCTCGAGGCGTTCCTCCCACGTCCAGGAACGGACGAGGTCCCAGGCGGCGTCCAACGAATCACGCTCGTACAAGAATCCCCTTGAGCAGCGCCGGAAGCGCGAGCATCATCTCCGGCGGTTGACTGTCGGCACTACGAATCTCGAGGTAGCGCTTGAGCCGAACCTCCGGGAAGAGCGTCGTGCAGATGCAGCGCCCAGTCGTCGAGAGTCGCGCGCTCGCCGTGCCCATCCGTCTCTGAGGAATTGCCGAAACGTCCGGATGGGTTTCGACGTATTCTCCATTGCGGAGGATGAAGTACATTGGCACGTCGAGCGCGTACTCGACGTAGTCGTCGATACCGGCGTCGGGTGAGAACGCGAACTGAAGCAACCCTGATCGTGCGCGAGTCCGTGTCGGTCCAGATGTGTCCGCGTAGCGTCATGAAGCCGTTGGCTCGCCCCTCGGAGATCGACGAGTTGGCAAACATCGCCGAGATCAGCGGCACCAAACCCATCGCGACGCGAAACTTCCGCATGGCATCGCTCTCGTCGCCGAAGTCGAAATTCGCCTGAACCGTAGCCGTCTGCTTCATCATCCGCTGCCCGAGGGAGCCGACCTGCGCCATGTACGGCCCCATGATCGCGTAGCGACGCTTCGGAACCCATTCGATCTGGTCGACCGAACTCATCGGCTGGATCCCGAGGCCGAGGAAGACGATGCCGAGATCGGCACCGACGGTGACGATCTCCTTGATGTGCTCGATGAGCTCACGGTGGGCGCAGTGGATGCTCGCGCACTGTTCACCACTGAGCTCGAGTTGTCCTCCCGGTTCGACGGTGATGTTGGCGTCGCGTCCGGTGAGCGCGATGATGCGGCCGCGTTCTCGTTTTGGTTGCCATCCGAAGCGGTCGGCCAATCGCTCGCAGAACGGCCTCGATGCCTCGCTCCCCACTGAACGGCGCAGCGAGGCCGCTTTCTTTGAGGACTCCGACCTTCTCGTACTCCGTCCCTAGCGCGCCAATCGGTGGCGGGTTTGGCACCGTCCGCGATGTAGCGACCAAGTCCGCAACGTCGCCAATCGGCTGTCGACTGGTCGGGTCGCTGCCTGCTTGAAATTCCGACATCGGACGGCGGAAGCTAGCAGATCGCCGACTCGTCGCAACGCGTTTCCGTTGCGGATAGGCAGCGACGGCAGCTGTCGCGTTTCGAGTCAGGGTGGTCGCGTTTCGCCTCCTCGCCGTCACGAGCTCGGACATCGGTACGCCATCGAGGCAGCACGACGAAGTGCCTGACACGACATGGACTTGAAGTAACGTTCGCTGCGCCTCAGCTGACTGGCACGCCGCCTGCTGAGACGGCCTCGCACGGTCAGCAGCTGGCTGTCATTCACGGCTTCAGGAGGATCTCCCATGGAATTGCGTAGCGCAGTGACGGAGGAGCGGACCTCAACTCCCCTCGAGCCCGACACTCTGGTGCCGGCGCAATACTTCGATCGCGTGGGATCGGACGCGGCCTTCCAACCGGAGAAACGCCTGATGCTTGCGGTACTCGAGGAAGCGATAGCGACCTTCCAGCGGCATGTGATGTCGAACAAGCCGGCGTAGCCAAAGGCTCGTCGAAGAGGTCGAGAGCTGGGCGTCGGGCGCCGAGGCCGACTGGCCGTTCTCTTTCGAGAACGTCTGCGCGGCTCTGGAGCTCGAGCCCGAGTACCTGCGGAGCGGGATGGCCCGTTGGAAGATCCGCTGAGCTGAGCCGCATCCGCCAAGGAAAGCCGACGCTCTACCGATTCCCGTTCCGGCGTGTGAACGGCCGGCGCCACAGCATCACCGGACCGCGAGAGTACCTCAAGAAATCCGCGTAGCTGTGACTCGCGGGAGAGTACGATCCGACGCGGACGTGCTCTCCCGGATCGACTAGTCGCGCGGCTCAGTGTCCGAGCGGGCGCCGCGCTGCGTCGCGTCGTCGAAGAACACCTCGCCGTCGAAGATCAAAGCCTCGACGACGTTGTTGAGGCGGTCGAGAGGCGTACCATCGAGCCGGTAGTGCCGAACTCCTCGCTTCATCGCGTCCGAAAGCTCGACGAGGAGAAACAGCGTCTCGTAGGAGTGGCGAAAGTCGAGATGCATGTCGCTCAGAAGGGCAGGGCGAATCGCGGTGGATTGGGTGGGCTGGCCGAACATGCGGGGATCTCCTCTCGGAAGATGCAGACGATAGCTGCGACGCATGTTGACCAAGTTCCGTGCCACGAGGGTGGTCACGCGAGGATGGGTTTTCCGGTACGATCACGGAAGTGGCCGTGCCTCGACATACCCTGACATCGCCGAGAAACCACTGCGAAACCAGACGCTTGATGAATGGGGTGCGATTGGCGCACAGGCATTTGCCTGGCCGAGGGATCTGAGAATCGCTCTGGGCGCGCGCTTAGCGAGCTGAGGTGTAGCGTTTGCCCGTATGATCGTGCAGAAGTGCGTGGTTCGCGAAAACAATGCGCTGGCACCTGATCCTACGAGGATCGGGTGCCGTGTCCCGCTGACCTGACTACTTGCGCAGGCGACGGTGGAAGTCGCTGTTCCATGCGGTCGCTGAACTGTCTCGGCCTGCTCAGCCAAACGCTCGACCGCGACCGCAGCTCGTTCAGCGTGCTCGCTGCCGCCGTCGCGCGGTCAACAGCGAGCTCGGCCCCGCGCTGGGTCCGCCGCGAGATAGGCCGCTTCGATACGAGCCCGATCCGTGGCGGCAATGGGGCGCTCGAACAATCGCAAGACTCACGTGGGGCGTCCGAGAATGTATGCGCGCGCAAAGGCCACTTCGCGGTCGAAACGCAGGAAATGCCGAGCTTGCAGGGCTGACGCGCGATTGGCTACAGTCCCGCCTCACTCCGCATGAGCATCCGGCTATCTGCCGCTTGCTGCGCTTCTGGTGTTCCTGAACGCTTTCTTCGTCGCTGCGGAGTTTGCCATCGTCAAGGTCCGCACCACTCGTATCCAGGAGCTCGTACGCGAAGGCGTCCGCGGATCGATGGCGGTTCAGAACGCCATCCAGAACCTCGACGCGTACTTGTCCGCCACCCAACTCGGCATCACTCTGGCGAGCCTCGGTCTCGGATGGATCGGCGAACCCGCGTTCGCGAGTATGGTCGACGCCGTTGCTCGGCGCCATTGGTGTTTGGTCCGAGGGCGTCGTGCACAGCGTATCCCTCACCATGGCGTTCGCCTTGATAACCTTTCTCCACATCGTGCTCGGAGAACTGGCTCCAAGTCCCTCGCAATCCGCCGCCCAGAAGAGATGTCCCTTCTCGTCGCACCGCCACTCAGGCTGTTCTATCGCGTCTTCTATCCGGCATTGTGGTTTCTGAACTCGCTCATCGAGCTTTTCCTCCGCATGCTCCGCATATCTCCCCGCGACCGAAGTCGAGCTCGCGCACTCCGAAGAAGAGCTTCGCTTGTTGCTGGCGGAATCCCATCGCACCGGCACGTTGTCGGCTTCCAAGCGCAAACTCCTCGAGAACGTCTTCGACTACACCCGTCGCTCGGCCAAACACATCATGGTGCCTCGCGCTGACATCGTGCATCTCAGCTACTGCGCTCACTTGCGCAGAACCTCGAGACGATTCGGCAAGCGCAACATACGCGATACCCCCTCTGCAGTGACGACATCGATCACGTCATCGGCATGATTCACGCCAAGGATCTTTTCCAGCCAGGCGAAGGACTTCACGATTCGAGTGATCTTCTGAAGCTCAAGGCGTGACATGCTCTTCGTGCCGGAGAGCCGGCCGCTGGAGCTACCTGCAAAGAGACTTTCAGCAACGCCGTGTCCACATGGCGATCGTCGTCGACGAGTACGGCGGCACGTCCGGACTCGTCACTTTCGAGGACGTTCTCGAAGAGATCGTCGGCGAGATCCAGGATGGAGTTCGACACCGAGGCGCCGCGGATGGAATCCACGCCCGGACGGTTACGTGGTCGACGGCCTCGTGCTCCTCGAAGAGATCGCGGCACGACTCGGCTTCGAGCCGCCTCAACACGAGAGCTCGACCTTGGGAGGTTTCGTCATCGCGCGGCTGGGTAGAATCGCCCGCATCGGGGATCTGGTGCGAGTTGGACGGCTACACGGCGAAAGTCATCGAGATGAAAGGGGCGCCGCGTGAGCAAGGTACTGCTGGTGTCCACGCAGGCGCAGGTCAACGCCGCGACAATTCGCCAGCGTCGCGGTGACCAATCACTGTCGTGTACGGAGGCTCATTATCACGTCTTTCCGACGCGCTCGTGGTCACTCAGGCGATTGAGACGAGCCTGGCGCCGTGCTCTACGCGTCGGTGACGGTTACCCTCCCAATGTAAGGGGAGAAGGAACTGCGAGTCTCGCGAGGTTCCTTTCTCCCTGGCTCCGCCTGATTCTTCCTGCGATCCTCGCCAGCGATGCCGAGCGGGCAGCGCCTATCACCGTCAGCATCTGATCGACGCGTTTGCGCGTTCTGCGCAGGACCCGACCTGAGCTTGACGCTCGCTCGTCCTCATTCAAGTCGCCCACCTCGAAGTCCTCCTGAGCTTGCGATTGACCCGTCGAGCCGCTGCCATCACCTCGCGTGCGCGAGTCGGCAGGCCTCCGGACCGTCTCGATTCGCGGAACTTGTGAACCGAGATGTTCGCCAGCTTGATCCGTCGCCAGAGCTTCAGCATCTCTGCTTCGGATTCCTGTCGAGCGATCGTCATCAGGATCTCGCGGGAGATCACCTGGATAGCGGTGGAGCTCGGCCTTCACCTCGGCGGGAAGACGCGTCAACACGAGGGTGTTGGAGACGTCACGGACGACTCTTGTGAAGGAGTTGCGCCAACGCCTGATGGGTATAGCCATAGCGAGCGACCATGCGCGCCGAGGCCTTCGGCCTCTTCGAGAGCCGTGAGGTCCTCACGCTGCAGGTTCTCGATCAGCGCAATCTCATTGGGATCGTCATCGCGGACGATCGCCGGAATGACCGCGAGGCCGGCGGCTTTCGCCGCTCGGTAGCGTCGCTCGCCCGCCATGATCAGGTAACCGTCGCCCTCGCGTTTGACGATGATCGGTTGAAGGATTCCCCGTTGCCGCACCGACTCGGTCAGCTCGGCGAGACCCTCGGGGTCGATGAAACGACGGGGTTGTTGCGGGTTGGGATGCAACTGCTCGATGGGAATGGCCGCGAGAAGGACTCGCTGACCACCCGTGAACTGACCCGCCGCGAACGCAATGCCTCTCGCTGTTCCAGGATCGCTTCCACCGCAGCCTCCTTTCCCCACCACCGCGTCGACCAGGAATCAGGAGCTTCGGAGCGCCGGTTTCGGCGACCATACCCCAAACATGCTCGGAGACCCAAGCGATTTATTGAGTCCCCAGAACGAAGCGAGGGGCGGGCCAACTGCCCCGCCCCTCGCATCGTCACGCGTCCGACCGATGCGCTTTGCGCACACTCGGACTTCAGCCCGGGATCTTGCCCTGCAAGAAGAACGCGATCACGAGCGCGTACAGACACAGGGACTCCATGAGCGCCAGACCGATGATCATGGGCACGAAGATGCGATCGACGGAGTTGGGATTGCGACCGATGCTCTCCATGGCGGCGGCGGTGGCGCACGGCCCTGTCCGAGCCCGACACCGAGCGCGGCAATACCGATGCCGAGACCAGCACCCAACGCGATCAAGCCGCCAGCGTCACCACCACCGTCCGCGGCGAAACTCGGGGAAGCGACCATCATGAAGCCCAAGATGCTGAAGAAACATTCGAATGATTCTCGACATATGCACAGCCCTCCTAGTTAAGATTCGCCGGCATGCCGCCCCATCCATCTCTGTCCTCTTCCACCGCGGCGCCGTGCGAACCGAGATGAACCGGATCTCAGTGATCGTGACTGATGGCCAATGCGACGTACACCATGCTCAAGAGGGTGAAGACGAGCGCCTGCAAGAACGACACGAACGTCCCAGAAGATAGAAGATCACCGGTATCAGGAGCTTCGTCAGGTCGGTGAAAGATTCCAAGGAGCAGGTGGTCCGCGAACATGTTGCCGTAGAGTCGCATCGCCAGTGAGGCGGGTCTGAAGACATGACTGAACAGCTCCACGATGATCATCAGCGGAGCCAAGGCTAGGAGCGGTCCGACGAACTGCTTCAGGTAGGCCAACCCATGTGCCTGGACACCATAGGTGTTGTACGCGACGAACGACACGACGCCGAGCGCGAGCGTCACGTTGAAGTTGTCAGTGGGCGGGCTGAAACCCGGGATGAGACCGATCAGATTCGCGACGAGGATGAACACGAAGAAGCTGGCGAATAGGGGAACGTACTTGGGCCCGTCATGGCCGATCACGCTCTCCGAAAGGTTCGTGATGAACTCCACGAGTACCTCGGCCACGTTTCTCGCCGAGAAGCCTTTGGCCGGAACCGCCGACGTCCGAGGCCGCCGCGAGCTGCTGCCGCGCGCGCACGCGAACAACAAGCATCACGACCATGACCAACAGCGCGGTGGACGTGTGCGGCTCGAGCAGCATGAGGCCAGGAATCTGCTGTCACCCACGAGAACCCGGTGCTCCATCTCGACTTCTCCGCCTTGCCCCCGGGAACCGCGCAGGCAAGCATCGATTACGATTGCGGCCGGTAGACGCCGTCACCCCGATCGCGAACGACGTTCCGGTGACGACGCTGCTCGAAGGCAAGAGCGCGATCGCCGGGGCCGATACGAGGACACAGCGATTTCGCGACTGCCATCGGAACGATCATGCGCCATCGCCGGACTATGGGCGACCAGCGCCGTCCGCCAAACCCTTGAATCACCATGAAGTCCAACCAGGCAGCGGCTCACGCCGAGGACGACACCGCAGAGGAGTCGTGACACCCGACACGAGCGCAATCAGCGTCATCAACGTCGTGAGCGACAGGACCAAGCCCTGAATGCGGTTCAGACGAACGTTCACGGGTTACGTTGAAAGGTGCTGCAGAATCTGGATCATGCGGTAGAAACCGATCGCCGTACCCGCGATCGTCATGACGAAGACCAACCAAGGCTCCGTTCCGAGCCATGCGTCTAGCGCAGAACCCACGAAAACTCCAGCCAGCGATGGACCCGATGAACTCGAACGCGACGGCTGAATACTTCGCGTAGCGGAAGATTGCCGATTCCTGCCGCGGATTTTCCAGGATCAGGCACGCGTGTCGGCCAACGTCAGCAATGTCTCAGCGGCGGCATCGAGAAGGCTTGCGATGTCCGCGTCCGTATGGGCGAGGGAGACGAACGCGGCTTCGAACGGCGACGGCGGGAGGTAGAACCCGCGTTCAAGCATCCGAAGAAGAAGCGTCGAAAAGCTCGCGGTCGGCCCGCTCCACTTCAGACCAGGTTGGCGCGCGGCTTCGACGCCGAAAGAACGTGAACATCGACCCGACGCTGTTGGACGCAGCCGACGATACCAGCTCGTCGCAGCGCATCCCTGAGACCGGCAGCGAGGTGCTCTCCTGCCGCTTCCAGGCGCGCATACGCTGCGTCATCCAGGAGGCCTAGGGTCGCGTGGCCCGCGGCCATCGTGACCGGATTCCCCGAGAGCGTACCCGCTTGGTACACGGGTCCGAGGGGCGCAAGCATCCATGATCTCACGACGCCCGCCGAATGCTCCGACCGGCAGGCCACCCCCGATGATCTTACCGAGGCGGTGAGATCCGGCTCTACCCCGAGACACCTTCTGGGCTCCCCGCGGGCAACTCGAAAACCCGTGATGACCTCATCGAAGATGAGTAGAGCGCCGGCTCGCGCGCGTCGATGTCACGGAGTCGCTCGAGGAAGCCTGGCCATCGGCGGCACGACACCCATGTTCGCCGGGATCGGCTCGACGATGACCGGCCGCTATCTCGATCACCATATGCCTTCAGATAGGCCTCGGCTTCGACTGGTGTTGAAGGCCGCGACCAGCGTGTTGGTGGTGACCGACTCCGGCACTCCGGCGCTGTCGGGTATCCCAAATGTCAACGCTCCCAGACCCGCGCGCGCCACAGCACAGCCGTCCGAGTGTCCGTGGTAGCACCCCGCGAACTTGAGGATCTTCGTGCGACCGGTGAATGCTCGAGCCACGCGGATCGCCGACATGGTCGCCTCGGTACCGGAAGTTGACCATGCGGATTCGCTCGATCGTCGGAATCGCTTCGTGATGACTCGCGCGAGCGCGATCTCCGAGTGGCGTCGGCGCCCGAAGCCGAGGCCTGCGCTGGCAGCCTCGGTTGACGGCCGCCACGACGCGACCGAGGATGCGCGTGACCCGCGATGGAGGCTCCCACGATCCAACGAAGTCGCAGTACGTGCGACCGTCGACATCGGTGACGCGTCGCTCCGAGAGCGCGCGCGATGAAGAGCGGACTCCGTCGACGTTCCGCCAAGCGCGAACGGGACTGTTCACTCCGCCCGGAAACAGGCGGGACGCCTCGTCATAGAGCTTCGTCGAGAGCGTCGTCACAGCGGCAGACGCGCGCGATCAGAGCGCGGGTTGCGGCTAGCATCGCGTCTGCCGAGGCGGTCAACGCGCGCAGCGATCGCGTGATCGGCTCGAGATTCTGCTTGCGTACCCAGTTCAAGGGTCTACAGATCCGCGTCCTGAATCTCCGCCACGAGCGGCTCTGCGCTCGCTGATCGGACGTTGGCTGCCGGAACCGATGAGCCGCCCGGCACCTGTCGAAGATTCCCGAGCTTGCGTGGCAACGTGCGCGTGAGATCCTCCTCGCTTCGGTTGGGCCGAGAAGCGTTTCACGCCGGCGTCGAGCGCTTGCGGTTCGCGGGCATGCGAGGGTGATGAGCTCCGGCTGATCGCACCGACGACCGCCGCCGCGAACTGGATGGCGACTGCATCATCCCGGCGCGCATCGAGGACGCGATACGCGCGGCAGGAAAGGCTTGCCGCGTGAGCGTCATCGTTGCCGGAGACGCGCTGCGCAAGGTGAGCTTTTCCCGGGAGAGTCTCCTACCGGCAAACGTCGGCCGATTCGCTTCGGCGCACTCGTTCCGCGCTATTCGCGTTCGCCGACTTTCGTGGTCGGCGCCAGCAACCAGTTCGCCAATGCGGCGTGCAAGGCGGTCGCGGCTCAGCCCGGACACCACTACAACCCGCTCTTCCTCTACGGCGGGGTTGGGCTCGGGAAGACTCATCTCGCCAACGCGATCGGCCAGCTGCGACCCTGGAAGCGAACCCGCAGGCGCGCGTCGCCTATCTCAGCGCCGAGCCGTTCATGACCCAGCTCATCACGGCGCTTCGTCGCGATCGGATGGACGAGTTCAAGTCGACGTTTCGAAAGATCGATGTTCTCATCATCGACGACGTCCAGTTTCCTAGCGAATCGTGAACGTACCCAGGAGAGAGTTCTTCCACACCTTCAACGCCCTTCACGAGGCTCACCGTCAGATCATCCTCACATCCGACACGGTCCCGAAGGACATTCCAGGCCTGGAAGAGCGCCTCGCGGAACCGTTTCGAATGGGGCTTGATCGCCGGATCTGCAGCCGCCCGACATGGAGACGCGCGTCGCCATCCTGGAGAAGAAAGGCGGAAATCGACGGGCTCGACCTTGCCCCGCGAAGTGGCCATCCATTTGGCGTCGAAGATCGATTCGAACGTCAGAGAGCTCGAAGGTTGTCTCACGCGTCTTTCCGCGTTCGCTTCGCTCTCCAAGACCGCCATCACCGTGGATTTCGCCCGGCAGGTACTCCAGGATCTGCTCCGCGATCGCTCGACCGTCAGCATCGACACGATCCAGCGAATCGTGTGCGAGCACTACGGGATCAGGTTGAGTGATCTGCTTTCGAAGAAGCGGACGCGCAACATCGCGTTCCCACGACAAGTCGCGATGTACCTCGCGCGCAAGCTGACGGGCAGCTCTTTCCCTACCATCGGCGAGACGTTTCGGAGGCCGCGACCATTCGACGGTGATCCATGCCAACAACACCATCGACCGCCGGCTCAAGGATGATCAGCGCTTACGCGCTTCGATCGACGAGCTGGAACGAATAGCGCACACCAAGCGCGTGACCTGTGGATGCTCGTTGGATCGTGGTGGGGATGACGCGTGCAGCCGTCGTGGAACGGCAAAGAGAGCGGCCGCCTTTCGGATCCTCGGCGTCGCTCCCATCCACGATCACCTTGGAAAGCAAATACCTTTCGGGCTGGATACTTGGCACCTAGATCCACCAAATCGCAGGGACCTACTACTACTAGTTCTTCTAATTTACTTCTCTAAGAACACTGAGCTACAAAGACTCGTCTACCGAAGGAACCTGATCATGGATCTACGGGTCGAAAAGAGCGACTTCCTGCAGGGCCTCTACCTGACTCAGGGGTGTCGTCGAGAAGCGCAACACGCTTCCGATCCTTGCGAACGTACTGATCGAAGCGACGGGAGCGGATATTCAGCTGACGGCGACGGATCTCGAGATCGGCGTTCGACGATCGTGTCGAGGGAAGGTGTCGCAAGCGGGATCCATTACGCTCAACGCTCGCAAGCTTACGAGATCGTCCGCGAGCTGCCTAGTGACGAAGTCGTCTTGAAAGCGTCGCCGAGCGGCGTCGAGGTGACGGGCGGACGCGCACGCTACCGAATGTTGTCGATCGACCCGAAGGACTTTCCGAGCATCCCGCTGCTACACCTGCGGCAAAGAAGGGAACGGTCGTCATGCATCTCCCGAGCGATGCGCTCGGCGAGATGATCGAGAAGACGCATTTTTGCCGTGTCTCGACGGACGAGACTCGTTTGAGCCTCGGCGGAGTCTTCATCGAAAGCGTCGAGAAGAATCAGATCCGCATGGTCGCCACCGATGGGCATCGACTCGCATTGGTCGAGCGCGAAGTCGCCGGGAGTCGAGATTCGTCCCGGTGTCATCCTCCCTCGGAAGGGTCTAGTCGAGGCGAGAGCGCCTGCTCGAGGGCGGTGACGGGGAGATCAGTTTTCCAATTGGTGGCAACCTCGCTCGGATCGAGCGCGCGGGAGTCGAGCTGTTCATGCGCCTCATCGAAGGCGAGTTTCCCGACTATCGCCAGGTGATTCCCAAAGAGAGCAAGCGGCATGTGAGGGTGCGGATAGCGAGGACGCTCCTCGGTGCTCTCCGCCGCGTGTCGATTCTTTCGAGCGAGCGCGCGCGGGGCGTGAAGCTCCGCGTCGAAAACGGCATGCTGGAAGTCGCCACGACGAATCCGGACATCGGAGAAGCACGCGAGGAGTTGGAAGCCGACTACGCGCGGCGACGAGTTCGCGATCGGATTCAACGCCCGCTATCTGCTCGACGTGCTCTCACTGAGCGGCGTGGCTGGGATCGATCGAGATCGGGCTCACCGACGAGGTGAGCCCGGGCATCCTCCGTATGCAGGAGGATGAAACGTACTCCTACGTCGTCATGCCGATGCGGCTGTAAGCCGTCGATGTAGAAGGCGGAAAGCTTTACCCGTCGGCACTCGCTTGATAGGTTACGCGAGGGGCGAGGAGGCGGGGTCGGGGACGGCCGTGGGTCGGCCCATCACGTCCAGTACCCTATCGAAAGCGACCATGGCAGAGAACATTTCACCCGATACCTCCACGTACAGCGCCGACAACATCAAGGTCCTGGAGGGTCTCGAGGCCGTTCAGAAGCGGCCTGGGATGTACATCGGGGACACCGGCGAGCGCGGGCCTGCACCACCTCGTCTTCGAGGTCGTCGACAACTCGATCGACGAGGCGCTCGGTGGCCATTGCAACCGCATCGACGTCACGATCCACGTCGAGAACAGCGTCACCGTCGAGGACAACGGGCGCGGCATCCCCGTCGACCTCCACCCGACCGAGAAGATCTCGGCCGCCGAGGTCGTGCTCACGAAGCTGCACGCCGGCGGCAAGTTCGACAAGGGCGCCTACCGGGTTTCGGGTGGTCTGCACGGCGTCGGCATCTCGGTCGTGAACGCGCTCTCGGAGTATCTCGAGGTCGAGATCAAGCGCGAGAGCAAGGTCTACTTCCAGCGCTATCGTCGCGGCGACGCCGAGGCACGACTTCAGGAGGTCGGCACGACGCAGACAGCGCGGAACGAAGGTCACGTTCAAGCCCGACACCGCTGATCTTCGAGGTTCACGACTTCAGCTTCGACGTGCTCGCGCAGCGACTGCGCGAGCTCGCGTTTCTGAATCAAGGCGTCCAGATCTCGCTCCAGGACGAGCGCGACCAGAAGCGCCACGAGTTCCACTACAAGGGCGGCATCGTCGAGTTCGTCGAGCACCTCGAACTCGACGAAGACCCGATCCACTCCGTCATCTACCTCGAAGGCGCAGCGCGAAGGCGTCGAGATGCAGCTCGCGCTGCAGTGGAACGAAGGCTACTCCGAGAACATCTACGCCTTCGCCAACAACATCAACACGATCGAAGGCGGCACGCATCTGATCGGGTTCAAGTCGGCGCTGACGCGTACCGATCAACAGCTACGCGGCCGCGGCGAGCCTCAGCAAGAAGGAACAGGAAGCCCTGCAAGGCGACGACTGCCGCGAAGGAGTCACGGCGGTGATCTCGGTCAAGGTCCCCGAGCCGCAGTTCGAGGGACAGACCAAGACGAAGCTCGGGAACAGCGAGGTGAAGGGCTTCGTCGAAGACGCTCGTCAACGAGCGATCTGGGTGCGTACCTCGAGAGAGCATCCAGCCGACGCCAAGCGCATCGTACAGAAGGGCCTGGAAGCGGCGCGGGTGCGCGAGGCGACCCGGAAGGCCAAGGAGCTCGCGCGCCGCAAAGGCGCTCTCGATTCCGGATCGCTCCCCGGCAAGCTCGCCGACTGCCAGGAGCGCGATCCGGCACTGTCCGAGATCTTCATCGTCGAGGGTGATTCGGCCGGCGGCTCCGCGAAGCAGGGCCGCGATCGGAAGAATCAGGCGATTCTCCCGCTTCGAGGCAAGATCCTGAACGTCGAGAAGGCGCGCTTCGACAAGATGCTCTCGTCGCAAGAAATCCGGACGCTGATCACGGCCCTCGGCGCCGGCATCGGCAAGGACGGGAAGGATCTCGCCAAGCTGCGCTATCACACGATCGTCATCATGACCGACGCCGACGTCGACGGCTCGCACATCCGCACGCTCTTGCTGACGTTCTTCTATCGACAGTTCGAAGAGTTCATCGAGAATGGGTTCCTGTACATCGCGCAACCGCCGCTCTTCAAAGTGCGTCGCGGCAAGCAGGAGCGCTACCTCCAGGACGAAGCCGCGCTCGAGGACTACCTGATCGAGCTCGGCACCGAGGACGTAACCCTGGAGTCGAACGGTACGAGCTTCACCGGCGTGCCTCTGAAGGGCATCGTGAAGCGCGTCACGCGCTTCGAGAAGATCATGGACGTCGTCGAGCGCAAGAAGCGGCAGCGCGACATCGTTCAGGCGCGTAGCATCGCTCGGAGACGATCCGCAGCAGTGGTTGCGCGACCCGCAAGCGTGTCACCGAGGTCGCCGCCACCGTTCGAAGTCATCTAGAAGCGATCGGCTCCGATCTTCTGCCGCTGAGCTTCACGGTCGAAGAGGACGCCGAGCACAATTGCCAGCGTCTGATGTTCTCGACACGGGCCAACGGCGCGAGCGCGCGGACGGTCGTCGACATGGAGCTCTGTCTGTCGCCCGGAGTTCGAGGAGCTCCGACGGCTCGCCGGCGAGCTGCGCGCGACGGGAGCGCCGCCGTTCACGCTCACGATCGCGGGAAGGTCGTGAATGCGAGCACCCTTCGCGCAGGCGGTCGAGCACATCGTTCGCGATGGGCGCAAAGGGTCTCGAGATCCAACGCTACAAGGGTCTCGGCGAGATGAATCCCGGAGCAGCTCTGGGAGACGACGCATGAACCCGGAGACCCGGACGCCTGCTCCAGGTGAGGCTCGCGGATGCGTACACGGCGAACGAGGTCTTCTCGACGTTGATGGGAGACGAGGTCGAGCCGCGACGCAAGTTCATCGAGGACAACGCGCTCGCGGTGAGAAATCTCGACGTGTGAACCTCGATCGCTCGGGCCCACTCGGACTGGAAGCGAGGCGGCGCACGAGACTGCATCGGTAAGCGAGCGCTACAGAGCGCTGCTGACAGAAGGCTGGGGGACGAGGAACGAGAGCGATGGAGTCGACGCTCAGGCACAACAAGATTCCCGTCAACATCGAAGACGAGATGCGTCAGTCCTACATGGACTACGCAATGAGCGTCATCATCCGGCGCGCCTTGCCGGACGTGCGCGACGGATTGAAGCCGGTCCATCGACGCGATCCTCTTCGCGATGTACGATCTCGGCAACGAGTGGAACAAGGGCTACAAGAAGTCGGCGCGCGTCGTCGGCGACGTCATCGGCAAGTACCATCCCGCACGGCGATTCGGCCGGTCTACGACGCGATCGTGCGCATGGCGCAAGAGTTCTCGATGCGCTACCCGCTGATCGACGGCCAGGGCAACTTCGGCTCCGTCGACGGCGATCCCGCGGCGGCCATGCGCTACACCGAGATTCGCATGGCGCGCATCGCCGGCGAGCTGCTCGCCGACATCGACAAGGAAACCGTCGAGTTCAGCCCGAACTACGACGAGACGCTGAAAGAGCCGCGCGTGCTCCCGGCGCGTCTTCCGAATCTGCTCGTTGAACGGCAGCTCCGGCATCGCCGTCGGCATGACGACCAACATTCCGCCGCACAATCTGAACGAGGTTGACCGACGCCGTCGTCGCGCTGATCGAGCAACCCGTCGATCACGGTGCGCCGAGCTGATGCAGCACGTGCCCGGGCCCGGATTTTCCGACGGCCGGGCTTCATCCACGGCAAGGGTGCGATCCGAGAAGCCTACGAGACCGGCAAGGGCGTCCTGCAGGTACGCGCGCGCGCCACGCATCGAGGTCGACAAGAAGAGCGGACGGAGCAGCATCATCGTCAGCGAGATCCCGTACCAGGTGAACAAGGCGCGTCTCCTCGAGCGCATCGCCGAGCTGGTGAACGAGAAGCGGATCGAGGGCATCTACGATCTGCGCGACGAGTCCGATCGGCAGAGGCATGCGGGTCGTCGTCGAGCTCCGAGCGCGACGCGGTCCCCGAGATCGTGCTGAACCAGCTCTACAAGATGACGCCGATGCAGGAATCCTTCGGGATGATCATGCTGGCGATCGTCGAGAACCGCCCTCGCCTGCTCAGCCTGAAGGAGATGCTGCAGCACTTCGTCGCCCATCGCGTCGAGGTCGTGACGCGGCGGACGCGTCTTCGATCTCCGTAAGGCGGAAGAGCGGCTCCACATCCTCGAGGGCCTGAAGATCGCCATCGAGAATCTCGACGCGGTGATCCAGCTGATCCGCAAAGCCGCCAATCCTGCCGACCGCCAAGGAAGGTCTCGTCTGCCACGTTCGGGCTCTCCGAGCTGCAGGCGCAGGCGATTCTCGACATGCGGCTTGCAACGGCTGACGAACCTGGAGCGCGACAAGATCCTCGAGGAGCACACGCGAGGTCGTGGCGTTGATCGCGCGGCTACGGGCGATTCTCGCCGACGAGCGCGAGATCTCGAAGATCATCGTCGGCGAGATGCGCGAGCTGAAGGAGACGTACGGAGACGCGCGACGGACGGAGATCGTCGACGAGATCGGCGACATCTCGATCGAGGACATGATCGCCGACGAGGACATGGCGGTCACGATCTCGCACGAGGGTTACATCAAGCGGAATCCCGTCTCGCTGTATCGAGCCCAGCGCCGCGGCGGCAAAGGCAAGATCGGCACGACGACCAGGGAGGAGGACTTCGTCGAGCATCTGTTCATCGCGTCGACCCACAGCTTCATCCTCTTCTTCACGACGATCGGCAAAGTCTACTGGATCAAGGTCCACGAGGTCCCGCAGGCGGGCCGCGCGGCGCGCGGCAAGGCCATCGTCAATCTGCTCGAGCTTCGCGGCAGAGGAGAAGATCTCCGCCTTCCTCCCGGTCCGCGAGTTCCGCGAGAACCACTTCGTGCTCTTCGCGACCAAGCAGGGCGTCGTGAAGAAGACCGACCTCATGGCCTACGCCGAACCCTCGCCCGTCGGGGATCATCGCGATCGGTCTCGATAGCGGGGACGAGGTCATGGGCGTCCGGCTGACGGACGGCAAGCAGGAGGTGATCCTCACGACGCGCGACGGCCAGTCGATTCGGTTTCGCGAAGAGGAGGTGCGCAGCATGGGCCGCAGCGCCGGAGGCGTGAAGGGCATCACCCTCGAGGAGAACGACGAGGTCGTGAGCCTGGAGATCCTGAGCCCGGGCGCGAGCGTCCTGACCGTGGCGGAGAACGGCTACGGCAAGCGCACCGACATCGCCGAGTATCGGGTTCAGTCCCGCGGCGGTAAGGGCATCATCACGATGAAGGCGACGGACCGCACCGGCGCCGTGATCGGCGTGCAGCAGGTAACCGACGACGACAATCTCATGTTGGTCACGAGCACGGGCAAGATCATCCGATTGCGGGTCGGCCGACATCCGCGTGATCGGACGCAACACGCCAGGGCGTGCGCCTGATCGACATCGAGGAGGGCGAGCGCGTGGTCAGTCTCGCTCGGCTCGCCGAGCAGGACGAAGACGACGGCGAACAACTCCACGAACGGCGGCGGCGCACCCGGACGCGACCGAGGCGTAGCGCTCAGCTCCGGCGCTTGCGCGATCCTTTGTCAGCGACCGCTCTCGAGACGGGCTGCGGCGGCATGCGCACGATCGAGTCGCCGCAGGAGTCGGCTCGCCTCGTCGCACCAGCCGATGTAGTCGCGCTCGTAGCGGATACCGCGCAGCAACGTGAGATAAGGACCCAGCCGCTCCCGGTTCGCAGTGCCGAGCCCACTCTCCAGGAACCGCTCGAGCTCCTGATAGCGCTGCGAGCTTGATCTCGTGGAGCTCGCGGTGGCGCCGGAGTCAGCTCGAAAGCCTCTGACTCGAGAGCAGACCGCTGCAAAACGTCTTCAGCATCATCTCGTCTTTGACGCGCTGGGTGCCGGCAGGGACGTGCAGCCAATCGAGGAGCTCGCCGCGTCCCGAGTCGCTGAGAGAATAGATCTTTCTTGGTAGGACGACCGCGCTGCTCCACGCTGCGATGGGCGATCTGTCCCGGCGCGTTCGAGCCGAGCGAGCTCCTTGTAAATCTGCGGATGAGTCGCGTGCCAGAAGTATCCGACCGATCCGTCGAAGAGCTTCATGAGCTCGTATCCAGTCAGCGGATCGTGATGCGAGGAGGCTGCAGGATGGCGTGCTTGAGGGACATCGCCGACGGGTCCTACCAGGTCGCGCTGTCGGGTCCTATAGAAAGTTGCGCGGGTCGCTTCGCGGACCGGTTACTTGCCAGGACCGGGCCTATGTGAAAGACCCCGGCAGCTCTCGGCTGAGCGCCGTCGAGGTGAAGAAGGAGGAAGTTTCGAATGTCGAAGGGCACCTGCAAGTTCGATGGATGTTCGGGGACGGTGGTCGGGAAAGGCTACTGCGCCCGACACTACAAGCAATGGCGGCGCGGCGCGTCTCCCGAAGGGCGGTACAAGATCTGTACGGCGGAAGGCTGCCGGAAGCCGCGTGCAGCAGGCTCGAAGTGTGCAGAGCACGCCAAGGGAAAGCGGCGGCTCCCGAAGCCGGCGGCGGCGGCGGCGACCGCGTGAGACAAATTGACAGCGGCCATCCGCTGTGATGGATAGGCCGGCAGCCCCATGAAACGAACCTTTCAGCCCAGCAACACGCGCCGCAAGAGAACCCACGGGTTTCTCGCCCGCATGAGCCACGCCTGGTGGACGCAACGTCCTGAAACGGCGGCGCGCCAAAGGTCGGAAGCGGCTCACCGTTTCGATCCCGCCGAAGCAGCCGAGATGACGGCCCGACATGGCCAGGGCTTCCCAAAGGCGGCGCGCATCCGTCGCCGCAGGGAGTTCTTGTCATTGGGTCGGACCGGCGAGAAGCGGCGAACGGGGAGCTTCGTGTGCATTCTCCGGCGCAGCCGCGTGGTGAGCCGCGGCTCGGGATCACCGTCAGTCGGAAAGTCGGCGGTGCCGTGACGCGCAATCTGCTGAAGCGGCGGATCCGTGAGGTGTTCCGACGGCACCCCGATCGGGAAAGCTCGAGTGCGATCTGATCGTGATTGCGAAGGAAGGCGTTGGAGCAGTCGAGATCGGATCGCGTGCGGCGGGAGATGACGAGCGTGCTCGAGTCTCCCGTCGGTCGGTAAGGATCACATCCGGCGTGCCGCGTCTCCGAGACGGTGCTGAGGAAGCTCTGCGGTCCTTCCCATCCGGACCTACCGGGTGATCTTGTCTCCGCTGTTTCCGCCAGCGTGTCGCTTCTATCCGAGTTGCTCCGCCTATTCCGAGGAAGCGGTGCTCACGCACGGTCTCGTCCGGGGTAGCCTACTCGCGGGCCGCCGCTTGCTGCGTTGCCATCCATGGTCGGCGCCGGGTGTGGATCCCGTCCCGACCGCGTCGCGGTGATCCATGGAGCGTCGCGCTCTTCTCGCAGCTGTCCTGTGTCTCATCATTCTCGTCGGCTACCAGGAGGCTCTGCGATACTTCTATCCCGCTGCCTCCTGAGGCGATCACTGCGCCCGGCAGCGACGAACCAACCAGTCCCGCGTCGCCCCCACCCTCACGACGATCTCGCAGCAGCGCCGCTTCCTCCGCCATTGGCTCCTGCCGTCAAGGCGAGCCCATCGTCGTGGACACCGAGCTGCTCGTGGCTCGCATTGCACCGGTCGGTGGACGAATCACCAGTCTCAGGCTCAAGAAGTATCGGACGGCGGTAAGCTCCGAGAGCGAGCCGCTCGAGATGATCCAGGTAGCACCCGGCGCGGCCGCGCCACTCGGCGTTCGACTGGCCTCGGAGGACGGCAGAGTCGTGGAGGACGATACCCAGGTCGCATACACGAGTGACCGTCAGGAAGTCTCTCGTGCGCGGATCGGAGACGGCAACCCTGGTTCTTCGTGGAACGTTCCCGTCCGGGGCGACGATCGAGAAGCGACTCACCTTTACGGCGGGCAGCTATCCCATCGACCTCGAGGTCCGCACCAGTGGGTTTCCCGACCAGCTGTCCCGAATTGGTGTGGGGTGGCGCCATCAGATCGGCGAGGCGATTCAAGGCGATCCCGAGCTCCGCTATCGAGGCACGCTGGTGCTCGAGGACAAGAAGGTCGTCACGCGATCTCGCGACGAGTCTTGCGGCCTCTCCCCCAAGGTGTTCGCTGCCCCCGTCGGATGGGTAGGATATGCGGACCACTACTTCGCCGCAGCGTTGATTCCGGCCGAGCCCGGCGCAAGCGCGGGCAGTGGTGAGTCCAGAAGCCGGCGGCGTGCAGTTGCTGTTGACGAGCCCGCGCGCCTCGACGGCCGAAGGGTCGGCACGTTTCACGGTGTACGTGGGCCCGAAAGACGTCGAGGTTCTTGCCGGGGCGGGTCATCAACTGGAGCGCGCCGTAGACTTCCGGATGGTTCTCGTTTCTCGCCATTCCCCTGCTCCGGCTGCTGAAGGCGTTCCACGCCGTCACCCGCAACTACGGCGTCGACGTCATCCTCCTCACGATTCTCGTCAAAGTGCTGTTCATCCCACTCACCAACCGCAGCATGAAGTCCATGCGTGACATGCAGCGACTGCAGCCGCAGATGGCCAAGCTGCGTGAGAAGTTCAAGGACGACCGCGAGCGCCTGAACAAGGAGATGATCGAGCTCTACCGCCGCCATCGCGTGAATCCCTCGGGAGGCTGCCTTCCAATGCTGCTGCAGTTCCCCGTGTTCATCGGCCTCTACCAAGCGCTCAGTCAGGCCATCGAGCTGCGGCATGCGAAGTTCGCGTTCTGGGTGCGCGACTTGTCGGCCCACGAGTGCTATCCGTGGCCCGGGCAAGGAACGATCAGCGGGTGCAACGACTTCTCGATGTTCGGGATCCCGATTCCCATTCTCGTCCTCCTGATGGGCGGCAGCATGATTCTCCAACAGTACCTGTCGCCGTCGACCGGAATGGATCCAGCGCAGCAGCGAATGATGATGGTTCTGATGCCCGTGATGTTCACGGTGATGTTCATCAACTTCCCGTCCGGACTGGTACTGTACTGGCTCGTGAACAACGTCCTCACGATCGCGCAGCAGTATGTGGTCGAATCGCGAGCCTGCGAAGGCGACGACGCAGCCGGCATAGCCGAGCGCTGCGGTTCAGTTGGCACCCCGTCCGGATCCGATAGCCGGCGGAAGATGGGCGTGACGTCTCGTCGCGACACGATCGCCGCCATCGCGACGGCGCCCGGATCGGGCGGGGTGGCGATCATCCGCGTGAGCGGCAGCGAAGCGCACGCGATCGTCGGTCGGGTCTTTCGGCGGCGTCACGGGCACGGCTTTCCCGAAGCACGGCGTGTGTATCTTGGGCAGCTTCTCGATCGACCCGGCGGAGAGGTGCTCGACGAGGTGCTGGCCTTCGGCATGCGCGGGCCGCACACGTACACGGGCGAGGACGTCGTCGAAGTGCAGTGCCACGGCGGCTCGTTGATCAGTCAACGCGTTCTGGAAAGCGTGTGCATGGCAGGCGCGCGTCCCGCCGAGCCAGGGAATTCACCAAGCGGGCGTTCCTGAATGGCCGGCTGGATCTCGCGCAGGCCGAAGCGGTCGCGGACCTCATCATGGCGCGGAGCGAGGCGGGGCGACGCCTCGCATGGTCGCAGCTCGAGGGCTCGCTCTCGACGCGCGTCGAACGCTTGCGCGAGGCCGTGCTGAAGGCGCGCGCTCACTGCGAGGTCGCGCTCGATTTCCCTGACGAGGATCTTCCGGAGCTCACGGGGAAAGAGCTCGCCGAACAGCTCGCGAGCGTTCGGGTCGGAGATGGAATCGCTGTTGCAGAGCTTCGAGCGCGGGCGGTTGCGCTATCAGGGTGCACGGGTCGCCATGATCGGTCGTCCGAACGTCGGCAAGTCGAGTCTACTGAACGCCATGGCCGGCCGTGAGCGAGCTCTCGTGACCCCGATCGCGGGCACCACGCGCGACGTCGTCGAAGCGACGATCGCGATTCGCGGGGCGCCCTGTCGTTCTCATGGATACCGCGGGCATCCGAAACGCCGTCGACATGGTGGAGGCATTGGGCGTCGAACGAAGTCGGCGTGCCGTCGCCGATGCGGAATGCATCGTGGCAGTGTTCGATCGGAGCTCCGTGCATCGAGGACGAGGACGAGCTCGTCGCGGAAATGGCGCGGAGCAAGCCGGCGGTCGCGGTCTTGAACAAGGCAGATCTAACGCGAGAGATCTCGTGCGACGATGTGGAAGGCACTGGCCGATCCGGCGCCTCACGGTCGAGGTGAGTGCGCTCACGGGAGTGGGTCTTGGCGAGCTCTCGGCACGGATTGGCGACCTGTTGTTCGGGTCGGGCGAAAACGTCCCCGACGACGAAGCCGTCATCTTCCGTACGCGTCATCGCGATGCGGCCCGGAGAGCGAAGGCGGATGTTTCACGCGCCGAGGAAGCGCTCGTGAACGGATCGCCGCTAGAGATCGTGGCGTGCGACCTCGCCGCAGCCGCCGCCGCACTTGCGGAGATCACCGGCGAGATCACGAGCGAGGACGTGCTCGACAAAGTGTTTGCCGACTTCTGCTTGGGGAAATAGGTTCGGCGTCGAACCATGCCCGATTCGACTTATGACGTCATCGTCGTTGGTGCTGGTCACGCCGGGATCGAAGCCGCGCTGGCTGCCGCCCGCGTCGGCGCCGAGGTGCTTCTTCTCACGCAAAACCTCGATCACATCGGCCAAATGTCTTGCAATCCTGCAATAGGTGGGATCGGCAAAGGGCATCTGGTCAAGGAGGTCGACGCCCTCGGCGGAGAGATGGCACGCGCGATCGACGAGACCGGTATTCAGTTCCGTACCCTGAATACGAAGAAAGGGCCTGCGGTTCGCGCAACGCGCGCGCAGGCCGACAAGGCGCTCTATCGAGCGCGCATGAAGCGGGTCATGGAGACGTCTCCCGGCGTGACGCTCCGACAAGGCAGCATCGAGCGATTGCGTGTGGTCAGCGATCGTGTGACCGGCGTAGAGACGGAGCTCGGCGAGTTCTTCGCGGGCCGCGCCGTCGTTCTGACGACCGGAACTTTCCTCAAGGGTCAGATTCACGTCGGGCGTCGGAACTATCCGGGGGCCGCGCCGGCGATCTCGCCATCCAAGGGCTCAGTCAGAGTCTCGCCGATCTAGGTTTCCGAATCGGAAGGCTCAAGACCGGGACCTGTCCCCGACTCGATCGCCGCACGATCGATTTCGAGACCCTCGTCGAGCAGCCTGGCGATCCTAACCCCACGCCCTTCGCATCCTTCGGCTCGGTCATTCGTCAGCGCCAAGTGTCGTGCTGGATCACCTATACGACCATGGAAACACACGAGATCGTCAGGCGTGGACTGCCCGATTCAGCGATGTTTCTCCGGCAACATCACGTCACGCGGGCCGCGATACTGTCCGTCGATCGAGGACAAGGTCGTCCGCTTTGCCGAAAAGGAACGACACCAGATCTTCCTCGAGCCGGAGGGACTCGAGACGGTCGAGGTCTATCCGAATGGACTCTCGACCAGCCTCCCGCTCGACATCCAAACACAGATGGTGCGGTCGATCCCCGGCCTGCAACGAGCCGAGATCATGCGACCCGGGTACGCAATCGAGTATGACTACGTCGATCCCCTCCAACTCCATTCGTCGCTCGAAACGAAGATCGTGTCCGGCCTCTTCCACGCCGGTCAGATCAACGGCACGACCGGCTACGAAGAAGCCGCTGCCCAGGGTCTCCTTGCGGGTCTGAACGCCGCCCGCTTCGCTCTCCGAAAGGCTCCGGTCATCATCAACCGCGACGAAGCCTATCTCGGCGTGATGGTCGATGACCTGGTGACACGCGGGATCGGCGGTGAGCCCTATCGCATGTTCACGTCGCGCGCCGAGCATCGTCTGGTCCTGCGCGAGGGCAACGCTGACGAGCGTCTGGCCTCGATCGCCCGGGCTGGCAGGTCTCATCGATCGAGACCGCTACGATCGCGGTGCTGGCCAAGTCCGCCGCGATCGCTTCCGAGATCGACTACCTCGAGTCCTCCGGCCTTGCCGTCGGAGCTGAGACGTCCCGAAACTTCCTTCAGCGATCTGATCGCCGGCCGCGGCTGGGCTCGACCTGTTCCGAGCAGAGAAGTACAGAGCGAAGTCGAATGCCGCATAAAGTACGCGGGGTACATCGCCCGGCAAGAGCGAGAGATAGCGCGCCTGAAGGGACTCGAGGATCGAGCGTTGCCAGTGGATCTCGACTACGGCGACCATCGTTTCGCTTTCGCGGGAAGTTCGCGAAAAGCTCGACGTCGTCAGGCCAGCGACGCTCGGACAAGCGGCGCGTATCCCCGGCGTGACCCCTGCGGCCGTCGCGATCCTGTCCGTCTGTTTGAGGCGGTATCAGGTCGAGCGTGAGCCCGCCGACCCTGCGGTTGCAGGAGTCTGAGCGGGAGCACCTCGTCTCCGGCGCAGCCACGCTCGGTATCGAGCTCGATTCCATCGCGCTCGCCAACTTCTGCCGCTTCGCCGACGTCCTCGACTTGTGGAGCCCGCGGGTGAAATCTGATCTCATGCCGATCGGCTCATGAGCTGGTCGAGCGCCACTTCCTGGACTCGCTGGCTCTCGCCTCCGAGCTTCCGGATACGAGTCCGGTCGTCGACCTCGGAACAGGCGCTGGATTTCCAGGCGTGCCATTGGCGATCTTGAAGCCAGGCCAACGATACGTCCTCGTCGAAGCGCGACGTCGTCGAGCGGCATTCGTCCGCGAGGTTCGTCGAACGCTGGAGCTCGACAACGTCGAGGTGCTCGAGGGACGCGCCGAGCTGCCGCCAGCGAAGCACCGACACGCGGCGGCGGTGGTCCTATCCCGTGCGGTTTGGGCGGATGACTCTTTACCGGAGCGTCGCCGTGGACTGGCTCGGCATCGATGGACGCCTCTTCTGGATGAGATCGCAGAGCCTTCAAACGGTCCCGCCTCCCTTTGTCCGCGAAAGCGGTCCTTCGTTACCAGATCGGTGGCCACCGCCCGAGAATGCGTGGAGATCTTGAAGCGTGTCCGAGAAGGCGCGTTGTTTCACGTGAAACAAAGCAAGAAGGACTCGCTGGGCCGCCTTTTGTTTCACGTGAAACAAACAGCGCGACCACGCATATCACTTTGCCTGGAGGACCTTTTGTGGTACGCCGTCGGCTCGGCCGTTTCAGTAGTGGAGGTGCTTGTGGGACGGGTACTAGCGGTCGCCAATCAGAAGGGCGGAGTCGGCAAGACGACCACCTCGGTCAACTTGAGCGCCGGCCTGGCCCTCGCGGGTCACTCGACCCTGCTGATCGATCTCGACCCTCAAGCCAGCGCAACCAGCGGTCTAGGCGTCCATCCCCAGGAAGTCGAAGCGTCGATCTATCACGCCCTCATCGGCGAAAAGCCGATCGATCAGATCGTTCGCGCAACGCAGGTTCAAAACCTCTCGCTGATCCCGGCCAGCCGAGATCTCATCGGCGCCGAGATCGAGCTCGTGCCTCTGCCGCGCCGTGAGTTTCGCCTTCAGGAGGCGATCGCCGGACTTCGCAGAGCAGTACGACTTCATCATCATCGATTGTCCGCCGCTCGTTGGGTCTACTCACCGTGAATGCGCTGTGCGCGGCTGACGCGGTGCTGATCCCCTGCAATGCGAGTACTACGCGCTCGAGGGACTGAGCGCTCTTCTGGACACGATCGGCTTCATTCGCCAGGGTTTGAATCCGAGCCTCGGAATCGAAGGGCTTATTGTTAACAATGTTTGATACGAGAAATAGCCTCGCTCACCAGGTAGTGAACGAGGTCCGTCAGCACTTTCCCGACCAGGTATTCAAGGCTGTAATACCGCGAAATGTAAGACTTAGTGAATGTCCAAGCTATGGAGTGCCAGCGATGGTATACGATGCGAGCTCACGCGGCGCAAAAGCTTACGCTGCCTTGACGAGCGAGCTGGTTCAAAACGTTGTTGGGAGATAGTGGCATGCGGAAAGCGCTCGGGCGAGGGCTCGATGCTCTGATCCCCGGAGCCGGGCGAACGGCACCGTCCGGAGAGCCAACTCGGATCCGGCGAGCAATGAGCTGCTCGTCGCCATCGCCAAGATCCGTCCGAACCCACGCCAACCGCGCGCCGAGTTCGACGAGGGCGCGCTCTCCGAGTTGGCGGCATCGATTCGCGCGCAGGGCGTCGATCCAACCGCTCCTGGTCCGCCACTTGCCGGACGGCGAGTTCGAGCTCGTCGCGGGCGAGCGCCGGTTGCGCGCCGCCGAGCAGGCCGGACTCAAACAGGTGCCCGTCTTCGTGCGCGAGATCTCGGACGAGGAGAGTCTCCGAGTTCGCGCTGGTGGAGAACATTCAACGCGACGATCTGTCCCCACTCGAGGAAGCTGCAGCCTTTCAGCGCCTCATCGACGAGTTCGGCCACACGCAGGAGGAGATCGCAGAGCGCGTCGGCAAGAGCAGGCCCGCGGTGGCCAATGCGCTCCGCTTGCTACGGCTTCCCGAATCCATTCGGCACGACCTCGCTCGTGGACGGTTGACCGCGGGTCACGCCCGGGTGCTGCTCTCGATCGACGATGCGGACGCGCAGCTGCGGGCCGCCAAGCAGATTCAAGCACGGCAGATGTCCGTGCGAGATGCCGAGCAGCTTGCTGCAGCACGAAAAGCAGCACGACAGCGCGACCGAGCGCTCGTGATCCGCATCGCGGAGCAGTGGAGCGCGAACTTTCGACTGCGTTGGGCACTCGCGTACGGATCACGCCGAAGAGGCCGAGGTGGTCGGATCGAGATCGAGTTTCTACTCGCGAAGAGCTGCAAGGGCTCGTCGATCGCATCGCGAAACGGGACTCCGGTTTTTGACACCTTCGGGACCCGGTGCTAAGACGACGCGGTTTTGGGTCGGCCAGAAACCGAGCAGACCGTCGAAAGGAAGCCCGCTATGGCGCTCTTCGGCAAAGAGAATCGCGACCGCAACGACCGCTTCGAGTCGCAAGAGATTCGCGCCGCAATCGAGGAACCGCCCCGCATCGAGCGGGAGGGACTCGACAAGGAAGCCGTTCCCGCCGGCCGTGGCCGGCGAGGTCAATGCGTATCTCGGCAAGGGCAGCCGGGTTACCGGCAAGCTGAACTTCGAAGGAACCGTCCGCGTAGATGGTCAGGTCGAAGGAGAAATCGCAGCGCAGAGACACGTTGATCGTCGGAGAGCCGGCGATCGTGAACGCGCAGATCATCGGGAGCACGCGTCATCATCAAAGGACGCGTCACCGGCGACATCACTGCGCGCAAGCGCGTTGAAATCCGCGCTCCGGGAAGCTTTCGGAAACGTCACGACTCCAAGCTTGATCATCCAGGAGGAGTCATTTTCGAAGGACACTGCTCGATGGGTGGTGCGGACGCGGCGAAAGCGGACCGCAAGGTCACGCCCTTTCCGAAGGACGAGAAGGTTTCCGACGGCCTCGCAGTGAAGGCGCATTCCGAAGCAGCCAAGTAGCCTTCGCATACCCGCTTCCGACCGCTGAAGTCTTCACTCTAGACGGAGGGCGTCTCGTAACCCCCTCAGGCCCGAGCCGGCGATGCTCCCACTCTCAATCTAGACAGTGATCTCGTGATCAAGATTCCCCTGACATAACGTCTCGTCATCCAGCTCGTGGGGTTCGTCGTTTTCTGGCAGCTGATGCGGGTGCTGCTGTTCACCCCCATGCAGCAGGCGTTGAAGACGAGACGCCGAGCGGACCGATGGAGCGCGGACGCGTGCCGAAGCCCTGGTCGCAGAGGCAGCGCAGATCGAGGCGTCCATTCAAACCGGGTCTCGCCGAGGCCAAGAAGGGATGGCGCGCGGCGGGCGGAGGAAATCCGCCGTCGGTTCGAGGCGAGGAGCATGCGATCCTGGAACGCCATCGCGATCGAGGTCGACGACGCTCCTTGAGCGCGAACGCGCGCTCACGGACTCGCAGGTCAAGCAAGCGCGTGGTCCGCTGGAGACGGAGGCAAGCTCGCCTTGCCGAAAACGTCGTGCGTCGCGTGCTGGGACGGGCAGCGTGATCGCACTTCGGCGTTTGCTGCCGCTGGCCGTGCTTGCCTTGCTCCTCACCGTCGCCTCACCTTTGGCGGTCACGGCGACGGCCGCCGCCGAAGAGCATCACGAAGCGGCGACCGGCCATGAAGCGTCGGGTCACCATGCGCCATCCATCGGCGACCTCATGTTTCCGGCGATCAACTTCGCCATCTATCTCGTCATCATCGTTCGCTTCGTCATTCCGGCCATGCGCGACTATCTGCAAAGAGAGACGCGGACATCATCCAGGCCGCGGCGGAGTCCAGTGCGCAGCTGACCCGGGCGCAGGCCGATCTGGCCGCCAGCCAGGCGCGCCTCGCGCAACTGCCGAAAGAGGCGGACGGCATCCGCCAAGATCTGATCGCGATCGCTACCCGACAAGGCGAGCGTCTGAAGGCGCAGGCAGAGGAGACCGGGGCGCGCCGGCTCGCAGATGCGGCGCTGCTTGCCGAGCAGGAACGTCGGAGAGCCCTCGACGCCATCCGAGCCGATTTGGCGACAGCTGCTACCCGACTTGCCGAAGGCCGGATTCGAGTCGCGCTCACGTCCGACGACCAGCGTGGCTTCGTCCAGCAGTTCCTGAAGGACGCGGTCGCGCAATGAGACCCGACGCTATCGCTCGTCGCTATGCGCGGGCACTGTTTTCGCTATCGAACACGCAACAGTCTCTCGATGCCGTCAGTACGGCGCTCGCGACCACGACCGACGTCCTCACGGAGCCGAGCGTCATGCGGATGCTCACGGGTCCCGTATCGCGCGAACGCAAACGTGCCCTGCTGCTGAAGATCATCGAGACGACCAACGCACCGGCGGTGCTCCGGGATTTTCTCCTGCTGCTCGCCGACCACGGACGGCTGAGTCGCGTGGGCGCGATCAAGCCGTGTTCGCTGCCATGCTGGACCGCGAGCGCGGTATCACGCGCTGCGGCCATTCGCAGCGCAAGCCCGCTTTCCGCCGACCTCCTCGAGGAGATCACCCGCACATTCGGCACGATCACGGGACGGAAGGTGCTGGCGACGATCGAGGTCGTTCCCGACTTGATCGCCGGCGTCATCGTCGAGGTCGACGGGAAGGTCTACGACGGCAGCCTGCGCAGCGAGCTCAGCAAGCTGCGGCACCACATGGCGACTGGCAGCTGAAGGATCGAGAAAGGATCAGTAATGGAGATTCGCGCCGCCGAGATCAGCGAAGTCATCAAGCAGCAGATCGCCGACTACAATCGAGAGGTGGAAGTCAACGAGACCGGCGTCGTGCTCTCGTGCGGCGACGGCATCGCCCGCATCTATGGGCTCGACAAGGCAGCCGCCGGTGAGCTCCTCCAGTTCCCGCACGACATCTTCGGAATGGTGCTGAACCTCGAAGAGGACAACGTCGGCGCCGTCCTGTTCGGCGAGACGCGAGCGATCGGCGAAGGTGACGAGGTCCGACGCACCGGGCCGCATCGCCGAGGTCCCGGTCGGTCAGGGACTACGCGGTCGCGTCGTGAACGCGCTCGGCCTGCCCATCGACGGCAAAGGTCCGATCGCGAGCACCGAGAATCGCCGCATCGAGCTCAAGGCGCCTGGCATCGTCGTCGCGCCAGCCCGTGAAGGAGCCGCTGCAGACGGGCATCAAGGCGATCGACACGATGATCCCGATCGGCCGCGGCCAACGCGAGCTCATCATCGGCGACCGGCAGACCGGCAAGACCGCCGTCGCGCTCGATACGATCGTGAACCAGCGCGGCGGCGACGTCACCTGCATCTACGTGGCGGTCGGCCAGAAGCGTTCGACCGTCGCGCAGGTCGTCGAGAAGCTGGCCCGCGCGGGCGCCATGGAGTACACGACGGTCGTCGCGGCGACGGCCTCCGAGGCGGCTCCGTTGCAGTTCATCGCGCCCTACACGGGATGCGCGATGGGCGAGTACTTCCGCGACAACGGCCAGCACGCCCTGATCATCTACGACGATCTCTCCAAGCACGCGGTCGCGTATCGTCAGCTCTCGCTGCTCCTGCGCCGTCCGCCGGGGCGCGAAGCCTTCCCGGGCGATGTCTTCTACCTGCACTCCCGACTGCTCGAGCGCGCCGCCAAGATGAGCGCCGACTGCGGCGGAGGATCGCTGACCGCGCTGCCGATCATCGAGACCCAAGCCGGCGACGTGTCGGCCTACATTCCGACCAACGTGATCTCGATCACCGACGGGCAGATCTACCTCGAAAGCGACCTGTTCTTCTCCGGCGTGCGGCCGGCAGTGAACGTCGGTCTCTCGGTCTCGCGCGTCGGTGGCGCCGCCCAGATCAAGGCCATGAAGCAGGTCGCCGGCACGTTGCGTCTGGACCTCGCGCAGTTCCGTGAGATGGCGGCGTTCGCGCAGTTCGGCTCCGACCTCGACGCGTCGACGCAGAAGATGCTCGCCCGCGGCGTCCGTCTGGTCGAGATCCTGAAGCAGCCGCAGCTCCAGCCGCAACCCGTCGAGAAGCAGGTTCTGATCGTGTACGCCGCGACGAACGGCTTCATCGATTCGCTCCCGGCCGAATCGATGCCGCGCTTCGAATCGGAGCTCTTCGACTACGTCGAGAGCAAGCACCCGCAGGCGCTCACGGCATTGCGCGAAAAGCGTGAGCTCACCAACGAGGTCAAGGCGCAGCTGAACGCAGTCCTCGAAGAGTTCAAGAGTCGTTTCGCCGCCTGATGGCCAGTCTCAAAGCCATCCGCAAGCGGATCTCCTCGGTCCGCAACACGCAGCAGATCACCAAGGCCATGAAGATGGTCGCAGCGGCGAAGCTGCGCCGCGCGCAAGAGGCCGTGGTGCAATCGCGCGCGTACGCGGAAAAGCTCGGCGGCGTCGTCGCCGGGCTCGCGTCGGAAGCATCGCTTCGTGAGCACACGCTCGTGCGCGAGCGAAGCCCAGAGGGTCGGGTGATGCTCATCGTGCTGACCTCCGATCGCGGTCTCTGCGGCGGCTTCAACACGAACCTGATCCGGCAAGCGGAGAAGTTTCTCGCCACCCCGGAACGAACCGCCGTGCTCAGGACGATCGGCCGAAAGGGCCACGACTTCTACAAACGCCGCTCGGTCGAGATCGTCGAGCACGTCATGGCGACGGGACCCGCGCCGATCGAGCTGGCGCGTGACATCGTGGCCCGCGCCGTCGCGCGCTTCGTCAACGACGAGGTCGACGCGATCTACCTCCTCTTCAGTCGCTTCCGGTCGGCGATCTCGCAGGTCCCGACGTTGGAGCGGTTGCTTCCCATCGAGGCACCCGCCGCGTCCGACGAACCGCGGGAGTATCTCTTCGAGCCGGATCGCGATGCGGTCATCGAAAGCCTCCTCCTCGCTACGTCGAGGTGAAGGTCTTTCAGGCCGTCCTCGAGTCGATTGCGAGCGAGCACGGAGCGCGGATGACGGCGATGGAGAGCGCGAGCAAGAACGCGAGCGACATGATCGAGCGTCTCACGCTCGAGATGAACCGAGCCCGGCAAGCGACGATCACCAAGGAGCTCATGGAGATCGTCGGCGGCGCCGAGGCGCTAAAGGGATAAGCAGGAGGATCGTCGTGGCAACGAATGGTTCGGGCAACGTCGGGAAAATCACCCAGGTCATCGGCGCAGTCATCGACGTCGAGTTCGAAGAGGGCCAACTGCCCCCGATCCTGAACGCGCTCGCGGTGACCAATCCCGCGATCGACGATCGCCAGGACAACCTGATCCTCGAGGTCGCGCAGCATCTCGGCGAGCGCACGGTCCGCTGCATCGGGATGGACACGACCGACGGGATCGTCCGCGGCATGTCCGCGCGCGACACCGGCGACAGCATTCGCATGCCGGTCGGCGAGGCGACCCTCGGACGCATCCTCAACGTCATCGGCGAGCCGGTCGACGGCATGGGCCCCATCAACGCCAAGACGACCCTGCCGATTCACCGCGAGCCGCCCGAGTTCGTCGAGCAGGCGACCGAAGTGCAAGCGCTCGAGACCGGCATCAAGGTCGTCGATCTGCTTTGCCCGTATTCCCGCGGCGGCAAGGTCGGTCTCTTCGGCGGCGCCGGCGTCGGCAAGACCGTCATCATCCAGGAGCTCATCAACAACGTCGCGAAGCAGCACGGCGGCTACTCGGTGTTCGGCGGCGTCGGCGAGCGCACCCGTGAAGGCAACGACCTCTGGGCCGAGATGAAGGAATCGGGCGGCATCATCTCGAAGACGACGCTCGTGTTTGGCCAGATGAACGAGCCGCCGGGCGCGCGCGCGCGGGTCGCGCTCTCCGCGCTCACGGCCGCCGAGTATTTCCGCGACGAGGAAGGCAAGGACGTCCTGCTCTTCATCGACAACATCTTCCGCTTCACGCAGGCGAACTCCGAGGTGTCGGCGCTGCTCGGCCGCATGCCTTCGGCGGTCGGCTATCAGCCGACGCTCTCGACCGACATGGGCGAGCTGCAGGAGCGCATCACGTCGACCAAGAAGGGGTCGATCACCTCGGTGCAGGCGATCTACGTGCCCGCCGACGACCTCACCGACCCGGCGCCGGCGACGCACGTTCGCGCACCTCGACGCGACCACGGTGCTCTCGCGCCAGATCGCCGAGCTCGGCATCTATCCGGCCGTCGATCCGCTCGACTCGACCTCGCGCATTCTCGACCCGACGGTCGTCGGCGAGGAGCACTACAAGACGGCGCGCGCCGTGCAGGAGATCCTGCAGCGCTACAAGGACCTGCAGGACATCATCGCGATCCTCGGCATGGACGAGCTCGTCGGAGGACGACAAGCTCGACGGTCGCGCGCGCCCGCAAGATCCAGCGCTTCCTCTCGCAGCCGTTCCACGTCGCCGAGGCGTTCACCGGCACGTCCGGGCGTCTACGTGAACGCTCAAAGACACGATCAGCGGCTTCCAGGAGATCGTCGACGGGCAAGCACGACGACATTCCCGAGCAGGCGTTCTACATGCAGGGAACGATCGAAGACGTGATCGAGAACGCGAAGCGGCTCGCCGCGTAACGGTGCATCCCGAGATGGCGGCCACCAGCTTTCGATTGCGGATCGTTTCACCCGAGCGTTCGCTCCTCGACGAAGAGGTCGAGGAAGTGATCGCGCCCGGTGCGGCGGGTGAGTTCGGGTGCTTCCCGACCACATCACCTTCCTCACGGTGTTGGCGCCCGGCCGGCTGATCTATCGCACGGGGAACCAGCGTACGCGTGATCGCGATCTTCGGCGGCTACGCCGAGGTCGTGGACAACGTGATGACCGTGCTCGCCGACGGCGCCGAGCCGCGCGTCAGATCGATCTCGAGGCGGCGCGACAGGCCCAGCAGGAAGCCGAGAGCGCGCTCGCCGCGATCGACGTCACCGCACCCGAGTTCGCGCTCGCGCGGCGCGTGCTCGACCAGCAGACCGCCCGGCTCTGCCGCGGCTTCCGAAAAGGTCTAGCGCGCGCGCGGGTCATTCGCAGGTGTACCACCAGGCCCACGCGATCAGCACGCCCTGAAACGGTAGACGTGCCCAGTTCCACACGCCGAACCCTCGCTGTTGCCGAAGAGCGGTACGTCGTGGAGAGCGATGTGGAGGTTGGCCGGAAAGATCGCGATCAGCATGAGGATCGAGCCCCATGCGGCGATGTTTCTGAGCGCGGGGACGAGCATCGCGATCCCGAGGCCGACCTCGGCGACGCCCGAAATGAAGATGAGCGCTCGATGCCACGGCAGGTAGGGCGGCATCATCGGCATGTACACCTCGGGGTGCACGAAGTGATTCACGCCGGCCGCAACGTAGAAGACGACCATGACGTACAAGCAGTGCCTGTTTGATCATGACGCGCGTGGGCGACGGTGCAGGCGCAGCTTCCGGGAGCCGGAAGTCTCGAACCAACTTTCCCGGACGTCCGATCGGTGGCAGCTCGCGACCGTCGAGCGAGAGGACGACGCCGCCGGCGTTGCCGACCGTCAGCGAAAGCTTGGCGCTCCAGGTTCGCGACTCGCCGGCGCGGAGCAAATACTGCTTGGCCGGCTGATCGTTCAGCCCGAGTGCCAGCCAGGCGTCTTCCTTCGCATCGATCGTGAGATCGACTGACCGCCTGCGATCGGCGTCGGCGCCGGCGACTTCGACTGGCGCGATTGGGGTGGCGACGACCGCCGCCGGCTCGACGATCGGTGTGACGTCCACTACGGTCGTCGGCTCGACCGCCGCCGGGGTTGCCCTCACTGCCGACATCCTCGAACGCGGAACGTTCCCTGGCTGGCGCAGCAGCAAGAGAGCCGCGACACCGATCGTGAACAGGACCGCGAAGCCGGTCGCCACAGGGAAGCGATAGCGAGAACGGTAGCTGAGACGAATCGGGGACTGCCATCCCCGGGCATCTGCTGCACCATGCCGAGAAACTCGGGCAACATCTCCTCGGCATCGATGCCGACGAACCGCGCGTACTTCCGGAAGAACGGAATCAGAATAGAGCTCGTCCGACACTCCGACGCGTGACGTCCATCGTCGCCTTCGAGAAGGCGCAGATACTGAGTCGGGATGCCGGCGACCGCCGCGGCTTGCTCGAGCGACAATCCCCGCTTCTCCCGCGCGCTCCGGAGCGTCTCGGCAATCCGGTTCCGCTCGAACATTGAAACCGGACCATAGCGACGTGCCGCCTCGCTCGCCAGCGTTTCCCCGTGCAGGGACGCGAGCTTAGCGCGTCGTTGACTCTCCTCCAGCACAATACTAAACGTTCAGTATGTCCGAGCGCACGATCGCGTCCTCTTCACCGGCGGCACGAACCGAGAGTACGCGCCCGAAATCGGCCGAGGCGCGGACGGAAGGAGCTGATGGCGATCGCGATCGATTGCTTCGCCGCGCTACGGCTACCAGGGCACCTCGATCGATCGCATCGCGAGCGCCGCGGGCGTCACGAAGGGCGCGCTCTACTACCACTTCCGCGACAAGGAAGAGCTGCTCTTCGAAGCCGTTCAGGATCGCATCGCCGAGTTCGAGCATCGTGTCGTCGGAGCGGTCAGTCCCGCGACCGATCCCGCCGGCGCGCTCGCGCGAGATCGCGCGCGTGTGCGTGCCACATCGCCACCAAGAACAATCTACGGCCGCTTCATCCTCACGCTGATGGTGGAAGCGCTCGACACGAACCCGCGGCTTTCCGAAGCGTTCCGCGGCATTCTGCGACGGTTTCGCAGCTACCTCGCCGGCATCGTCCGCCTCGGCCAAGAGCAGGGCGTGTTTCGTCGCGACGTCGACGCGGCGCTCGCGGCCCAGCTGTTCGCCGGCGGCGTCATCGGCGCCGAGCTGCAGCACTATCAAGACCCCGATCGCGTCGACCTCGCGCGTCGCCATGCAAGGCGTCGTCGCTCAACTGATGGCGCTGCTCACCGCAGAAGAAACCACGCGCGAAGCCGGGCCGGCGCAATGGCCGGAAGGAGCACTCAGCATGATCAACTTCGAGCTCGACGAGGAGCAGCAGCTGATTCGCGACACGGTGGTGAGCTTTGCCCGCGACGAGAGTGCGCCCGCACGCGCGTGAGGCCGACGAGAAGGGCCACGTACCGTCCGACCTCGTCCAAAAGGGATGGGAGCTCGGCCTCGTCCAGAGCGTCATCCCCGAGGAGTTCGGCGGCTTCGGCAATGCCCACTCCGCGATCACCGGTGCCGTCGTGGCCGAGGAGCTCGCGTACGGCGACCTCTCGATCGCCATGCACCTGCTCGCGCCGCGCCTGGTGACCGTGCCGGTGCTCGAGTTCGGCTCGGCGGCCTTGAAGAATGCGGTGCTGCCGCGCTTCTGCGGCGAGCGCTTCGAGCCGGCGTCGGCCGCGGTCATGGAGCCGCGCATGGATTTCGACGCGATGGCGCCGGCCACCACTCCTGAAGCGCGACGGCGACGACTACACGCTGAACGGCGAGAAGTGCCTGGTGCCGCTCGGCAACGACGCCCGCCACTTCCTCGTGATCGCGAGCCTCGCCAACGGCACCGGCGAAGCGCACCCCCACGCGCTCTTCGTGGATCGCGAGACGCCCGGTCTCACCGTCGGCGAACGGGAGCGCAACATGGGGCTCAAGGCCCTCGCGACCACCCGCATCTCGTTCGACGGCTGCAAGATCCCACGCGGAGCAGCTCCTCGAGGGCGGCGAGTCGTCGGTCGGTGCGTCTCGCCAATCTCTGGCGCGTCGCCTCAGGCGTCGATGGCCGTCGGGTCGCCCGCGCCGCCTTCGACTACGCGCGCGACTACGCCAAGGAACGGCGCGGCGTTCGGGCAAGCGATCGCGCAGAAGCAGGCGATCGCGTTCATGCTCGCCGAGATGGCGATGGAGGTCGACGCCATGCGGCTCCTCACCTGGGAAGCCGCCTGGAAGCTCGACCGCCACGAGGACGCCACCCGCGAGGCGCATCTCGCCAAGCGCTACGCCGCCGACATGACCCTCAAGATCACCGACAACGCGCTCCAGGTGCTCGGCGGCCACGGCTACATCCGCGACCATCTCGTCGAGCTCTTCCTGCGCAACGCCCGCAGTTTCGTCGATGCTCGAAGGTTTGGCGATCGCCTGAAAGGAAAACGACCATGATCGACTACGAGCTTTCTCCCGACATCGCCGCCACGCGTGATCAGCTCCACATGCTGGCCGAGCACGCCATGCGGCCGATCGCCCGCGATTACGACGAGCGTGAGCACGAGAAGCCCTGGGACTTCATCAACATGATGTGGCAGCTCTCCAAGAACTCGGGCATCGGGCCCGGCGCGCAGCAAGGACAAGAAGGAGCGGACCGTCGACGCCGAGCGCAACCTCGCGCACGTGCGTCGCCGTCGAGGAGCTCTCCTGGGGCGACGCCGGCCTCTACCTCGCGATGCCGGGACCCGGGCTCGGCGGCGCTGCCGTCATGGCGGCCGGCACGCCCGATCAGAAAGAGCGGTTTCTCTCGCGCTTCAAGGGCGAGAAGCCGGTCTGGTCGGCGATGGCGATCACCGAGCCGGGATGTGGCTCCGACAGCGCCGCGATCCAGACGACGGCCGTGCGCGACGGCGACCAGTGGGTGCTGAACGGCACGAAAATCTTCTGTACCAGCGGGCTCATGGCCGGCGATCCGACCAAGTCGAACGGCTTCATCGTCGTCTGGGCGACCGTCGACCGCTCGGCCGGCCGCGCCGGCATCAAGTCGTTCATCGTGAACGCCGGCACGCCGGGCATGACGGTCGCCAAGTGCGAGGACAAGATGGGCATCCGCGCTTCCGACACGGCGACGCTCATTTTCGAGGATTGCCGGATCCCCTTCGATCACATCCTCGGAAGCGCCGAGGTCCCGAAGACGAGCGAGGGCTTCAAGGGCGTCGATGGCGACCTTCGACGCGACGCGCCCGATCGTCGCCGCAAGCGCGCTCGGCGTCGGCCGCGCGGCCGCTCGACTTCGTCCGCGAGGAGCTCAAGCGTCAGAACATTCCGATTCGCTACGGCACCGCCGTGCACAAGCTCACGGTCATCGAGCGCGACTTCATGGACATGGAAGCCAATCTGCAAGCCGCGCGGCTCCTCACCTGGCGCGCCGCGTGGATGATGGATCGCGGGCAGAAGAACAACCTCGAGGCGTCGATGGCGAAAGCCAAGGCCGGACTGCGTCGTCACGCAGGTCACGCAGAAGGCGGTCGAGCTGCTCGGACCGCTCGGCTACTCGCGCGACCTCCTGCTCGAGAAGTGGATGCGCGACGCCAAGATCAACGACATCTTCGAGGGCACGCAGCAGATCAACCATGATGATCATCGCACGTCGCATCCTCGGCTACTCGAGCAAGGAGCTCTCCTAGAGTACAGGCACGCGGGACGTTTCCTTTCGCGCTTCGGACCCGTGTGGTACTTTTCCGGTCCACATGGATGTCTACCAGCTGATCGGAGACGTACCCGCCTACCAGGAGTTTCTGACCGTTCAGGAGCTCTCGGCGAGCTCGCGCGACCTGGCGCGCCGCCATCCAAAGCTCGTCACGCTGCAGACGATCGGCACCTCGACCGGAGGGTCGTCCGATCGAGATGCTGACCATCGGCAACGGGCCGAGGAAGGCGTTGCTGCTCGGGACGCCGCACCCGAACGAGCCGATCGGCACGCTCACGCTCGAGTTCCTGACGCGCCGTCTCTGCGAGGACGACGATCTCCGCGAGGAGCTCGGCTACACGTTCTTCGTCATCAAGTGCGCGGATCCCGACGGAACGGTGCTGAACGAGGGATGGTTCAAAGAGCCGTTCACGCCCCTCACCTACGCGCTCAACTACTATCGCCCGCCGCACCGCGAGCAGGTCGAGTGGAGCTTTCCGGTCCACTACAAGAGCCTCCACTTCCAGTCGCCGTGCCCGGAAACCAGGCGATCATGGAGGTGATGGAGCAGACCCGCCCGACCTTTCTCTACTCGCTTCACAACGCGGGCTTCTGCGGCGTCTACTTCTACGTCTCACGGCCGCTGCCCGGCTTGTTTCCGCGCCTTCGTCGCGTCGTGGCGTCGCAAGGCTTGCCGATCCACCAGGGTGAGCCCGAGGTTCCCTACCTGAAGCGTTTCGACGAGGGCGTGTTCGCTCTTTTCGGGGTGCAGGAAACCTACGACTACCTCGCGCGCGAATCTCACCGAAGACCCGGGTCCGCTGATCGACGCCGGGACGAGCTCCGACGACTACCTGAAGACGCTGACCTCCGGGTATACGCTCGTGACCGAGATGCCGTACTACTTCGACCCGGTATTGCAGGACCGTACGCCGGCGGGCATCTCGCGCCGCGACGCCTTGCTGCAAGGCGTCTTCCGCGTCGACTCGATCTACCACGACATCCGCGAGTACTTCGCGATCGTCTCGCGCGGCGCCCCGCGCGATCGTCTCTACCGGTCGGTCGACGACTACACGAAGAAGACCCGAAGCGGCTCGCGGCGCTCAAGCGCGAGGTCGAGGCGCCGCAGTACGCCCGCGAGGCGACACGCGCCGAGGCGTTCGACGCCACCGTCTGCCGCGTCTTCTACCACATGCTCTATCTCGGCGAGGTGTACCGACTCGCGGTCGCTCGCGGGAACGAAGAGGTGTCGCGGATCGTCCGCCGGCGGCTCGAAGAGATCTGCGGACAGATCGCGAGCCAGAGCAATCTCCAGACGCTGCCCTTGCAGAAGCTCGTCGCGGTTCAGGTCGGGGCTGGTCTGCACGCGCTCGCGGCGTGGAAGGAAGCCGGCGCCGAGCCTTCGCCGACGGGCTACTGAGGTCCGGGTGGACCATCCGCACACCAATCGTCTCATCCGCGAGACCAGCCCGTATCTCCTGCAACACGCCCACAATCCGGTCGACTGGTACCCGTGGGGACCGGAGGCGCTCGACTGCGCGCGCCGAGAAGAACAAACCGATCCTTCTCAGTATCGGGTACTCGTCGTGTCACTGGTGTCACGTGATGGAGCGCGAGTCGTTCGAGGACGAACGGATCGCGGCGCTCATGAACCAGCACTTCGTCTGCATCAAGGTCGACCGGGAGGAGCGCCCGGATCTCGACCACATCTACATGGAGCGCCGTGCAGATGCTGACGGGTCACGGCGGCTGGCCGCTCACCGTCTTCCTGACGCCGGCGGGCGAGCCCTTCTTCGGGGGGACGTATTTCCGCCCGTCGATCGCCACGGCATGGCGGGCTTCCCGCGCGTGCTGCTCGGGGTCGCGGAGGCCTATCGTTCGAAGTCGGACGAGGTGCGGAACAGCGTCGCGCAGATCCTGAGCGGTCTCCAACAGGGCGAGCAGGCGGACGCCGCCGCGGCCGAGCTCTCGGCGGATCTGCCCCTGGACGCCGCGCGCGCGCTCACCCGCTACTACGACGAGCAGCACGGGGGCATCGGCGGGGCGCCCAAGTTTCCAAACACGATGGTGTTCTCGCTCTTCCTCCGCGCCTGGCACATGACCGGCGAGCACCGGTTCCTCGACATGGTGACGACGACGCTCCGGAGCATGGCGGCGGGCGGCATCAACGACCAGATCGGTGGCGGCTTCCACCGCTACTCGGTCGATGCGCACTGGCTGGTGCCGCACTTCGAGAAGATGCTCTACGACAACGCGCTCCTCGTTCGCCTCTATCTCGAGGCCTACCAGGCAACCGGCGACCCCTGCGTTTGCCACGGTCGCGCGCGAGACCCTCGACTACGTGCACCGCGAGATGACGCATCCGGACGGCGGCTTCTATGCTGCGCAGGACGCGGACAGCGAGGGCGTCGAGGGCAAATTCTTCGTCTGGACGCCCGAGGAGGTCACGGCCGCAGTCGGCAGCGAGCACGCGGAGATCGTCTGTCGCTTCTACGACGTCACCTCCGAGGGCAACTTCGAGCACAAGAGCATCCTCCGTCGGACCCTCGATCTCGAGCAGACGGCGCGTCTCTTCCGGCGATCGGTGGCCGAGGTCGCCGCGATCGTCGCGGATGCGCGCCGGCGACTCCTTCAGGTGCGCGCGGAGCGCATCGCGCCCGGACGCGACGAGAAGATCCTCACCAGCTGGAATGCGCTCATGATCGGTGCCTTCGCCGAGGCCGCGAAAGTGCTGAACGACGCAGGCTATCGTAACACCGCCGAGCGCGCCGCGGGCTTCGTGCGCGACAAGCTCCACCGGAACGGCCGTCTCCTGCGGACCTGGACGGCCGGCGAGGCGAAGCTCGACGCCTACCTCGACGACTACGCATTCCTCGTGAACGCGCTTCTCGATCTCTACGAGGCCACGGCCAACCCGTCCTTGGTGCAGGAAGCCGCCGCGCTCGGCACGGTCATCCTCGAACGTTTCGAGGATCGGGAGCAGGGCGGCTTCTTCTTCACCGGCACAGGCCATGAGGACGCTCGTGCACCGTCCGAAGCCGGTCTTCGACGGCTCGATCCCGTCGGGAAACTCTGCCGCCGTTCAGGGACTCCTGCGGCTCTTTCACTATCTCGGCGACGAGCGGTTCCTCACCGCGGCGGAACGTGCGCTCCGGAGCTTCGCGGCCGGGATGACGAAGAACCCCTTTGGGTTTGCCAACCTGATCGGCGTCGCCGACTTCTATTTCCGAAAGCCGCGGAGATCGTGATCGTCGGTGCTCCGCAGGACGAAGCGACCGCAGACCTCACGGCTCGCGATCCACGCGGCCTACGTTCCGAACAAGACCATCGTCGTCGCCGACCCGGCGAGCGCGACCCGCCTACCGGTCGCCGAGGGCAAGACGCAGATCGACGGGCGAACGACGGCCTACGTCTGCCACGGCTACACCTGCTCGACGCCCGTCACGAGGTGGGCCGAGCTCGAGCCGCTGCTCGAACCCGCCCGCGCTGACGCACGCGCCTCAGCGGCCGTGAAAGATCGCGCGGCGCTTCTCGAAGACCGCGCGCAGACCCTCCTGGAGATCTTCACTCTTCCGGGTCGCCGCGGCTTTCGCGGTGAGCTCCGCCGACGGACGCGGATTGCGAAACCCGTTGGCCTCGTTGATCGCCGCCTTCATCGTGCGGAGGGAGAGCGGCGCGTTGCCGGCGATCTCGGCGGCGAGCGCGAGCGTCGCCGCCTCGAGCTCGGCATCGGGTACGACGCGCGTCACGAGCCCCGCGGTCGCGGGCGCTCTCGGCGTCGAGCAGCGCTCCCGTGAACAGCATCTCCTTGGTCTTCACCGTGCCGACGGTGTCGAGCAGCTTCTGGGTCAGCGGGAACGGGACGACGAGCCCGATCTTGGCGAGCGGCATTCCCATGCGGGCGCCCGCCCCGGCGATGCGGAGGTCGCAATGAAGGGCCAGCTCGAGCCCGCCCGCGATCGCATCGCCTTGCATCATGGCGATCGTCGGCATCGGGCACCGTTCGAGCTCGTGGAGGGCGCCCTCGATCTCCGGATACTCGACGCTGCCGTCTGGGCGACGCGCGAGACCCATTTCCTTCAAGTCGAGCCCGGCGCAGAACGGCTTTGCCGGCACCGCGCAAGATCAGCACGCGTACGTCCGAGGAAGCGGCGACGTCGCGGACGGCCGCGAAGAACGCCTCGAGCATCGGGACGGTCAGCGCGTTCCGCTTTTCCGGGCGGTTCAGGGTGATCGTGGCGACGGCGCCGTCGCGGGAGTGAGAGCAGCTCGGGGCAGGTCATCGGGGAACCCTCAGAAGTTGTCTTTGAGCTCGCGGGTCTTGGCGAAGACGGCGACGGCATCGTTCGGCAGCTCGGGAAAGCGCTCGTGCAGCGTCCGGCGCAGCTCCGCGCTCTCCGAGCGCAAGAACGGGTTCGTGCGCTTCTCTTCGCCGATCGTCGAGGGGACCGTCGGTCGCCCCTCTTTGCGCTGAGCTTCCACGCGCGCGAGCTTCGCCGCGATGTCGGCGTTCGCCGGCTCGAGGTGATGCGCGAAACGGAGATTCTTCTCGGTGTACTCGTGGCCGCACCAAACCCGAGTCGCATCCGGCAGCGCGGCGAGCTTCGCGAGCGACTGCATCATCTGCGCCGGCGACCCTTCGAAGAGGCGGCCGCACCTCGCGGCGAACAGGGTATCGCCGGTGAAGACGTCCGGCCCATCTTGGGCGAAGAAATAGGCCAAGTGTCCGCTCGTGTGCGCGGGGATGAAGAGCGCTCGACCGCGACGTCCGATGACCTCGAGCTCCTCGCCGTCGGCGAGCGGGTCGGTCAGCGCCGGGACGCGTTGCAGGTCGGCACGTGAGCCGAGCACGCGAATGCCGGGAATGGCCCGTGCCACCTCTTCGTTGCCACCGATGTGATCGTAGTGATGGTGGGTCGAGAGGATGGCCTCGAGGCGGAGACCGCGGCGCGTGACCTCGGCCAGCACCGGGGCGGCTTCCGAGCAGTCCACGATGGCGGCGCGCTTGTTGTCGGGATCGATCAGCAGGTAGCCGTAGTTGTCCGACAACAGCGGAACCGGGACGATCTCCACGGCTCAGTGCCCCTCGGTCCGTCCGGTGAGCTCGGTCGTGGAGACGGGGCGGCTCGGCGCGAGCTCGAGAGTGCTCACCCGTGCGGAGAGGTTGGCGAGACTCGTCGCGTACGCCGGTGTAGCGCTCGCCGAGATCGCCGAGCCGGAGGTCGACCTGGCGGAGTGTCTGCTGGATGCTGGCGAGCACCTCGGCGAAACGTGTCAGCTCGTCGTGGTCGCCGTTCCGAGCCGCCATGAGGGTCGTCAGCCGGGCATCGGTCGCCCGACCGTCGGCGGCCGCGCCCTCGACCTGACCACGGACGTACTGCACGCCTCGCACCGACTCGCCGATCGCCTGGTCGAGCTTCACCGATCCGACGCACGACGTCGTGTTGGGCCGCCTGATGCGCCGCCTGCTCCTTCAAGACGTCGCCCATCCGCATCTCGAGGCGAACGAGCCGGTCGTGGAGCTTCCCGATCTCGAGCGTGCGGGAGACCTGCTCCTTCGAGAGCGCGTCGAGGTGCGCGTGGACGCGGCTGAGCTCGTGTTGCACCTCCTCGCTCGCCGTGAGGCGCATCGTCGTCTCGCGCAAACGTTCGCCGACCTCTGCCCGCGCCTCGTCGAGCGACGTTCGTACCTCGTCGAGCGACGCTCGCACCTCGTTGACCGACAACGCGAGATCGTCGTCGCGCTCCACCATCGGCTCGATGCGCTCTTCCAGGACGCCGAGACGTGCCTCTAGATCGGAGAGCTCGGTTCCCGATGCGAGATTCGCGCGCGTGAGCAGTGGACCGAGACCGCGGACGGCCTGACGCTCGAGGTCGCCGAGCACGCGCTCGACCCGCGCTTCGAGGTCGCGTCCGGTCTCCTGAGCACGCCGACTCACCTCGCCGCCGATCGACTGCAGCTGCCCGAGCGAGGACCTCGAGGCCCGGCTCGCCATCCCGTTGCCAGGTCTTCCGCAGCTCGGGAAACCACTGCAGGAGCCGTTCGCCGCGCGCCTGCAACCGGTGCAAAGTCGACTCGGCCTCTGCGCGCTCGTTCTCGATCCGTGCCTTCGACCGATTCGCCCGTTGCGATGCTTCGCGCACACTCATTCCCCTCCCCGACCGTCGGAATGCCGCCGATCATGCGTCGTCTCGTGCGCCGAGCGCAAGTCCGGACGCGGCGTTCTCGCCATTCTTCGTCACTTCACTCGATGCCGTAACTGACCCGCAACCGTACCTCGGTCGTGACGTCACCCGGCTCGATCGGCGTCGCGACGGCGTCGGCGGCCATCGCCATCGCCGTCCGTTTGTACAGGATCGGACCGCTGGTGCTTTCCGTCGTCGCCTCGATGACGCGTGTCACCCGTACCTGCAGCGCTTCCGCGATGGCATTCGCCTGGCTGGCCGCGTCGGCGCCCGCCGCTTTGAGGGCACGGTTTCGCGCCGGGCCCGAGTCCCGCAGGCTGAACGAGACGTCGCCGATGCGGGCCGCTCCGGCCGCCGCCGCGGCGTCGATCAACGCGCCGACGCCGTCGACCTTCCGGGTTTCGACGTGGACCTCGTTGGAGGCGCTGTAGCCGACGATCTCGGGACGGCGGCGACCGTCGGGCGGCAGCCGATCGGTCTCCTGGCGATACACCGGGTTCAGGTTGTAGCCGCTGCTCTGGACCTTGCCGTCTTCCCCGAGCTGCTTCCGGAGCGCGTCGACCAGCTGGGTCGCGCTCTTGGCGGCGGCCTGGCTCGCCGCTTGGGCCGTCGGGGCGCTCTGCTCGACGGCGAAGCTGATGCGAGCGACGTCCGGCGCGCCGAGCTCGCGACCGATGCCGATCACCGTGATGTTGCGGGGCGACTCATCGGCGGCGGCGGTGGTTGCCGGGCCGGCCAGTGCGCCGCAGATCGCCAACGCCAAGGGGATGCGGCTCGAGCACGCCACCGGCGCTCCTCCAACTCCGGCGCGAAGTGGTCGCATCATGCGACCAGCGGTCGGAATGACGATCCTACTCGGCGTGACGTAGACACGCCAGGCTGCGCCGGATAGGTCGAGCGGCCGCCTTCGCAGACAGTGCCGGTCAGGTTCAGCGGCTGTCTTCGCGAGATCCGCTGGCGGCGCGCTCGCTCGGCCTCGGGTCCTCGCGGTCGGCGAGATTTCCGGCCGCGATGAAGCGCAGGATGGTCGCCTTCCGGAAGAGGGCGATGATCTGGTTGATCAGGTTGACGCCCGACTCCGCCATCTGGATCGAGGTTTCGAGATCCACCCGTCCCGCGACCCCGTGCGAAAAGGTCCGCAGCTCCTCGCGCGCGAGCCAGCGCACGAAGTCGACGTAGAGCCGCATGTTTTCCGGAACGAACCCGAGCTCGGTGGTGAAGCCCGCCTCGCGAACCTTGGCCCACAGCTCGACGATGCGGATCCCGGCGTCGTCGAGCCACTGATCGCCGTCGCGGGTTTCGATCTCGACCAGTCCGGTATCGGCAAGCTGCCGGATCTCGGCGCCTTTGAGACCGGTCCGCCGCGCGACCGCGGTCAGACGCTCGGCGGCATCTCGGTTCCACCGCCGACCGCGGGGAAGAGCCTGCCGTCGAGCTCGAGCAGGGCCTTCACCTCGTCGCGCGACGGCTCGGCGTCGTTCCCGACGATCGCCTTGATGACCTGCAGCGGAAGGAAGCGCTTCTGCTGAAGCTCCTTGATCAACGCGATCCGCTCCGACGAACGATGCGATCGTACCAGGCGACGTTCCGGCTCGGCGCGCTCCGGCTGCGGCAGCAATCCCTCGCGAATGTAGAAACGGATCGTTTCGCGCCCGACACCGGTCGCCGCGCTCGAGATCCTGCATTTTCATGTGTTTCCGCGCCATGGAACCTCAGGCGGCCCCGACCGCGGCGACCTTCAGGATCTCCGCGTGGCGGGCATCGAACTCTTCGGCGACCCGCTCGTCCTCCTGGCTCATGGCCTGCGCATCGACGCTCGCGAAGCCGAGGATGCCCATCTTCTCGTAGCCGGCGCGGATCTTGGTCCCCAGAGACCGATGTCCTTGATGACGGGCACGATCCGGCTGAAGAGCTCGGAACGGTAGCGCTGCATGAAGCCCGACTCGAGCATGAACGCGGCGCACTCGTCGACGGGAAGTCCCAGCGCTTCCCACACCTCTTCCGCCTGAAAGCGGTCCCGCATGAGGTAGCAGGCCTCGACGGCGAACTCCTCGCGCTCGTCCGCGCTCCGCCTGCGTGAGCTGCGGGTAGTAGTCGCGGAGCGCGAAGCGACCGAACGCGACGTGTCGAGCCTCGTCCTGCATGACGTAGGCGTTCACCGAGGCCGCCAATGGATTCTGCGACTGGTCGCGGATCTGCGCGAAGGCGGCGAGCGCCAGTCCCTCGATCAGGACCTGCATGCCGAGATACGTCATGTCCCAACGCGAATCGCTCAGCACGTCGTCGAGGAGGCGCTTCAGCGTCGGGGTGATCGGGTAGGCGAGCTCGAACTTGTCGTGGAGCAGCCGCGAGTAGGCTTCGACGTGGCGAGCTTCGTCGATCACCTGGGTCGCGGCGTAGAACTTGGCGTCCATGCTCGGCACCTGCTGCACGATCTTCGCCGTGCAGATGAGCGCGCCCTGCTCACCGTGGAGGAACTGCGAGAGCTGCCAGGATTGGAAGTGCCGGCGGAGACGCGCCTTCTCCGCTGCCGTCAGACGCTCGAACGGCGCCGAGCCGAAGATCGGAATCGACTCGTCGGGGAGCTGCTCGGGATTCTCGGGGTCGAGGTCCTGCGACCAATCGATGCGCGTGGTCGCGTCCCACTGCCGGTCCTTGCCCTTCTGGTAGAGTTTCAGGAGCGACTCGCGGCCGTCCTGGTACTCCCATCGGAAGTTGGTGCCGAAGTCTTGCTCGACTTGCCAATCGATCGGCCCGGGCGCGATCGCGTAACGGTCTTCGGTAGGCATTGGGAGTGCCCTCCTTTGGCTGAGTGCGTAGTGATGGTACGTACTACGCGCGTAAATTCGCTGTCAATCTGATAGTTCTCCTCGGAATCCTTCGGCGAGGAGGTAGAGCTCGGACGAGCCCTTCCGGGTGGCATCGAGGCCGAGCTGGCGGACGGTCGTAAAGACCTTGCGGAGCTCCGGCGCGCGCGAGATCGCCTTCGCGGCCGCCGAGGGTCTTGGTCACGAGCGACCGCCTCGCCCGCAGAACGGCGGCGGCGAACACGCGCGTCGCGTCCGCCAGCTCGCTCGACCGCGGCGGCGTCGCGCGGTCCGACGCCCGTGAGCTTTGGTGCCAGGTCGGAGAGCACGACGTCGGCCTTCCGACCGAGGAGCGTCGGCGATCCGTCCCGCGCATGCCGGGTCGGTGACGTCGTCCTGCACGACCGTCACCTGCGCGAACGGCAGCGGATCGATCGCCGCGAGATCGATCCCCGACCACTCGTCCGGACGATCCGACGAGATCCGCGGCGACCTGCAGCCAGCCCCCTGGCCACGCTCCGAGATCGACGACCACCTGTCCCCGCCGGAGCACGCGTGTGCGCTTCTGCAGCTCGAGCAGCTTGTACGCGGCACGCGATCGATAGCCTTCACGCTTGGCGCGTTGGTGAAGCGCGTCCTTGCGATCGTACATCGAGACCGTCCTAGCAGCTTTCGGCGCGCGACGAGTTTCTTTCTCGCGCCGCCTCGACTAAGAGGTACCGTTCCAGCAGGGGCATCGGAGGAGACGAAGGTGGCGGTCGAGCTGAACGAGCGGCAGCGGGAAGCGGTGATGCACGGCGAGGGCCCGCTGCTGGTGCTCGCCGGCGCTGGCAGCGGCAAGACGCGCGTCATCACGACGCGCATCGCGACGCTGGTCGCGAACGGGACGTCGCCACGCGCGATCCTGGCGCTCACCTTCACCAACAAAGCCGCGAGCGAGATGCGACAGCGTCTCGCCAGCATGCTCGGCCCGGCACGCGACCGAGCTCTGGATGAGCACCTTCCACAGCGCTGCTGCGCAGATCCTCCGTCGCCACATCCACCACCTCGGTTACACCGCGAGCTTCTCGATCTTCGACGACCAGGACTGCGCGAAGGTCCTTCCGCCGATGCCTGGCCGAGGAAGGCATCGGCGAGCAAGCGGGAGCGCCGGCGGCCATGGCCTGGGCGATCGATCGCGCGAAGAACGAAGGGCTCGGACCCGACGAGCTCGCGCGCCGACCGATGGCGGGCGAGGCGCTCGTGCGCGTCTACCAGCGCTATCAACGGACGCTCAAGCGACAGAACGCCGTCGATTTCGGCGACCTCATCATGCTCGCCGCCCGCGTGCTCCGTCAGCAGCCCGAGGTGCTGGCCCGCTATCGCACGCGCCTCCGCCACGTCCTCGTCGACGAGTATCAGGACACCAACCGCGCGCAGTACGTGCTGCTGCGCCTCCTCGCCGACGGCGAGCGACCGAACCTCTGCGTCGTCGGCGACGACGACCAGTCGATCTACGGATGGCGCGGTGCCGAGCTCCGCAACATCCTCGACTTCGAGCGCGACTTCCCGACGCGTCGGTCATCCGTCTCGAGCAGAACTACCGGTCGACCAAGACCATCCTCGCGGCTGCCGGCGCCGTGGTCGCCAACAACAGCGACCGCAAAGGCAAGACGCTCTGGACGGCGAATCCGCAGGGGCGCCGGTCACCGTCGCCATCGCGGAGGACGATCTCGCGGAGGCCCGCCTCGTCATGTCCGAGGTCCGCCGGCTCGTGAACGGCGGACGTCGGTTGCACGACGTCGTCATCTTCTACCGCACCAACGCCCAGTCGCGTGCGGTCGAAGAAGCCGCGATGCGGGCCGCCATGCCGTACTCCATCGTCGGAGGCATCCGCTTCTACGAGCGGAAGAGATCAAGGACCTCCTCGCGTACTTACGGGTCCTCGCCAATCCGGCCGACGAGGCGAGCCTCGAGCGCATCATCAACACGCCGACGCGCGGCATCGGCGATCAGACGGTCGCTGCCCTCCGCAATGCCGCGCGTGAAGCCGGCATCTCGATCGTCGAGCTCCTCGAGCTCGCGTCGCCGGTCCCGACGCTCGCGACGAGCTCGGCCACGCGGGTGCGCGCCTTCGCCGGTCTCCTGGCGGAGCTCCGCGCGACCCTCGAAGGCGATTCGCTCGCCGCGTTGCTCGAGCAGGTGCTGGAGCTCACGGGCTATCGCGACCGGCTCGAAGACGCGGGGCGGAACGTGCGTCCCGCGTCGAGAACATCGAGGAGCTGCTCGCGGTCACCCGCGATTTCGACGAGCGGTCGGCCGCCGACGAGAACGCTCGCACGAGGCTCGGACGCTTCCTCGAGGAGGCGGCGCTCGTGACCGACTGGGACCGCCAGGACCAGACGCGCGACCGGCTCACGTTGATGACCTTGCACACTCTCAAGGGTCTCGAATTCCCGGTCGTCTTCATTCTCGGCATGGAGGAAGGCATCTTCCCGCACCAGCGCACGCTCGACGATCCGCAGCAGCTCGAGGAGGAGCGCCGCGTCTGCTACGTCGGCATGACCCGGGCGCGGGCGGAGCTGTATCTCTTCCGCGCCGAACGGCGTCTCCGGTTCGGCACCATCAGCGAACGACCGCCCTCGCGCTTCCTCGAGGAGATCCCCGAGCAGTTCGTGAAGCTCGTCGGCGTTCCGGAACGGCCCGCGGCGCGGCGCGTCCCGAAAGCGCCGAGCGGTCCGACGATGGACTACAGCTATGGCCAGAGCAGCCGGCCGAGAGCTTCGCGGGCGGCGGCGGGCTAGCGCCCGGCACCAAGGTGCGTCACGCGACCTTCGGCGTCGGGATCGTTCGCCGGAGCGAGGGACGCGGCGACCAGGAGAAGCTCATGGTGCAGTTCGCGCGGGCCGGGATGAAGAAGCTCATCCGCAAGTTCGCGAACCTCGAGATCGTGGGTGGCGAGGATTTCGAGGACGTCAGCGCCGATCAACGACCGGCGCGTTCTACTCGCGGTAAGGCTCGGTCGGGATCGCGGTGCCGACGGGGGCGTCGCCGTAGTACTCGTGCGAGGTGTGCCCGAAAACCGGCGCCAGATCCGGCTGCGCGACCAGCTCGTGGAAGGGACGCGCCACCAGCCACTCGAGGGCGTAACCGACCGGATAAATGACGTAGGCCGCGAGACGAAGCGGGTGCGCCTGTGAGTCGTCGTAGTCGTCCGCACCCGTCGCGAAAGAGAGTTGGGCGCTTCCGAGAGCGCCGCCGCCACCGTCACCATGATGAGCTTCCGCATGAGAACCTCCTTCGGCCGACCCTTCGGCCGAGATCGAACCTACCAACTTCGTTTTGGGCCAACAAGTCACTCGTGGACAATGGCGCCGTCGGTACCTAGAATCCCGCCCGCCTCGGCATGGGACGGATCTTCCAACCCGCACAGCATCTCACCAGCTGGCGCCGCTTGGCGCCGCATGTGTGGGACCGACCCCACGACCCGACCGTCTACGGGGTCATGGATCTGGTCGTCGACCGTGCCCTGCCCGTACCTGGACGCGCTCGGAAGCGTCTCGGGCACCAAGGTCCGGGTCACCCACCTCGTGACCAAAGGCCTGGCGCTCGGCATCCAGCGCATGCCGCAAGCGAACGGTATCGTGACCCGGCGTCGGATCGCGCTCCGGCGGGACGTCGACATCTTCGTCCAAGTCGCGACCGAAGGCGGGCGGGACCTCTCGGGACGAAGCTCACCCGGGTCGACGCGATGCCGCTCGCCGAGATCGCGCGCGAGCTCGCGACCCGGGCGGCGCGCGTCCGGCGCCACGCCGACCCCGGGGTCGAGCGGACCAAGAGCCTCGTCCAGCGCCTCCCGAACGCGATCCTCGGTCTCACGATTCGCGCGATGGAATATCTGCTCTACGACCTGCAGCTCGATCTCTCGCGCTTCGGGATCGAGTCCGACCAGTTCGGCAGCGCCATGGTGTCGAACATCGGCAACTTCGAAGGTTTCGGGATGAGCTTCGCGCTCGCCCCGCTCGTGCCGATCAGCCGCTGCCCGATCGTGGTGCTGATCGGCGAGGTGCAGAAGAAGCCGGTCGTCGAAGGGGATCGCATCGTCGCCCGCTCGGTCGTGACCCTCGGCTGCACCTTCGATCACCGGATGATCGACGGCGCCCAGGGGACCGCGATCGCGGCGGTGCTCCGGCGCGTGGTCGAGGATCCCGAGAAAGAGATCGGACCCGTGCCGGCGCGTAGCACGAGCACCGCGCCCGCGACCGGCACCGCGCTCTAGTCGATCTGCCTCACGTCCAGCCGATGTAGCTCAGCTGGCGACCCGCGTGCGGCCCGTCACGACGGAACGAGTGGAGCTCGTCGGGATGCTCGGCGGTGCAGGGACCGAGCTCGTGGATCGCCGGAGCCGTGACGCCGGCGCGCTCGAGTGCGAGGCGGCAGACGGTTCGCAGATTCAGGTAGCTGAGCGCCGGGTCGTCGTCGTCGGAACGCCATGCTTCGGCGACGCGGGCACCGAAAGCGGGCCGTGAAGGCGTCGTGGTGTTCGGTGCCGAACGCGTAGCAGCACCCGCCGATCGCGGGACCGATCGCTGCCGACACCTCGTCCGCGCGGGCGTCGTAGCGGGCTTCGAGGGCGGCGAGGGCGGCCTCGATCACGCCGTCGAGCGTCCCGCGCCAGCCGGCGTGCACGGCCGCGACGGCCCGCGCCCGCGGCGCCACCAGCAGGATCGGGACGCAATCGGCGGTCCGAATCGTCAGCACGAGGTCGGCGGACGCACTGACCCACGCATCGCCCGCTGGGAGCTCGTCGCTGCAGACGGGCGCTTCTTCGGACGACGCAGGCAACGAGGTCTTCCGGACCGAGCACGGTCGCGCCGTGCACCTGGCGCGCCGCCGCGATCAGCGTCGGACTCTCACCCGCGCGGACGAGCGCATCGCGAACGTCGTCGACGGTGAACGGTCCGGGCGGAAGCCCGTGCGCGCGCCCGAGGAAGCCGTGGACGAGCCGCGGAATCTCGCTCCACGCCTCGACCCGCAAGGGATACGCGTCCGGCACGGAGGTCAGGAGACGAGCAGCGGCACGGGCATGAACGTGATCACGAAGAGCCCGATCGTGAGCCACGCCGCGACCCGCCGCGCCGGATCGAGCGGCGTGTCGTCGATCGTCGGCGGATGATCGAGACCGAGGAGCGTGACCAGCACCGCCCACATCGCCCAGCCCTGCCAGCCGAGAAAGGCGAGCCCGATGATCACCAGCAACGCCACCCGGGCGACCCAGCGGTGCCGGCGGCCGATGAGCGCGTACACGACGTGGCCGCCGTCGAGCTGCCCGACCGGCAGCAGATTGAGAAACGTCACGAAGAGCCCGAACCAACCTGCCAATGCGATCGGATGCAGCAGGATGGTCGCGTCGGCGGGCGAGACTCCGAGGGCGAGGCGCGTGAGGCCAGGTGAAGACGAGCGACTCGCCGAGGATGAGCCCGCCGCTGCTCGGATCGAGCGCGCGGACCTCCGAGAGCGACAGACCGTAGAACACCGCCGGGATCGCGACCAGAAAGCCCGCCCACGGTCCCGCGGCGCCGACGTCGAAGAGCGCTTTCCGGTTGGTCGGCGTGTGCATCCGGATGAAGGCACCGAACGTCCCGACGAGGAACGGCGGTCCGGGATGAAATACGGCGGCGTCGCCTCGACTCCGTGGATGCGCGACATCACGAAGTGGCCCATTTCGTGGACGAGCAGGATGCCCATGAGCGTCGCCGAGAACGGGAGGCCGCGCGCCAGCAACCGCCAGTCCGCGAGCGGATTGACCCCGGCTTGAAGCTGCCGGCGAGCGTCGTCGTGAAGAGCGTCGCGAGGAAGAGGACGACGTGGATCGGCCTGAGCGTGCTCGTGCGCGCGCGTGGGACGGTGTTCGGCACCCAGATCGGCACCTCTGGCGGCGCGGGCGGCCCTCCGAGCACGTCCTCGTGCTGTGGGTGCGGCACCACGCTCACACCACCTCGACCACGACGCGCATCCCCGGCTCGGCGGCGAACCGAGCGGCGGCGGAGCCGCGGTTGACGGCGATCTCGAGCAGGTCCGAGCTGTTCACCAGCGCCACGGGACGATCCGGCGCTACGCTCGCGTAGGAAGAACGGACGGGGATCACGAGGCTTCCGATCGTAGTGGAAAGCCTCCGGCCTCGGAAGCCTGCAGATCGGAGCTCGGCGCGGCCGACGTTGGTCGTGAGATTGCCGAAGCCGTCGATCCAGAGGACCTCGCCGACGATCCGCGTGCCGCGGCGACGGACTGCGGGCGGTCGCAGGCGCACGAGCGAACGTACGGGCGCGTCCCAGGGTCGCCGGGTCGGCGCCGGCGGCGAGCGCGGCCGCGACCGGCGCGAAGACGTCGCGACCGTGGAAGGTCCGGCTCACCGGTCGGAGCCGCACGGGCGAACGCGACACGTCGAAGATGCGTCGAACCGCGCGCGCCGGACGCCGCGAGGCTGAGGACGCCGTTGTCCGGGCCGACGAGCCATGCGTCCGAGGTTTCGACCAGGAGCGCCCGCCGGCGCGTCCCGACACCCGGATCGACGACCGCGACGTGGATCGTACGCGGCGGAAACCAGGGCGCAGCTGCTCCGGAGCGCGTACGCCCCGGCGAGCACGTTCTGCGCCGGTATCGCATGCGTCAGGTCGACGATCCGCACGGCCGGCGCCGCGCCGAGGATCACGCCCTTCATGATCCCGACGAACGGGTCGACGCGTCCCGAAATCGGTGGTCAGCGTGATGACCGGAGCGCGCCCGGGGCGGTCGTCGCGACCGGCGGAGAGGCGGCGCGGTTACTTCTTCTTGCCGCCATAGAGCGCGGCGTCGACCAGCTGGCAGATCACGTGACCGATCAGGATGTGCGTCTCCTGGATGCGCGCCGACTCGCGGCTCGCGGAGACGTTCAGCCAGTGGTCGACCAGCGTGCGCAGCTTGCCGCCGCTCCCGCCGGTCAAGCCGACCGTGTGGATGCCGAGCCGCCGACACGCGTCGACGCCGCGGAGCACGTTCGGCGACGAGCCGCTCGTCGAGAACGCCATCGCGACGTCGCCCGGCTTCCCGAGCGCCTGCACCTGCTTCGCGAAGACCTCGTCGTAGCTGTAGTCGTTGGCGATCGAGGTGAGCGCGGACGTGTCGGTCGTGAGCGCGATCGCCGGGAGCGGTGGGCGCTCGATCATGAAGCGATTCAGTGAACTCGGCGGCGATGTGCTGGCGCGTCGGCGGCGCTGCCGCCGTTGCCGAAGAGCAGGAGCTTCGAGCCTTCCGAGAAGCGCGCCACGATCAGGTCGGCGACGGTCGCGATGCGCGCGTCCGTGCTCGCGGAGAAACGTCCGCTTGGCGGCGATGCTGTCGGCGAAGATCTTGCGGATCGCTTGGGTCGAGGCGGACAAGGCGCGGCATTCAAATCAATTGCCGTGCGGCAGGTCAAGGCGACGGTTGACAGGTCAGGAGGTCGGCCCATAGCTCGACACCGATGAGCGGTAGATTCGAAGGCAAGGTCGTCGTCATCACCGGCGCATCGGCGGGCATCGGCGCCGCCGCCGCCCGCCAGTTCGCCGCGGAAGGTGCCGCGGTGGCACTCGCGGCGCGGAGCGGCGCCCCGCTCCAAGCGCTCGCCGCCGAGCTCGAACGCGGCGGCGGCCGCGCGCTCGCCGTCCCGACCGACGTCGGCCACCCGCAAGCGGCCGCGCGCCTGCTCGCGCACGTCGCCGAGCGCTTCGGCGGCATCGACGTCCTCGTCAACAACGCCGGCGCCAACAAGCGCGGTCCGATCGAGCGCTACACGCCCGAGGAGCTCGCGCGGCGTCGTGCAGGTGAACCTCACGGCGCCGATCATGCTGACGCGTCTCGTCCTCCCGTATCTCCGCACCCGCGGACGCGGGCGCGATCGTGAACGTCGCGTCGATCGCCGGCCGCATCCCGGTCGCCCACGAGGCCGTCTACTCCGCCACCAAGTTCGGCCTCCGCGCGTTCACGTTCGCGCTGCAGGAGGAGCTCGCCGGCTCCGGCATCACCGTTTCCGCCGTCTCGCCCGGCCCCGTCGACACCGGCTTCATCATGGAGAACCTCGAAGACGTCCCCGACGTCGTCTTCGCGCAACCCATGAGCAGCGCCGCCGACGTCGCGAAGTGCATCGCTCGACTGCGCCGCCGACGGCGAGGTCGAGCGCGTCATCCCGCAGATGACCGGCTACCTCGCGACCGCCGGCTATCTCTTTCCGGCGCTCCGCAACGTGATGCTCCCGCTCATGGAGCGCCGCGGAAAGCAGGCGAAGGACGAGTACCGCGAAGCGCAACGCCGCCCGCTCCTGAGCGACTTGTCAGGCCGAGACGACTCCGCTATCGACGACGCACACGCGGGCGTAATTCAGCGGTAGAATGCCAGCTTCCCAAGCTGGACGTCGCCGGTTCGACCCCGGTCGCCCGCTCTCTTCGAAGCCCCTGCGTTGTCAGGGGCTTCCGTCGTTTCGACGTCCAGTGTTTCAGCCTCCTTTTTCGCGTCCGATGCGCTGGTGCCGGTAGTGGTGCCGGTTGAGGAGTCAGCCCGCGAAACTCCGGCAAAGCCGCTGCACGGCCTCCAGCGTGCGCAGGCGCGAGTGCGCGTAGCGGAGCGGTCATCTCGTACGACTGATGGCCCATCAGCTCCTGGACGGTGCGAAGATCGACGCCCGCCATGACGAGACGGCTCGCAAAGGTGTGGCGAAGGTCATGCCAGTGGAGTCCGCTGATCCCGGCCCGTTCCAACGCGGGGAGGAAAACCCGAACTCACGAAGTTCTTCGCATCGAGCGGCCTCCGGTCGGATTGATTCGGGAAGACCCAAGCGGCTCTTCAGGCGGCTGGGAAAGCTCCGGGAGGAGTTCGCGGACCTCGTCGTTCATCGGGACATGGCGCTTCTCACCGCTCTTTGCGCGCGGGATCGTGATGACGCCCGTTGCGAAACCAACGTGCTCCCAGCGGAGGGCGAACTGTTCCCCACGCCGCAGCCCCGTGTGAATGGCGAGCGCGACTTTCGGCCACTCGTCCGCGCCAATCTCCTCGCGGAGCCGCGTTTCCTCCTCGGGAGTCAGGAACCGCACGCGCGCGTTGTTCTCCTTCGCAAAGAGCTTCGCTTTCACCGGATTCGTCTCCGCGAGGCCGTCGGCAATCGCCACGTTGAAAATGCGTCGGAGGAAGCTCAACTCGCGGTTCACCGTGGCCGGGAGCACAGGACCCTCGAACGCTTGCCCTTCCTGCGGTCGGTCGGGCGCAGCTCCCCGCGAGCCGACGCGCCTTGTAGCGCTCCAGATCCCCCGTCACGACTTCTCGCAGCGTCCGCCCCGGAAGGGCAGCCTTCCAGAGGGCTCCGTGCCGCACCGATTCCGAGTAGCTCCGGTGCGTGCGCTCGATGCGCTTCAGGTAGTCCTCGATGACCTCGGCCACCCGACCTCACGGCGCCGGATGCGTTCGGGAAAGAAGCGCCGCTCGGCGATCTCGGTCTTTCGCTTCCGATAGACCTCGCCCGCGAGCTTCTTCGGTCCTACGCGCTCACGATGCCCCGCCCGTGCTCGTCGTGGTACCGCACCCACCAGATTCCAGAACCCGGAGGGCGCTGAAACACCCCCACGGCTCTGCCCCTGTTCGCGTGTGTCCTTCGTGTCGCTCTTCTTGGTCATGTCGGGAGTCCTGCAGCTTCGCCGGGAAGGAGCCGCTACTTGGGTCTGACCGCAGGACGCACCGAATCCTGGATCGCTTCGCACGTCGCTCAAGCGGAACCGGAGCGCCCCATGGGGGCCGAAGAGTTTCACTACGGGAATCCGCCGCTTGTACGCCCACTGGTAGAGCGTCGCTGAGCGCAGCCCCGGGAGGGCCGCCGCCTCTCGAACATCGAGCAGGCGGTCCTGCGGTTCAGACAGATGGACTGGGCGTGCGCTGTCTGCTCGTGCGGGTGATGGAGCCATGACCCCGCGTTTGGGCTTGGTCATAGGTCGAACACCTCCCGCCGGGCAGGCTGTTGGTGCGTGAGGAACATATCCGGCTGGTTCAAAGCCTCGGCGATGCGTCGATGAGCGATGCGGAAGTATCGTTCCTCGATCTCGATACCGATGAAGCGTCGGCCGTGAGTCTCACCGCTGCAACGCCGGTTGTCCCTGAGCCCATGAAGGGATCGAGGATGATTTCTTTAGGATCTGTGTGAACGCGTGGACCCCACTCGGCGAGTAGACGCCTCTGGCTTTTGTGTGGGGTGCTCACCCTGCTCGATCGGGCACGTCCACACGGCGTGATAGCCACCGGCGTTCCAGCGCTTCTTGCCTCTCGATGGAGAATCGCGACGGCCTCCCAGCCCATGCCTGGGCGATCTCCGGTGAACTGCGGGCGCACCATTCGGCTTCACCCACACCCCAAGCCGCACGAGGGGCGCACCCGCCGCTTCGAGACCGGCGGCTTGCTGCCATTCACAGGTCAGGATGACCCATCGGTTCGCGAGCTGGATGAACCGCCGGCAAAATCTCACCAGGTCCCCACCCGGAAGCGGTGCAAAGTCGACCATGGACCGGTCAAACGCGTGCGAAGACCGCGCACCCGCATGCGTGACCGCCCCATATGGCGGATCGGTGACGATGGCATCGACCGCCGCCAGCTCCGGAGGACATCGCGGCAGTCGCCGAGATAGAGCGTAACGCCAGGGGCAAGATGCTCGACGTGACTCGGCCATGGTCGTCGCCCCCGGCCGTGCACGCTCGTGCTGCAGACGAGATCTCTCTTTGCCATCGGCCTACCCCCTCCTCGCCAATCTTCACGCCCCGCTGGCTCCTCAGCGCGACGCGCTGAGAGCACCAGCCGGCCGGAGACGGGATGCGCATCGACAAGCACCGTGAGCGCGTCTTCCTTCCGGTTCCAGAACGCCACGCCGACCTCACGCCAGCGGCTGCGTCCGTTCGTCTGCGTCACCGAATACGCGATGAAATCTGGTCGTCTTCCTGCCATTGGTCTCCTCCTCTCCGTGTGGTGCTCCCCAACAGTTTTTTGGGGAGCGGGCCTTCACCCCGAGTGAGGCCCGCGAGGCCAAAAATTGGCCTCGTCAAATGCGCTACGGGCGGGCGCGGAGAGCGCGGCCGAGTGCCAGAGCACTTCCCGGCGCGAGGCTGCCCGGAGCGCTGACCGTGACCGAATGTCAGTGGGGCGGATGGGAGAGGTTTCGGCGCTGTGCATCGTGCCGAGTGCGGAGGCGTTGATGCGACGACTACCAGCACTCGGCACGATGCACAGCGCCGGGTTCTACTTCCTTCCCACCACTTTGAAGGCGGGAGACGGGGCATGCGGCGTGGGGCGGCCGAGTTATCCACAGCAAAGCCCCAATGCGTTCGTGCTTTCACTAGGAACCGTGCGGAGCAGTTCGTGCTTTCACTAGGAAGTGGGGCTCGAAAGTTCGTGCTTTCACTAGGAGGAGTTCGTGCTTTCACTAGGAAATCCCCGCGTAACCTCCCGACACGACACGCGATCCTGGGGGTAAAGTACTCTTAAAGTACTAATGCTATAAACTTTCCTAATGCATTAAAGAACAACGCAAGTTAATACATTTTTAGATGGGAAAGAAGTTACATGAAGTAAGGCGAGTGGGTGAGATTGCAAGGATCTGGTATTCCAGCACGTCCCATCACGAGTAGCTCACGCGGTCTCCGCGACCGCGTTGAGCTCATCGGCGAGCGACGATTCGGACGGTACGATTTCGACCTCGCCGAGTTCCCACTCTTTCGCTACTTACAAGCAGCGCGTCGCCACGGCCGATCACGCCCCCCTAACCTACGCCGACACCATTGTCGGAAGGGACGGGGAGGAAGCAGGCGCGAATGGAAATGCTATCCGGGCGCCTTCGGCTTCGGCGGCGCCACGACGCAGCAGGTTTTGTACGAGCTGGTGCAGCTCTACATCCAGCAGGGCTGTCGGGGTTCGCCAGATCCAATTCGGCACTCCGCGTGCGTTGCTGCTTCGCATCTGGCCCGAGGCACGGAACCTCTTCACTGAAGGACTTACACGCGCACTCCAGTAGCGTGATCTGGATATCCTCCGCGGCTACGACTTCCACTTCCTGTCGAAATGCGTTTTTGGGACCGCAAGCGCCAGGCGTACGTGGACATGCACTGGCAACTCTTCGGAGACGTTTGCTACTTCTAAGCCCCGGAGCCGATCGCTTCGCACGGGAGGAGCTTCCTTCGGGTTTATTGAGGCGAGCCGCGTCCTGCAGCAGATCGCGCGCGGACGCGCGGGATTTCTTCTGCCTCGGTTTCAACTCGGCGCTCTTCCACCTCGTTGAAACCGCTGGAGCAGCGCCTTCGCGCTCTACCTTCCTGGAAGAAGTTCGTCTCGCAGGCAATCCACCAACGCTTTACGTGGAAAGACCTCGGCCGGGCGCTCCCTGATTGAGGGGCCAGGCCCGACCAGACAACGTGCGCACGATTCTCGGGCAGGTTGCACAGGGGCTTCTCGATCGCCGCGTCCCGACGCTGAAGAGCTGCCGTTTCGAGCAGAAATCGCGGCGAACCGGCGAGTGGTTGGGCTGATTGTCTTCGAGCGCGACGATGCGTCCGAAGCAGACCTACCGCATGCCGCACGGGGTGGGGCTTTCGCTCGATCGGAGATCGGCCTGCTCGTGAATGAGATCGTGCAACAGATTGGGAGCCGCGACGACGTTCTCTGGTGGAGCAGGTGCGCCGAGGTGCTCGGCGCCGACTTGGATCTTTACCGGGCGTTTGAGTCAGCTCGAGGACGCACGGCCCAAAGCCACCGGATTCGCAGCCGCGGTGCAGTTTCTCACGAAAGTCTTCAAAGACCTCGCTCACATCCACAAATTCTCAATCAACCAGACGCGGCGTTTCCGCCGCTGCCTCTCCCGCCTCTCGCAGAGAATCTCCCACCACCACAACCCCTGTAGCGCAAAGCCGGCCTCTTTGCGGCGTCAAGGCCACGCTCGCTTCGCTCGTGCCGCCTGCCTGGCAGCCTTCGGCCCCTCGGCCGTCCGCGCAAGATGGCGCTTATCGGGTTCAAGCGGGGGCCTGCTCTCACCGAGAGCAAGTGCCCACGACAAGAACCCGTACTGGATCCGGTGTGGCCGGGCTCGGTCGGCACGAGGTAGCGAGTCGCGACGAACCCGAGAGTGATCCGAAGGCGACGGTTGAGAGAAGTTGGGGAGTCGAGGGGGGGGGAAATTGGCGATGGGGAATCTGTATGTGCAACGCCGGGCGTCCTTGCCTCTGTTGCCGTCGGACGAGCTCCCTTGCGTGCTTGGGGCGGCATGCGCGCGGTGATTGGGGCGACTGCGGCACCGAGGACTGGCAAGCGAACGAGCACGCGCTTGTCGATGGATTCGCGTATCTTCTCCGTCTACAAGCTGGCATCCAGGGTGAAGCTTTGGATCCATCACCGAAGCGGATCGAGCATCGACGACGGCCCTCCTTCCCGAGGAGTACTAAGCACCTGAGGGTAGGGGAGAGGGGGCGAGCCCTCTTCCCCTGCACCGCTGCGATCCGCTTCCCTCTGCGGCGGACGAGATCCATCCCTACAGCATCTAGGGAACAGCTGGTTCCAGGAACACACAACCTCCACTTCGGTTTTCCCTTCATGGTGCCACTCCACCCCGGCCCGGCGACGCTATACAGCTGATGCGAAAACACGTTCCACGGGCACTGGAACAACACTCCCGGATACCAGTTCTGAACACCGGGAAGAATCCGGAAAGCGTTGCCCGGGGTAGGACTGACCGCCGAATCCAGAAAAACAACGCCGGGACCGTCATTGAACGGGAGGGGCTCTGTATGTTTGGGCAATACCAGCCCACCATATTTGGTACGCACCACTGTGCTTTCCGAGAGAACCCTCATCGGTCCTGGCGATACGCAGCCTGGGCGTTCCCTTCGCGAGAACAAGTGCTGGCTAATCTCGGCGTGCTGACTGTACTCTCCCGACTAACGCTGTTGCTTCCCCACCCGCATCAAAAAACGTCGGCTCAGTGTCCACAGTAAGATGCCCGCTTGGTGAGGTTCTTGTGCCAAGAAAGCGTGCGCGTCCATCGTAGCCATCTGGTGATGCACCCGGCAGGCGTTCGTCGAAGGTGATCTCTTCCTCAGGGAGCACGAACCATCGGCTAACCTGGTTGGGTACCGTGATACCCGGACCAAACCACCGACGGTGGGCCACATACACTACATTGGGAACGCAGCGGCCGTTGTTCGGGTTGTCGGGGTCGGCCGGGTCGTTCGCGAATATGCCGGAAAGGCAACACTGGGGGGCGGGTCGAGTGGCTCGGATGACAACGCGCGCGCTGATTCGGTAGCAGATGCGCCATTACATTCAGGTAGCTCAGGAGATCCCTTGAGGGAACAGGTATACTCGCATATGATCGGTTGACACTTGCACTGAGAATACAAGTTCTCGAAATGCACAGCTCCTTCTTCATCCTTGGAGAATCGGTTTTCCGGATAGGGGCGCTTTCGTACCGCGTCGCAAATGAAATCACTGTCGCCGGATCATGCTCGCAGCGCGCATGTGGTGTAGGCGTGCCAGAGCTCATGGTACAAACCGGCACAGTCCTCCGGAGTGGGGTCCCCAGTTAGGGACCACTCCAATAGACGGTTGAGCGTCGCCCGCGCTCCCCGGAGTGCATTTGTCAGGGCAATCGGCGTCGCCATCGGAGAACCGATTGCAAGGAATAGCCTCGTTTCCCGTGCCGTGTGGATTGGCGTCGTTGGGACGACGACGAACCCGTGGGGTACCTGAGCCACGGAGAGCGTCGATCACTTCCCTTGAGCCTCGGCTGATTCATGCATTGGTCAGCTTGAGCGAGGCATTTCTCAGCGTCGCCGGTGAAGCCATCCAATGTAGCGAAGACCGGACTGCCCGTAAGGAGAAGTGAAAAAACAACCGCTGAAGGCATGGAAACGAACCGCGAGATGGATCTCGGAGATCATCGAAGAACCCTCAAACATGGGCGAAGCACGAACCGCCCAATATTGGCCGTCACTGGCGGTTTTTCCGGGGAGCTCGTTTGGGCGCATTCTCTTAGGGCTCAAGCGTGAAGCGCAGGGAGTTGGATGTTACCTTCCCAGCGAACACGCCGTCGGCGGGATTCGAGGGCCGATATTGGTAGGGACACCTTCACTGTGTAGGCACCGAGGTCGACGAACGGGTGCAAACGATAGTGCGGTCCTGGTTTCTTAGCGCGGCCCCAGTCAACGAGGCAGCAGGGGGGATGTCTACGTCCCCGAACGACAAAGGGAGTACGGATGATACCGATTCGAATGGTGGGATTGTGACTAAGTGCTTCTGAGCAGTGCTGGCAGGCGGTACACGGGAGACGGTGACCAGGTCCGGTTTGATCTTTCGGACGACCGTACTTAACCTGCCACTGAAGCATCATCGGGATCAGTGGTTACCAGCAAAGGAACAGAATTGGGGTTGCTGAATGTCAGGGTAAATACAGGTCGTCGTGCTTGAGGCTCGTAATCTCGAAGCATGACGGATACGGCTAGGCTTGGCGGCTTGATGCGCGGCCGGGCCGCCTCACTTGCGGGGCCAGCTCCTGCGAGTGCCCACACACGGTAAGTAGCGCAACGACTGTCGCAAAATATCCCCGTGAAGGCACTATGGTGACGAGAGACTTCACTGCATTCGCTCGCGTTGTCAGGGTTCTAGTAAGGAAACGTTGAACGCTTTTTGGCTCAGTCAAGCTGAGGCGTACCCGCCGGTCTGGCACCCCGTCAAGCGTTTTGTGTCCTTGGGGAGCGGCTCGAACCCACGATGGCCCTACCGCGTCGATCTGATGCAGGTCGACGTTGTGAAAAAGCTCGTCCTTGCGCGTCGGATGGTAGCTGCTTCCGGGCGGTGCTGACCGCTCACGGCTAGGGTAGCGCCGTATAGAAGAACGGTTCTCAGTCGTGCTGCGCCGCCGATTGGGCTGATAGATCGCCCCGCCGCGTTTCCCGCTCCCCACACCGTACGCGGAGAACGCATCCCCACCGCAACCAGTGTCGCGCTCGCGAACGCTCGCACCGCAGAAATTTTTGCCTCTCCACCACCAGCGGCAGCACCCCCACGTCCACCACCCAGCGGCACGCCCGCGCCAGCCGGAGCTGTCACGCGCCTGCAACTCGCTCGCCCAGCCACCACCACGTGGGCGCGCTGCCGAACCACACCGTTTCTCCAGAGGGAGGGGGATCGGTTGGCCTAACGGCCGCCGGGTGAAACCGATCCCCTCCCTCCGGAGAAACTGCCCCAGGGCAGGCGATTCGGGGCGGTAGGGGTACACACGCGCCGACCGTGGTTTGTCGCGGCGGCATAGCTGGAGAAACGACGATGCGAAATCCCTGCCTACAGACGTCCCCGAGCGCTGTTTTTCCTCGGCCAGATCGTCATCACACCTGGAGCGCTGAAGGCGCTGAGCGACGAAGAAGTCGCGCGCGCCATTGAACGCCACGCCATGACCGATTGGGGCGACCTCGTCGAAGAAGGACGAGGCCGCAAATGAGCAGGCGCTCCGCAAAACGGTGGCCGTCTGTTTTCGAGCTATCGCTCGGCGGGGCGAGGTCATTTTCTGGGCGATCACGGAAGCCGACCGCACCGCTACGACCATCCTGTTGCCCTCGAATACTGACGAGCTGTGGAACCCCGGCCGCCGGTGCAACCGGCGTGCTCTCTCCAATGGAGAGCGGCATGACTAGCTTGCCCTCATCGCGTTTCGGCGCGGCGTCCCTTCCCGTGATCGTTCTCGCTGTCGTGCTCTTGGGCGATCTGCCGACACCGTACTGGCGAGGCGATCACCGAACCCGAACAAGCGTGGAACCTCTTCAAGCATGATGCCCTGAGCTGGGACCGAGAGAGCGGTTCCTGACGCTTGCGCTCGATCCGCGTAAGCGTCTTCTCGGTGTCGAGGAGGTTTCAGTCGGTACGCTGAACTCCACCATCGTGCATCCGCGCGAGGTCTTCAAAGGACTCATTCTTGCGAACGCGCGGAGAGCTTCATCTGTGTCCACAATCACCCGAGTGGCGACCCAAGACCGTCGCCTGAAGATTTCGCCGTGACGCGCCAGCTGAAGGAGGTTGGTCAGCTTCTCGGCATCCCGCTCTTTGACCATGTCGTGCTTCGGCCACGAGAACTTTTCGTCGCTTTGCATGCGCGGAGACATCGAGCGAACGGCGGCCGTGCAGGCCCTCTCGGCGGTCCGCGCGTCCTCTGTGGACTCGTCCGGGTTCCCGCCTCGCGTCGGCGGGAGACCCGGACTCGATCGTTACACCGCGCCTCGTGCGGCGTACCCCGGCCCAACCACCACACCTGCCAGCACCCGCCACCCGCGGGCGGGAGCCCGCGCGCCGTAACGGACTCGCCGTGCAAAGGCAGCTCGATCGTCAGACTGGAGCAAACGCATCGGGCTCTCCGCTTCCGTCGCGGAAGACCCTCGGCGCATGCTTCAGCTTTCGCCCTTGGGATTCCCAGCGCGTTCGCGCTTGGGAGATCCCCGCGGCTTGCCCACTCCACCATCGAGGCTTCCCGCTTTCCGCGTTGCGGAAAATGGTCGCCTCGTGAGTCCAGGTGTTACCGACGGTCACGGCATGAGTCGCGCCGAAGCCACGCGTCGTCACGCCTCGTGCGACGTGCCCTCGGTGCTGCGTTCTCGAAGAGACCTCTCCCCTGCGGCGGTTCCCGCTTCCTACCGCGCGGGAGACCGCCGCCGCCCCGCTTTCGTGGACGCGCACCAATGAAGGGCGCGCTACTGACAACCGCCGGCCGATCGACGGAAGAGATACAAGACCGCGGGGCGGGGGTCGGCTTCGCTTTGCCGACGATTGCAACACTGCAGCTCCGACCGATGTTTACTTATCGACGCGGTTTGGCCGCTGTATCGACGGTCGAGAGGTTCATCGATTCACCCCTCTCCCGCCATCCGATGAGTGCCCAAAGGTGGATGCCAATCCAGATACCCCTACGCCGGGAATAGGGTGAAGAAACAAGCATGTAGCGAACCAATGCGGACCTAGTTCCGGACCCCTTTAAGACACACAACATCCTGGACTCTTCCGCGAGATCCGGACTACTTCGAGAGCGTCGTCCTCGCTCCGTACCGATCGCGATCTCGAGATCCTTGAACGCTTGCCCGACGTAGCCTCGAGTCCTGAGCGCGGCTCAGGGTCGCACGCACCTGGTGGCGCGCCTCCGGGCGATGCCATCGGCGACGCGCAGGCGAGGCTCTCTGTGCTGGCAGAGGCGGGATGTATCGCCGAACTCGCGACGCTTCTACGCACGGCCGGAGCTTGCCGTCAGCTCGCCGGTTGCAACTTTCGGCAGCCAGGGCTCCCGTGCCTCGGACCTTGGTGCCGTTGCCTACTGCCCAGAGAGCCGTTGGACAGGAGCCGGCTCGGCCGACCCGCTGCGTCGTCAAAGCTGAACACCACCGGCACACGGCACGGTGGCAGGGGCGGGCGCTTTCCCCTGTCCCACTGAGGTTACTCAACGATCTCCACCTCGCCCGGGCTTACCTGCTCATGCGTGAGGAACTTCCAACCCGCGCCGGGAGCTGGGAGCATCGAGGCCACCCGGCGCGCCGTCCTCACCACGAAGCAGATACGGCGAGAAGGTCCCGGTGATGCGATCGTTCGCGATGGGCTCCACCGTACCGCCATCGAATGGGCGGGTGCGTACCCGGAAGAAGAAGCGCTCCCCTGGCGTTCCACGGGTACACGCGGACTTGCTTGCCGGTTGGCTGGCGGAGCTCTGGTGATGGGGACCGCTCGTGACGACCCGCTCCCTCAACCACGTTGGGCTCTACTGGGTAACGACACGCGCGGTTCTCTGCCGACTCTTTTTCCCCAGCGGTAACCCAGGAAACGTCCTCCAGCGCCTCCGCACACAAGGCCTCCTCTAGGCGAGCGCCCCCTCGGCGCGGGACTCCACTACTACCAACCTGCCACCCGTGATGGGGCTCGCTACCGTGTGCCGTTGAAGCGTGCCGCCCCACTCGGCGGGCGTGCCCTGGAAAAGCAGATCTGACCGTGCTTCACTTGGCTGCGCCGCAGATACTCCGCGCGCCGACGGCTTGAGTACGCAGAACTCCTCCAATTCTTCGGCGCCCGCGGCCCGCTCTCACCACAGGCACCACCGTCTCGACGAGGTCGCCGAGGCCCGTCGCATCCGCCGGCTCTGATCGCCGCCGAGCGCCCGTACGAAACCCGGCACCCTGCTTTGAAGCATCCGCGCGGGATATCGACGAGGCCCTCGCGGCCCCGGGACATCTTCCCTCCCGAATACGTGCGGGGCGGACCTACGTCTTTCGATCCTCGTCGACACCGGCCCCGTGGGCTCAGGTACCGGAGGGGACCATCAAGCGCCTCGGGGTTCGGCAGGAGGCCGCCAGTGAACGTCTCATCAGGTGCCCCGACGCCCGAAGCTCGAAGGAACGGCATGGCACGTCGCCCACAACCTGAAGTGTTCACCCAGGGCGGGGACCCAGTACGCCCCGCCACAGGTCGGCGCCTGGGGGGACCATTCTTCGACTCGCCATCGCGGTTCTGGCCACGCTCGACCAACCCCCATAAATTCTCGAGCGACTCCCACCGGCGGACGATCTCAGCGAGCATGGAACTCGCCTTCTGTGAGCGCCCGGACGGGACTCAGCGAGTACACGCTTGGTCTCGCCGCGACGGCGCTCAGCGTCGGGTATGGCGCCCTCGCGTGCTGGCTGCGCTCGCGCCTGCGTCTCGGGCTCTTCATCGACCCGGCGACAGCGCGTTTGGTCCTCGCCGGGGCCGCTGCGCTGGTCGTCGCGCTCTACCGCGTACTCTACCTCCGGGACTTTTCGATTCGACCCCTCCCTCGTGGCGGGCCGTCGTTCCGGTGCGCTCCTCCCGCTGCTCTTGCCGATCTTTGCCAGAGACGTCGCGGCGCTTCTCACGGCGGGGGAGCGTGCTTGCCGGCGCTACATCTCGCGCTCTTCGCCGGGATCGGGAATGCGCCGATCGTCTTTTTCGCGGAATATGTTCTCACCCACTCCGAAAGGCTCACCTCCGCTTTCACGCCAGGCGCTGCGCCCGCCCGCGTTTCGGTGCTGCGGCCTCAACCGCTTGGTCTCCTCGCGGTGCTGCTGGCGATCGCTGTCTGGCTACCCTCCGTGTCCCCGATGCTGGCGTTTGGGGCAATCGCCGTGCTCTGCATCGTGACGTTTCGTCGCACGCCCTTGGGCGCCGAGCCGACTCGCCTTTCCGAGACGTCGTGGCCACCTATTTCGCCTATGGGACCGATGACCTTCCGGTGCGCCTGGGGTCTGGGTGCCAGACCAACCGGTCTCCGCGCGTGGCCTGCGTGGGCTCGCGCTCTACAGCGCGCTCTTTCTCACGCTCGCCATCACCCCCACGCTTATTCTTTCCATGGGATGTGTTTCTCGCGGTGCGATCCTCGACCACTACGATTCGCGCCTCGCTCCTAAGATCGTCGCCGCACTGTATGACCGCACGTGGGGATGGACGGGTGTTTGTTTACGACAAGTTGCTGATCTGGCAGCGGGCGGGGGAGCCGTCCGGAAGTTTGCTCTCTCCTATGGGCGTTTCCGGTCGCCGTCCTGTTTTCGGTCTCTTCCCGGCCGCAATCTTGGCTGCGATCTATCGGCGACCATTGCTGGCTTCGAACGACTCCGTGACCAGATCGCAACGCGCGATCTTTTACGAACTCGACGAGCATGGCGTCGTGCGTCGCGACGCGGCTGAGCCCGACGCTTCCCTCGTCTCCGAACGGAATGGCAGTGGTACGTCGACAGGCTGCGGACCTCACCCCATACCGCGCGAGAACCTCCCGGGCGCGATGTTCGTGAAGCGGACCATCTTCTTCCTCGGGGTTGGAACTCCTTCATGAGTTCTCCGATTCTTCTCGACCGCTCGATACCTCTTTCCGATGCACGCCTACATCGTCGGCGAGAGCGGCGCCGGAAAGACCCCTCTTCGATGGGACTCATGCTCGCCATGCTCCTCCAACTGCTCCGGTCGCATCGCCTCGAGGATGGGTCCGATCTCACCACCGCCGCCGCCGTTGGTCCTCATCGATCCCAAAGGCGACCCCGCGCTGTTTCATACCGCACGCCGAGAGGCCCTTGCGCGACGCTGGACCGAGAAAGCGGGGCGACGGATGGGTCGACGATCGAGCGCGCGGGCGAATTTCTCTTCTTCACGCTGGAGAAGGGGTCTTGCCTCTGACCGCTCTTCAATCCGTTCTCCAGCCTCGATCCCGAGCGACGAACCATGACCCAGCTCTGCCAGATCGGTTCTGAGCAGCCTCGATCTGAATCATGGTGCTTCGGCTACGGCCGCTCCTACTACACCGCTCGTAGCCGGCAGGCGCTCCAGTTGGCGCTCAAGCACGTCGTCGAAAAACCGCGGTCAGGGCGGTGACGTTTCAGAACCTTGAGAAAAGCCCTTTCGAGCAAAGTCGCGATTCGGAGACCCGCATGCACGGCGCGAGGGCATTTCAGCTTCTGGCCACTATCCAGGCGCTCCTCGAATATCCGCAGCTCCACACCACGGCCGAAATCGAGCGGAAGCATCCAGAGCAGGTGATCCACATGCCGCGTGTGCTGGAGCGGCGCCAGGTCGTGTACTTCTGGCTCCTGCCTACCATCCAAGAGTCGATCAGCGTGCGCGAAGCTGGCCAGCTTGCGCTCTACGCGCTCCCTCTCCGCGGCAATCGACCGGCAGCGCGCAGGCCATGTGACGTTCGCGCAAAGTTATCTCGTGATCGACGAATTTCAGAGCATCGCCAGTGCTGGCTTCAAGCCCATTCTTCAGCAAGCTCGGCAGTTCGGCGTCGGGCGATTCTCGCGAATCAGACCCCAGGCGACCTTCTGACCCCCGACTGTGACCTTCGTCCCGCTGTCCGGACGAACACGCGGCTCAAGCTCTATTTCGCCATCAGTGATCCAAAGGACATCGAAGACTAATTCGCAGTCTCGGGGCAGGAAGCTATGGTCACTTCGACGCTCCAAAAGGCAGTAACGTGGAAGATGCAGAAGGTGAGGGAGCGGAGAAGGCACATCCGGACCGAATGTACTGCGTTCACAACGTCGCTGTTCACGCCGAAGTGAGAAGCGAAGATTACAGCGTGAGCTGGTCCGAGGGCACTAAAGCCCCGTTTCACCGTGAATGACATTGCTGCCATCAGTGACCACCCTCACGACTGTGTCGCGCACGTCTCGCGCGGAAGCGCCACATCGCAGTTCTCAGGCCTGCCGTTCTTCGTCCGTTCTACCTTGGCCGATCACGCTACAGGAGTACGCGTCGCCGGGCGGTCGCTCCGCGGCCGACACCCGTTGGGGCCGCAAGCCTACGCCGCGAAGAGCCCCGGAAGAGGTCGACCGCGATGCCTGCGCGCGCGCCGATAAGGCGAGGGCACAAGCAGGCAGGAGTGCTCTGAGAGCGCGTTCTCTGCCGGGGTGAATACACACTCAGCCGAAGAAGCCACCCTGGCGGCCGCAAACGTACCGACGCGCCACCGTCGTCCTCCTGAACCCCAACGCGCGAGTGCATCGAGGTGATGAAGCCGGCGTCGTCGCCCCGCGCACGTCAAGCGCTATCGGCTGACCACGCAGGCCGTCCTGGCGCGTACTTCGGCGAGGGCGTCACAGGAAGCGACGCGCGTCGACTGCTCGACGAACTCGCTCACGGCGGGAAGCTTTTTCGGCACACGCACGCTGGCATGACGTATTTACGCGGAGCGGCGACCGCTTGCGTCCCGAGATCTCTCGCGTCGCGTTCGCCGTCCTCTGGTACTGCCAGTATGGCCAACCGCCGAAGGAACTTCTCGCGGGTGACGCACTTGGGCGCATCCTTGCGCGGTGGAGAGCACTCTTGGCGCCGCACATGGCGACGCGCCCCGTAGTCCGTGCTGGGCATCAACCTCATGAATCGTACTTGCTCCGGAACCGCGGGAGGCGGCCTGCCGATCTCCAGCGCCTACTCGCTGCGGCTCCAGCGCTTCGCGCAGAGTCGCGAGTGTCGCGCGTTCCCGAGTCTCGCGCGCCTTGAGCGCTTCGCACTCGCGTATCTTGTCGACGACGCCGAGGCAGATGCGGAACTCGCGCGCTGGCTCGATCGGCACCCACTGGTTGCCTCTACGAAAGCGACCGTCGCGACGTCCGAGAACTCCTCGGCGATCACGCCCTCGTCATCCCGGTGCGGGTGGCGCCACTCGTGACTTTGAAGCGGCTCACATAAGACAACAGCTCCCGAAGGGCTGTTGTCTCACGGCGCCGACAACTGGAATTTTTCTGATGTTCCAGCCGACCAAGAGAAAGTGGTCACGCTTGTCCGCTCCGCGGTCTGACCTCTCCCGATACCGTGCGCCGTTATGTTCGTGCTCTCGCTCGCCTCAGTCGAAGACCGCCAGCACGCCTGCCTTGCTTGCCCCTGGCAGAGGATTGGGGAAGAAACCGCCGAACTTTGGCGGTTGGCTATCACGCCGCCTTCGCATGAGACAACTGCCGTCTGCGAAGTGGACGAACGCGCTCAAATCGTGGAAACTCTTTATTGAAAACGGCGCAAGCGGAAGAAGATCAATCAAGCCGCCAGCAGCTCGAACACAGATTGGAACACTTGAGGAAGTAGTGATGTCACAGAAAATCTGTCCATTTTCGCCGATCGTCGTGGACGTAAATGAATCACTCACCGAGAACTTCGAGCTGGGTGACTTGGGCGCAGGCGGCTGTCTTTGCGATCGGTACGATCGCGTTGTGGGAGCCGACGTAGTGCGGCTCTTCATCGACGGCTGAGGCGGAAAGATAAAGCCCAGAGAGGATAGCCCCTCTGGGCCGGAGTTACTTGATCAAGTGATCGAGCAACATGATCGCGAAGAAGGCCGCGATGCACCAGTCACGTGCTAGTGTCGCCTTGTCCTTCGGTGGTGCTACGTTTATGGGAAATGCTCCAGGCGACGCTGGCTGCGTCCCTGTCCGGACCTCAGAACAGTGCACCCATAGAAGGGTCTCTCTTGGGCCAAACTTTCCGGTGGCCGGGTCGAACCCACACACCATGTTTCCACCGATCTTCCATACGTCCTGACCTTCGCCTACGATCCATATGTATCCCACGTGTCGTTTCTTGGGTTAGCAATACGTAACCGAACGAAGTACAA